>Ga0209536_100002502_pt1 | contig 29996 bp, 30 predicted proteins | sample DeeMarSeWOR28_12_FD_187461 | JGI IMG/M metagenome (GOLD analysis project Ga0209536, IMG submission 187461) | Marine sediment microbial communities from White Oak River estuary, North Carolina - WOR-2-8_12 (SPAdes) (version 2) | ecosystem: Environmental > Aquatic > Marine > Intertidal zone >...
TAAAGACGTTGTCAACGTACTTCTCAAAATTGATCTCTGGTGTGTACGACTCATCGACAACAGCTTTCTCTGGTTCCCTGATGGAAGGTATCTCTTCTAGCTTGGCATTGGTGGCAAACGTAGCAAATTCATCAGCGGTTTCTTTGTATGGAGTAGTGTATCTGATCCTGGCGTACTTGTCTTTGAGATAACCCTCAAGCATAACACGTTGCATCCATTCATCGGCTGAATCGTCGTGCAACTCGATATCGACGAATGGTATCTCATGCGGATTGGGTTGTCTCTTGGTTAGCCAGACATTCCCATGCCCAAGATACACGAGAGACACGCCACGAGGATCTGGGCAATCTAGGTCGTGGAAATTGCGTGATAAAGGAGCACCAACATTGATGAAATTATGGCTAGTCCGAGATGGTGAATGGTGGTGACCATTAAAGACTATGGAGTTATTCTTAAATATTGACGGGTCAACACCATCTTCCGCTACGATGGATTTGTGCAACAACCCACCTTTCACAGTCATGTGAGTGAAATAAATATCCGCATGGTGGATCGCTTGGGTTGGATTTTCTACCCAAGGCACGTAACCAACAGTCACTCCGTTTATTTGATGCATACAAGGAGTAGCAATAACTTCTATGTGCTTGAATTGGTCTATCAAGCACATGTTATGTTGGCAATACTCTATTGATTTCCAGTCGTGGTTACCAACAAGAAATGCCGACGCTGCACCCGATTCATAACATGCTTCAGAAATCAAACCAATACAAGTGTCAGCCACATGCAAGCAAAGAGTGTCCACATATCCAATGGATTCAAACAAATCACCTAGAAAAACCACCAAATCTGGTTCTTCCTCGGTGATCACACTAGCTATCCAGTCACAAGTATCGATCACCCTTCGCAAGTATGTATTTAGACCATCAGGAGTCGGAGTAGAAAATTCAGCCTTCGTAGCAATATGCAAGTCACCAAAAACAACAGCACTAAACTTGTAGTCGCTCATTCAGCACCTTCAACACGTTCTATCCTTTGTTGCTCTATGTATTGAAACGCTTGGATGTATTCATTAATGTTACAGTAATGCTGCAAGTTATTATCATCTTCTGTATGAAAATCGTAGCAACCGTCCCACTTGCAATGCCCCATAACAGGGAGGTCAGGGGTCATATCTTGGTGAGTTATCTTAAAATACATTACCACTTTGTTATCGTGCAACCAAGTTGTGACTTTCAATCCGCCAATGATGTTTTCCACTACCATCAGTGCAACCTCTGAAATGGGATAACCCAGTGATGCAAGTCATCAACAATAGAAAACAAATCCAACTCTGACAGCAAGTGTTTAGTTTTGATCAGATCCACCTCTGGTCGCGCCAGTATTGATGCTGTTATTTCGTCACAAGCATCTTCGCCAATCTCTTCTTCTGTCAAGTCTATAATTTCGTGATTTCGATAAACTATGTCTATGTTGTCGGCTATTTTTCTGATGCGTTTGTTGGTGCTATCGCTGCAATAGTTAAACAACGTATCAAAGGGATATTCGTAGTCTTCTATGTCCGACAGCACCTTTTCGATCGTCACCTTCCCAACACCAGGGATGCCGGGTATTTTATCGCTGCCTGGATCGCCATACAAGGATTTCCTTACCATAAACTGTTCAGAGGGATAACCCATCTGTTGTTCGAAGTTGTCCAAGCCAACGATGTATTCCTTGAGTGGGCGATACAACCTGGTGCGATGCAATCCGTTCAAGACGGACCCATGCAACAATTGCAAAAAGTCGCTATCATCGGACACTATCAACACGTTGTGACGATCGCGAAATGAAATCGATAGATGGCCAATAACATCATCGGCTTCATAGCCAGGTATACGGATAAAATGTACCGCCAGCCTCTCCAATATGAACTTCAACAGTTGGCGCTGTCTCTTGAACGATAGAAAATAAGATAGTCTGTCCTCGTCTGGCTCCTCATAGAAAGGGTCAGACTCGTCCCTATACCTTGGCCCCTTGTATTCTGGCAACAAAGCTCTGCGTCTCTGGGAGATGCCGCCATCAAACACCACATAGCATCTCTTTATTTGGTTTACAGACAGCAGAGCTTGCAAACTCCTCAAGAAGCCGAACACACCGCCAGTTGGTTTCCCATATCTATTTTCTAACTCTTCCAACGCAGGAACACGCATTGTACGATGCAGCATATTGTTGCCATCTACGATCATCACAGTCATAGCTTCACCAATATGCCACTACACAGCCTGCGTAGAAATGGCTTATCATCATATGCCAGGTAATGTGGGCTAGAAGGGTGGTCTCTATATTGCAAACCACAACAACCGCATATAACACCACCTCCAGCCCTAACAAATGGTTCAGGAGGGTCAGTAGGGAATTTGCCGTGATAGTCGCCTGCCAACAATTTATCTATTTCGTCGATAGAAAATCCGCCACGTTGAGCTATTCTTTCTAAAGATTGATCATGGCCACAACGTGTGTATTCAACATATGCCTGTTCTGCAATAACCCAAGGTATCCACCTTGGAGACCATATGTATTCTCTCCTACCAATTGACAGTATTGGAAACCTTTTCCCAGTCATAGCTTCACCAATTCTACTCAATCCAACTACAACAACCGTCAGTTGTACAGAAAGCTCGGACATGACCGTTATAGCTGTTACCTCCGAAATTCAAAGTACCGTCACAATTTGGACAGGGTATATGGTAGGTATCATCCCTATAACGAGAACCTGAGTGACGGAAGAACTCATTCACTGCCTGTACAGCTTTAGAGAACCTCTCCATAGCTGACTTTTCTTCATCAGTCATCATTTCCCTAGGACCATACTTGAAGTCGAGAACTTTAGACTTCTCTGTCATAGGTTGAACTGAGACGATATCATCCGCAGTCAGTGTTGGTAATTTCTTCCCAGTCATTGCATAACCACACTCAGTTTTGCTCGAGGTTTCTCATACATGAATACCACTTTATCGAATGCCCTATGCCCAATCCTGCGAGCGGCTGCCTTGGTCAAGTCAAATTGACCTCTATATCTCCAACCCTTCTTCAACTTTATCTGTACTTGATGCCAGTGGCAACGTTTCTTCCATCTGATTTTCCTGGCGCGGAATCTGCCCTTGGGAGTGTCAGGTTGTCCCTTACACGGGCGAATAGCTCCAAAGGGACCGCGATCGTGTACAACAGTATAGGTACACTTCTTCGTACGAGTGCTACAGAGATAACCCACGGTACCGAGAGGTATAGTGCGGTGTGCAATATGGTCGTCCGTATGTTTGAACCTTCCCCCATTGGCCTTTATTTCTCCGCAATTACCGTCGCCAGGATAATAAACTGTAGCTCTTCCAAAGTCTATTGCGTATTGTGAGTTGATAGCCTGCAGTAGCAGCACAGCATATACCACGCTAATCCTCCGTCATATCAACTCCGGAATCCCAGGCTTCATCAACGCAAGCTTCCATGTGCTCCAACAAATCTGGATATTGTTCCAACACATCATTCAGTTTCTTCTGATAAAACACTAGTTCTTCGCCTGGTTCCGGATAATCAACAACATGCACCTTTCCACCATAAAGACTGGCGTGTGGCGTATTGTCGATCATGAACAAAAGCATCTCATACCCATAATCAACACCGTGAGAATAGGTGATGGGCATGTCAACCCTGCGGTTTGGCGCTTCCATCTTGTCCTTTATGTTACTTGCGCCAATAAGAATTCCACTATTAGTAGACGGATAGTTGAATCGCTGTATATGCCAGGTCTTAATGCGTTTGCTAGCGAAAAATTTAATCGCGTCACCGCCACTGGCAGACAACTTCTTCGGACCACCACCAAAACCGCCAGTCTTGATCTGTGTTATCGTCTGGCTAATGAACACCAGAGAAGCATTGGACTGTGCGATCCTGGAGGTTATTCTTCGACAACCTTCTCTCACTTTTCGCGGCTTGTCAGCTATTCCGTCCTGGTATCTGTTGTTCGCTTTCTCTCCTTCCGTTTGGCTAGCAGAAATCGTGTCCCATACAAACACTATCGGCATGTCTGTTGGAAACCTGCCCGGAGCACGCAATCTATCCAGTGTCTCGAACAGCGTTTGAAAGCCAAGCTCTACGGTATCGGCTTGCAAATGCAAATGTCGATCTGGATCGTGACCCATGCGAAGCGCCCTATCACGTTTCCAACTGGTTTCGGCATCCAACAACACACTAATACCACCAGCTTGTTGAAAGCCAATCATGATATGCGATGCCAGCGTTGACTTACCAGTCGAGGGATCGCCATATATCTCGGCGATTCTGCCCAACGGACACCCACCACCCAACAACAGATTCAACATTTTGGAAGTGGTAGGAATGACCCGATCGGCTACATCCGACCAGTTGTTATCTGCCCCTGCGATAGCAACGTCGTATTTGACAGCTTTGTTTATTTCTTTTGCTGCCTCACGCAGCCGATCGGACCAATCCATTATAGACCCTTCTTTTTCTTAGCACCCATGCAGGACATCTCTTCGGGACACAACAAACACTTCTCCAGATCGGTGCTGAATCCGATCGATCCATCATCGTGTGGTTCGGGGTTGCTCACACCAGCATGGCACTCTGGTACCGAATCCGGGTCTATATCATCAATCGTGTTGGGGGCTTCGTCGGATTTCTTCTTTCTCTCCCTGCGAGCGGGTTCGTCTCTCCTCGCCTCCGACTTGGTCTCCCTCTCATCGTACTTTTCTTCCGCTACGCGCCGTCTGGCCCTTGCCCTAGAAGCTTCTTCTTCGTCCTTGCTATCGGACTTGTTACGATATACTTCATATAGCCTATCTGCAGCTCTCTCTATCCTAGCAATGTTTTCGTCAGTGGGGGCAGCATAATATTTGTCAAGGTCGATAATCTGGTCAAGCCACTTGCCGACGTCATCATCGTCATCACTCATAGAACATCGCTCTGGGATGAACCCCGGTACGTATTCGACCTGCTTGCGACCACGCTTGTTCTTCTTGGTGCCCTTATTCACGCAAACATCAAATCCGCGCTCGATGTCGGTGATATCGCCGATCTTTGGATTATCGATCTGCAGAGTCACCCAATTGCGCACCTTGGGTGTGAACCTGGTGATTTGCACACCTTTTTCCTCTTCATCACGATCGATACACTGGGCATACCAGTTGGTGGCAGCAGATTGACGGCGGAGATCCATGTCAGGATGCTTCACCATCAACCGCTCGAGCACATCACAAATCGGGCAGCTATCAAACTTTGATGGCCAGGTGTTCAGACAATCATGAATACGATCATCGTCACCGAGGGGCAGCTCGAAGTGAGTCATTTTCTTCTTGAAAATGAAACCTCGAGCGTTGTATGGTGGCATGAACCTGAGGTTATTATCGCCATCTTTCCAATCGTAGAAATCGGCTCCGTCTTTACCGCCACCACTAGACTGGTTTTGCCGGATGTCCTCGGCATCTTCTTTGACAGCATCCATATTCAACGCATGGACTTTGAATCTCATATTGACTATCCTCCGTGCTCGTCGGCAGCTATCATACGACGATAATTGACAGTGAGATTTTCTAACTTCTGATTGCGACCAAACACCAGTTTAGACAAGTATTGCATGTCATTATTCAGTGATTTGTTAGAACGCTTAGCTTCTCTAGCCTCCCTGACTTCTTCGTTTTGCAGCAAAATAGAGTCAATGTCATCCTTTGTCCTTTTGTAGCCAGATTCCGGGTCCTTTATTGGTATGTCAACCTTGAACGTGCTCTCTATCTCTCCTAAAAGGTCGTCTGCGTCCTCGTACTGATCGCCATATTTGCCAAGTAGGTACACCATGATGGCTTCCATCTTCATCTGGTGTTCCCACATGTCATCGATCTGTTCAAAGTCCTTGCGCTTAGCAACATTGAGAGAATCAATCAACTTTTTCACCCATGGCCTATCATCACTATCTAGGCTGGGGTTTCTGATAATACGGGCCATTAGTGGCAAGAACCATTCGCTTCTCATGCTCATGCCGCGAACTCCCACACTACTTGCATGCGCTGTTTTTCTTCTTTTTCGTATGCCTTGGCAGTGCCAGGGATGGGCTTTGGGGGCTTGTCCCACGATAATAAGGTGCGTTTCAACAGGGAATAATCCTCAACAGACCCATCCACCTTGACCTGTCTTGGTTTATCGGTTAGAGACAATGTGCACGTGTTGCCCCACGATATACCCACTTCGAAATCGACCTTCAGTGGGACAATAAGCCATGGCAGATGGTTGTGCATCCAATCCACCATCATTTTCTTGGCTATGATCAGTGTTTGATACAATTCACCAGGCCAAATGGCATGACAAATGGAATCGTGCACGGTGGCCCATACGTTGGTCTTCATTTCTCTCGAGTTCAAAGCTTCAACAATCAATCGTAGAGCTGCAGTAGCAATGTCACCAGCCGTCATCTGTATCGGGTTGTTGATCCCACGTCTGCGGAGGTCGTCACGTTCGAAGTCCTGCAAGTCAAATCTTCTGCGAAAATCAAAATAAGAGTATATTGCCTTGTTCTTGTTGGCCAACTCCTCTTGTCTCTGGAAATACTTCCTCACGGTCGGAAACGTGTCAAGGTACTTTTTGATGATCACCTGTGCTTCTTCTTTAGTGATCTTCAAATCGTCGGCGACAGCTTGTGCGCCTCTGCCACCAATAGCCACACCGAGGGAAACAGCTTTGAGATTACTACGATCTGCCTTCTTCAGTTGGTCCTCCGGTATGCCAAGACACATGGCACCAACAAAGGTGTGGATATCTTTGTCATCCCTGAAAGCTTGGATCATGGCCTCGTCGCCAGTGTAATTGGCCAACATCCTCAACTCCATTTGCGAATAGTCGAAGATGCCGATCAAACCTTTAGGGTGGTGAGGCACCACACAAGTCTTGACAATACTACCACGTTTGATGCCATGCCAACCAGGGTGACCCTTCACATTGAGACGGAACGTTTCAGTAGTTCGCACACCGAAGTTAGCGTGACCGATGTTATCCTCGTCCAAGTGAGCACCAATCTTATTTACCCAACTGCCGAGTGTCTTATGGTCAGTGTTATATTCAATAAGCTTGTCGATCACTTCTATGATTTTGTTGATCTTTGATTTTTGCTCTAGATCTTCTGTCTTCCTGGCTTTTCCTAATGCCTCCACCAATGATTGATGGATTTCGTCGATCACGTCTTTGTCCACGGATCGATTGCCAGCATCCGTCACTCTGGGACAGTCGAGACCAAGGATATCGTACAGCAAGATAGCCTTATTGACGTAATACCCAAGCTTTATTTCTTGTACTTCTTTCTTAGCAGTCCTGTTCCTGATGCTGCGTATTCTTTCAATGTACCCACGATCATCAAACCACTCATAAAGGTCTGCCAGGTTTTCCTCTAACCTCACTCTGATTTCACTCAGACGAGCATTATCAACCTTCACCCCTCTGAATTCCATCTCAGCGATCGGCAGAATAGCAGGCACAGACCATTTCTTGTGTGCTTCCCACAAATCCTCATCGCGCAACATCCGATCAAAGACTTCCCACAGACGGAAAGTGCCATCAGCATCGGCGCAACAATACCGATGCACAATGTCCAAATCAACATCGCCCATGTGTTTGGGGCGATAGATCTGTGGGTCGTTCTTGAAGAACTTGCATCCGAATGGCGGTTGCTTTGGGTCAATCTCTACTGGGTGATACCTTTGTTCTAGTGGTATCCAATCCGGTATCTCCAGTAACGCATGGCTCAACTCCTCCTTATGGTTGACCATGTCAGTAAACCTGGTCACCAAAGTCTCCAAGCCATGCTCGGTACCATCGTTATAGATCGTCCAACTCTGCAACATCGTGTCATCCACGATGTGTTTTATTATGATGCCAGCAACCCTAAGCCACAAAATATCGAACTTCAAATTGTGCCCGATCACAGGCACTTCTTCCAACATGTCGTTCAATATCGATACGATTGCATTCAGTTGAAGGGTGTCTTTCCAGAACGGTGACTCAGGATGATTGAACGGTATGGTGAACGCTCTGCCAGACCCATCGGATATTGACAGAAGGAGCAATTCCCCATATGGAAGCAAAAACATTTCCAACCCGGTAGTCTCGGTGTCGAGAGCGATTCCGGGTATCCTCCCTGCTCGATATTCATCTTTTATGTTTTGGCAAGCATCGGCTATGGCTTCTATGGAATCGAGGAGTTTGTAATTACCCCATTGGGTGTGCTCTTCACCGCTGGCCTTGAGATACAAATATCTAAGGTCCTCTGTCAGCATTTGCTCCAGGGCTTCTGCCGACATGCTGAACTTGCCATGCTTTGGTTTGTTTTCACCACTGCGCAAAATAGCGGATGGGTGATATGACGGCCAAAGGGTGAACTCCTCGCATTTTAGATCTTGATATCCATCCCTGATGGCACTGGCGAGGGCTTTTTTCATTTGCCCTTCTGTCCGTGCCCCATAATCCTCGCCAGTGACAGTCACACAGCGCTCATACCGATATTTTAGTGTTGGTACTTCTACAAAGTGTCTTTTCTGTCTGGACTTTCCTACAGTCTTGGCTTGTGGCAAGAAGAAATTGATCGCTGACATGCCGAGAGGAACAATAAACACCGGACGATATTTAGAAATCGCCAACTCCAAATATCGTCTGCAAGCTGTTATTTCGTCAGCCTTGGGAGGCCTGACTCCCTTTCTGTGATTGCGCTCATCTTTCCATGGTACGCAACGAACAATGTTCTCAAATCGACACCATGATTGTGGTATGCCGATATTTTCTAGTATCTCATTCAGCTTCTTGCCTGCAGGACCAACAAATGGTTCGTTCTTTTTGTCCTCCTTCCTGCCTGGCGCCTCCCCAACAAACATAATGATCGGCTTTTCAGTTCCTCTTCCAGGCACACATACAGAGATAGCGTGTTTGTGGAGCGAACATTTGGTGCAGTTGGCCATGACTTATAGTTTGTCCAACTCTGCTTTAACTTCCTTGGTGAAATTGATCTTTGCTTGACAGTCTGCCCATTTGACCATTGTGTGGGGCACACCATCGATATCGAACACTGTGCCAATGAATCTGGCCACCAGCCAATATTCGCCAGACTCACATTGCGGTTCGTTGTCTCTCAGTCCAGGACCAGCCGTGACGATGCGTGCTACCAAACTTTCTTTCTTGGCGGATTCCGGCGTGATGATCAGCTGGGACGCATTCAGGTCAATTCGTCTTACCAATACAAGATCATGATATGGCTTGATTGAGTCTATTCCGCGCATTATTCTTCACCTTCGTCGTCTGTGTCATCCTGCCTATAATTGTTGTCAGCTTTGCTCGGTCTTACTCTTCTGCGTCTGGTCGCATTCCCCTGTTGTTGGTCCTTGTAATCCGGGTCGTACTTTCTGAATATCATCTCAATACCGAACTCACCGTTCTTGTTCTCCCACGGGAACAGATGAATAACAGCATTGGATAAATCAAGTGCTACTGGGCAATGAGTTTTGGTGTAGTAATAATCGTTCTTGTTGGCATCCACCCTGCCAGTGAATGCTAATTTCAGTCTGTCCTGGTACACTTCGACATTTCTTCCTGTTGCCATGTTTCTACCTTAGAATAAACGACACTTGCTCGGTGAAGGTATCGAAGGAACTAGCATTATTCAGCCTGTCTTGAAAGTCCTTAGCTGAATCTGGATCATCTCCATATTCCAGCTCCACGATACTGCATTTACACCCCCTACGTGTCAGTTTTTTTGCCAGGTCAATCGATTCTTGTCTAGCGTCTCCATCCAGGGCTATATAGTAATGGTCAAAACCAGCTTCTACCAACATGTGTGTTTGTTCCGCCGTCACATTCTTCCCGTATGTAGCTATTGCATTCAACCCTGCAGCTATGGCGGAAAATACACCCTCAGTTATGATCACATCTTTGTACCGAACAGCGTATGACAGGTGATATATTTTGTCTCTTGCATTCGATCCAGGAGGATTTTTGTATCTCAATTTGTGATTTCTGTATGTCCTGGCTACCCAATATAGTGTTCTTCCCTCCTCGTCATAATCGGGTAATATGATTCTGCCCTTACCAGCATGATCACTACGATCTTGCAACGGCACATTCTTCATGTTGGAGGTACCAACACCAACACCGTAGTGATTGATTTGATATTCGGTCAACCCCCTATCGAGTAGATATTTATAAGCTTCCATAAGAGGAGAAATATCCTCATAGTCCTTTGGCAATTCGACAAAAGTTTCCTTCGGAGGCTCCTTGTAGTTGTATTTCAAACTTCTGACAAATTCTTCCCATTTGGACAAATCTACCGTGTTGAATATCTGCAATTTCAAACGGGAGACTGGCCCCCTAGCTCTACACCGGTAACAGTTGTACCAACCCCGTATCCCGTGATAATACTTGGTGGGGTTGACATACAGATGATGGCTCTTGTCCTTTTTGCCGACCCTCTGCAGACAGAAAGGGCAATTGAATCGGTATTCGTCCGATCTCCCGGCTTTGATGTATTCACCGAGACCAGTGATCATTTCTCATCAACCAAACTAAATACAACCAACTTTTGGTTGTGGATGCCTTGATCTGTAAACCGATCACAGTCCACCATACCATACGTGACCCGTCTTTTCACGATCTTTTTCTTCACCATGTCACGCAAGGTAACACGAACCACTTGTGGTGCGACTTTCAATTCTTTGGCTATGTCAGCAGCAAGTAACTCCTCACCAGGCCTGCTCTTCAACACATCGTATATTTGTTGTTGCCTAGGACCCATTTTCGCCATTTTTCTGCTTCCTGGACGAAATGAGTTTCTCTTCTAAGCCGCGGTCTTCTATCTTGTTGAAATTTTGTCTAAGCCTAATAGCTAGAGTCTTCCTTATGCCAGACAATATTTGCAATCGGCCAGTCAGCTTCTCAACTTGGCTATTGACCCATGCATGTTGGGTTTCTATTTCCAATTGTATTTCAATCAAATCATCGTCTGACAACATAGCTACCACGCGCGTCTGTCGATCAACCCTTCTGGGCTGAACCTGGTGGAAATCAAAGTCACTGGAACCTTCCCAAACTTCTCTATGCGTTCGATAAATTTCTTGGTTCCCTCGGTCAGTTCTTCGTATTTGTTGGCCCTTCTGTTATCGACAGAAATATAGTCTGCAAAGGTGAGGGCCAGATCGGTTGGCGAGTTCAACCGAAGAGCTGCCTCGAATTGTGGCCATTCAAAAGTACCAACACGTCTCTTGCGTTTGGTGGTGGAGGTAGTCTCGGTCTTCACCAGCTCGTCGAGGGGCACACCGGATTCCATGGATAGCTGTTCGATAGTGATTTCCTCCGCCATCGGACCACTGGTGCCGCCAACAGGAGACTGTACTCTGATCGGATGTGCCCTGATAACCATAATGATGTTGCGAATGTTGTGCGGTGGAACACCAGACTCGGACAAGATACCAGAGACGGAACAATCTCTCGATGTCACGTATGGGAAGGGGCCGTGATACAAACTAAGGCCTGTGCCCTGCGTGCCTTCGACCAAGATATTGATACCGGATTCGTACGCTTCGTCGAGCACTTGGGAAGTTGGTTTCAAATAGGGCTTGAGTTCTTTGATGTCTCTGGCCAGGGTGGTTGTTTCTGGATCGCGCATGATGCGCCTAGAGACAGCCGATCCAACACCCTGTCCGGTTGACCCTATACCACCGACAATGGTGTTAGCCTCCCTTTCTCTGTCGGCTTCGGTGACAATCAATGCTTGTGGATCGATCCACAGCCTCTCTGGAGAAAGATTGTTATCTCTTATCTCCTCGAGGAGTTTGGGTACCCATAGCACTGCCCCTGGTGCCAAGGCAACCTTTGCTGTTTTGTTATGACGTGTTCCTGATGGGATGTGATGGAAGCAATAGACCTCACCAGACCAGGGCTCGAATACCTTGTGTCCTGCGTTTGCCCCACCACTGCGAATGAATAAATCGTATTCCGGAGCGATATATGATACTACGTTGCCCTTGCCTTCACTGCCGAATTGTCCACCTAGAATAACATCGACTCTCTTTTGTCCTGCTCTGGTTCCGATGAATCCGACGAACTCTGCCACGTCATTCATCTTCCTGGAATAATCGAACAAAGAGGTGTCTATGATGGCATCGGCATGGCTGGCCAAAGCTCGAACGGCACATTCGATATCAGTCTCGTATATCCTGAGATATGGTGCGTCTCCTGGCCGATTACGGCTGACGTGCCTCTTCTTCAAGGTGGCGAATGGGGCGAAGACGTGAACATGCGTAACCTTTGACCTTGGAAACGCTTTTTTGATTGCTTCGATCTGGGGAATAGTCCTCACACAGTCGATAACAATCCTATTAGCTTTCACCTTCTTGGCGGCATCTGCCACCCATTGACCATTGGTAGCATCATCCAAGCTGTTACCGCCGTGGATCAAGGCGAATCTGGTCTCATCCGATACGGCTTTCTTGACCACCTCATTGGTCTTCAGAATCTCGGCACCATATCTCTGCGACAATATCTCAGCAAGTCTAGACTTACCGGCAGCAACAGATCCGGATAGTATTACCACACTATTCGTCATCATCTTCCTTCGCCTTTCCACCAGTTATTTGTTTCGATAACAATTTTTCTTCTTTGCTAACCTGCCGGATGTAGCATTGGTCCAAATAGGCCATCAAATAGATAGTGGTTTTGTCAATACCTCTTCTAGACTTGTCTATGTACAACCTAGCCCTATCATTGTTGCCTTCTTGTCTGGTCCTGTTGAAGCTACATATTCCGTCCGACTTGGCCACTTTGCGCCAGCTGTCCGCGATACGCTCTTTGGTGATCACTTCCCATGGTCTATCGCGGTCAAAGATAAACCTTTGTATCTGCGAAGCTGTCCACACAGCACAATTAAAATCGTTGGCAATACCAATGATCTCAGAGTATATTCTGCCTATGCTCTGATACTCGTTTTCATGTACTGGCTTCAGCTCCTCAGGATAGTCAAGAATCACCAATCCGGGCTTGATGCCGTCATGAGTTATCAATCTCGATAGATAAGCTCGTATTTGCGGCATGGACACAGAGTGAGGGGAGTAATATTTGATCCTGAGATATCTACCCCTCAACTGGTCCAGTTTGTCAGCCCGTTCTTGATATTCTGTCGTGTTGTCAGTTACGTCATCGATTCTGACTTTGCAGAATCGGGCGGCATAACGTACGCCAACATCGACATGATCCATATCGCCGATTGTGATATGCACAACGGCTTCTTCGTTCATGATCGCGGCACAACCCAAGTTGATCAACCACTGGGTTTTACCCGATCCTGGAGGCGCCATCACAACCCACACTTCCCCGCGACCAGTACCACCGTGTTGGGTGCGGTCGAATTCGGGAATCATGGTTGGTATGCGCGAAACCCCGTAGTGTGTCTCGTATGCCATTCCCGGTATTCGCTGAAACAAACCAAACAATTGCATACCAGCACTATCGATGTCTTCACCAACAGTCAGTGCCTTATTGATAATGTCGCCAACTTGGTCAAACGCGGAATCGTGGTCTATCAGATCGGCCACTTTGATTATTGCAGACTTCAATGCCTGCCGCTTGCCAAATCTGATCACCCTCTCTCTTACCGCTTTAGCATCACCGAGATCGATTTCATAGATAGTGTCTATTTGTTCCACCACCGTGTTGATCACATCACTCGGGATGTGATAGTTGGAAGCATACTCCCGTATCTCTTCCACAATGGTGGCTTGGCTCGGTATCTCTTGATGTCTATGATACAGAGACATGGATACCCTGATCAAGGAGGCCAAGTATTCATAGTCAAAGTATTTGTAGTCTACAACGTCTTCGTATTTCTGTATGAATCCTATATCGCGCAGGCATAACGCAGCTATCTTCTTCTGGAAGGCTTCACTATATTTGTAGGATTCCTGTTTCTTCATTTCGGTGTCATTGTCTTGCCGTGTTGTTTCAAACAATCATCGGAGATACAACTACCGTCTGGATCGACTTGAATAAATCCACAATCCTCGCATATTACTACGGCGGCTTTGCCTTCTGCCCATGTTTTCTCGTCTGTGATACCAGCCAGATCTCTGGTATCTTCGCCCCATATTTCTATCGAACATTGCTTGCAAAAGTTAGCCATTATCTTAACAGTGTTTTGATTTGATTCCTGGTTTCCTTGGTAGTGGTTTCGAATTCGTGCTTTGTACTGCTATCGCGCCTAGAAGCCGCCCATGACAGTTCTTTCAATGCGATCTTGGCCCAATATTTCGAGGCCACCTTGTGTAGTGTGTTGACACACTCGTCAAGATCGTCTCCCTCTTCTATTTCGGCCGAGATAGTAAAGTTTGGCTTGACATGTTCATATTTGCCGATACTGATATTGTGCGAAATAGTCACTGAAATTTCTTTAGTCTTCATTTCCGTTATTTCCCCTCACCTGGATCTGCCTTGGGTTTTGGTTTCTTTCTTATCTTTTTCATTTCGTCTTGAGGCAGTCGCAGTTTCCTGTCTATAATGACAGGCATTCCCATCATTTCTTCAGTAATAGCAACACTTCCAGATATCGTATATTCTTCTCTCTCGTAGGTCTTCAGTCTCTTCTCTGATTGTGATTCCAGCCATTGATGATGATCGTCCCAAAAGTCAAACACGTATACTTTGTTTTCTTCGCCCTCTTCCTTTGGTCGCATACCTCTACCAAGTCGTTGGATCGTGCGACGGTATTTTTTCATCCCTGTGCCCATGATGAGCACATTAATAATCGGTATATCTATCCCCTCATCTAGCACAGTGGTGGTGATCACAATAACCCGTTCTCTGTTGTTGACGTATTGCCCTATGTCATCCACAGACCAGGAGTGATTTTGTATCTTGCCAGATGGTGAATATTGAGTGGTGGTTTTGCCGCCTTGCACAAAGATCGATTCTACACCATAATGCTCTTGCAACAACCTGGCTATGATGTGCCCGTGTTTTTTGTAGCCAACAAATATTAGTGTTTTGTAACCGCCCTCATAACAACTGTTGGCAACGGAGGCTATCGCGCTGTTACGTTGGTAGTTGAACTTGATGCCGCTGTCATACACTGCCTGCCAATAGAAAGAATATATTCCCTTGGACAACGTCTTGATGAGAGTTACAACAGGTTCAGCTAGATACCCTCTCCTGCGAAGTTCCACCGATGGTATATCAAAGATGATCGGACCAGTAAGCCCGATCAAGAGCAAGTCATCAAAGCAATATTTTTCCGGATCGTCAAAGGCGGTAGCGGTATATGCCAGTCTGTATTTGGCGTCTACTTCGCTACAAACGTAGCTCCACATTTTGGCTGGCGCATGGTGTGCCTCATCCAACATCAGAGCATCGACCTTGGCGATCGGTGACGATTCCGACATCAGCAGACGATACGCCGAATCAACCACAGAGACATAGACGATCTTATTTGGTTTGTACTTGTGGCCATAGCCCATACAACATACGCTATGGAATCCGAACGCCCTGAATCTAAGGTACGTCTGCTCCATAAGATAACCACTGGGCACCAAGATCAGAACGTTCTTGATCAGTTTGTCTCGGAGCAAATGTGCTACCGTGGCTGCGCATATTTCGGTCTTACCTGCTCCTGTGGCTGCTTGCACTATGCCGCGTCTGTTGATGATCGATTTGATTACTGCTCGCGATTGATAGTCTCTTAGTGTTCGTGTCTCCAGAATATTGTCATCAATTGTCGGCAGATCTGGAAATCGCAAAGACAGACCATGGATATCGAATTTGCATTCTCGCAGAAATGGTATGAGACCTGTCGGGAACACACCATCCTCACACAGTGCTTGTCCTTCCTCTTCCAACTCACACAGCAACCGGTATAACCGGATCTTCTCTTGCTTGGTGGCCTCCACCACTTTGGTGAAGACGTTGCCTGCTTCGATGATCACTTCAAAAAGTCCCAAGTGTAGATATGGAACGGGCCAGAATACAACTTGGATGGTACAAGAGGATAGTACCACCTACGATGCCTCGGTTTCGGAAATGCTGTCGGCACTAGTTCCTCGTATTCCATGGCATGCAGGTACTCCGACTCATATATCATGGGATAATACCCATTGAATTCATCTAGAGTCAACTGCGATCGATATTTGTACATAGCCTTCGATCTTACCTTGGAGATATCACCACCAGTGACCTCATGCAGATTGTCTTGGTGTAATTCCAACTCCATATAGGCTATGATCTTCAGTGCTATCAATAGGGATGTCGGTGCGTCGAGCTGGTTGACCTTGCGCACATGGGAGAACGCATAATACACAGCTGTCGACATCGACATGAAGGGAAAGTCGAACAGGAAAATATTGACCATGCGTCGGCATTGCACGCCGAACTCATCGAGCGGCGTGAATCCGCACAGTTGGTCCTTATACCATCTGTCGTTGTATTTGCACGAATATCCTGCCCAATAGTTGTCCATGAAAGACACTGGGACTTGGTCTGCTTGGATATCCGGCAGAGGTGGGTATTCTAATATGAGGTTGGCTTTTGGCTTGCCGATTAGATCATTGTATTGATCCGGTTGAAAAAGTTGTAACGATAATATTTCGAGTTGGTCCTTAAACGAGAGATTACGAAATCCCTCGGTACCCACCGCTGGCACACACATGGCTAGTCCGCATAGTCATATCAGTTGCGACAGAGATCTATCAGTAAATCGAGTTTTTGCCACCGCTCTAGGAGCGAAGGCATATTTATACCACAGCGGAGGGTGGGTTGTCAAGTATTCTCTCATACACCGAAAAGTGCTGTGGCCGAACCAGGTTACCCCGATCCGGCCACAAGCGGTGGCAGTTCGTCCTGTAGTGCTTGATGGGTAGCTCTAGACGAACGCTGGAGATCTAACCATGCTCGAGGTATATCTGTCAATCCCCCTCTGGAGAGGATACCGAATTCAAGTATTGATCAACTTCCTTCAGCAACTCTATTAGCCTGGGGATATCCTCTGGCTTGAAGTTGGCTCCACGTTTGAACTTCAACTCACCGTTGCTCTTGACCTTCCTGAATATCACCGTATCATAGAAGGTCATATGCTCATGCACTGTCTTATAGACACACACCGACACGAACTCTTCCCGAAACATGCGCATCAGGCGGCTATACCTGCGCTTGCCATATCTCGGTGGTTCGGGGTTCATATCATTTTCTACGGCGCTGTTGTTGCTTGATTTTGCGTAAAACATATTTGGCTGATCTGTGAGTTTTCTCTACTTTGTCCACTTCCTTCTTGCTCACCTTATCGATCTTTAGGGAGCAATAGCAGTTACCTCGACACCTGGTTTGGCCTGCTTTCGGTGTGGTAGGCAGAGTGTTGACCGTATATGGGTTATTGCGTGCCAAAGTCTGGCAATCTGGGCAAGGTTCGTCTGACTGCAACACCCAGGTTATCAACACATCCTCGCCAACAGACAACACTCGACCGGATTCATATACTGATCGCATTGCTGCGGCATACAATCCGAGACGATATTTTAGTTGTTTGTCGGAAATGTTGGGTGCTTGCGCCAGGAACTTCTTAAAATAACCAAATTCTTCCTTTATGTAGCTATCGATCCACCTGTTCTCGGAAGGAGTGAGATCGTATAGAGATCCTGTTGGCTTGACCAGTCCCACCGATTTGGTGCCCAATTGATAGGCAGTGCGAGTTACATCTTTGAATATGATCGAAGCTCGAGTTTCCGCCTTTGTCTTCGACCAATCACCATTGCGGTATTTGCGCAATGCCTCGCCGATGCCGGCAGTGAATCTGCCGATCTCCTTTTCCAGCTGTTTTGATGCTGCTCTGGCATGTGCTCTCTGGGAGGATGCAAATCGTCTGCTTCCTTGCGTTAATTCAACATCGGAAGCTTTGGCGTCACCTGGTGGACGGGCAGTGGCTATTGCCTTCGTTTCCGCGATTTCTCGTTCGGAAAGAGCATTCAATACGTGGGGTGTGATCGTATCACTCACCCCCAATACAGCACATCTCTGCCGTACCAATTCTTCGGTTGAAAGACACATTGTTTTTGTTGTGACGTTATGCGACAGGCGACAATGCGACAATCAATTGTCGGTGCTCACGGGCGGCAATTCTTGTTTCGGAGCACCGGTTGTCGGTGGCAGGTTCGCCACTGCTCGTATTGCCTGGTCGATCTCGACGATGGAAACCCTCGAGGACCCATTTCCGGATTCCTTCTTGGTGTCCTGGTCCGGTTCGGGGGGAGGGGATGTGTCTTTCGCGTCTCCCGTTGGCTCCGGTTGGTCTTTCTGAGGTGGGGCCGTCTTGGTGGGGGGTTCCTGCTTCTGGTCCAAGGGAGGAGCGTCCGTTTGGTCGGAGGGGGGCTCCTCCTCCTTGGGTTGCATGAGCTTCCGGATTTCCTGGTCTGTCAACCACAGAACATGGGTGAGGATATACTTGGACCATTCATAGGGCTTCAGATGGAGAATCTCGCCAGCCGAAGCCATACGCTCTGCAACGTCGATCACTTGCTGCCAGGCCTCGAGACGTTCAATGAGTTCGATCAACGACGGAGGCACCATCATCACTTCGAAATCTTCAGCCTCAACATTTATGCCGATATAAGCAAAGTGAATCTGACAAAGCCTTTTCAAACCTTGTCTAACAGCACGCTGCAGAGAGAAAACTCCACGTGCCCATTTGACGGATTGAGATGAAAGAGATTTAGTGTTTTCAACATCTCCTTCGTAACCAAACCAACCTTTTGGCGCGCGCAAAGATCCAAAGAATTTATCACGAAAATGGTCGATGTCAGCAATTTCATTTACGTTTGTGATGCCTTGGGTGACATCAACACGGGAATTGCTGTTTTCTTTGACTGGCCAAAACTCGTCCTCTGACCACGCATAAGGGTCAAAACGGCTATCAAAACGACCCGATGTAGGGTCAACGTATTTGCGACGTTTGAGAGCACGTCTCCAACGTTTGAGGATGCGCACCTCTTCTTCAACCGGAGATCTGCCAACATCAACAAAATAGGTTTTGCGGTCAAGACTGCGCGTGATGCGCATGATCATCAAAAGGTCGTCAAGTATCTTTACCTGTTTTGCAATGCGCTCAGATCCGGCCAGGAGAGACGTGCCATAAACATTTGGTTTTTTCTCATGGGGTAGACGCTTGCGACGATAAATACGAAAATGGATCACATCCCAAGGTTTGTAGGTTGTTTCAACTCCCGACCCGTCTCCACCATTTTGTAAGTCAAGTTCAACCTTCTGTTTATAAGCACCTAGCAAAGCTGTTTCTTCAAAACCGATCAAAACGCCTTGTTGGTTTTCGATCCTTTCAATATCGCGAGGATCGCGCCAAACCATGTGGCGTATGCCAATTTTGGGGGCAGCTTGCAAAACGCAAAAATCATCGCCGAATTTGCCGGTGTCTCTATGCACACCTTCAATCCAGTCATTGACGTTTAGCGTTTGATGAAGCAGTTTGTTTCCTTCTGTTTCAATTTTTTTGTTTTTGGCCTTGATCCAAACAACTTGTTTGGTTTCCGGGTCTTGTTGTGTTGCATCTTCTGCATATGCGTCCAACACTGACGAAACATCAGCAAGTTGATCCATTGCATCGTAGATGTCATAACGATCACGACGATTTTGACGATCGAAATTCATCGTATCGTTGTAATGGTCTCCTGGCGTTAAGGATGGTGCACCGAAATAGTCACCAGCTTCGTCACGAGTTCGTTTAGCTTTTGTTATAAGCGAAGGAGATCTAGATCCCCAGCCAAAAATGTCTCTTAGCCTGCTCTGGAACGACATCTTTTTCGATCTCCTTTGAGCAGATATGGAAACCAGGAAGGATTCCATATACTCTTATCAGCAGAAGATTGATATTTTATACAGAAAGGAAGGAAACGACGGAAAGATTAAGTTAAGTTTGATTTTTCAAATTCATATTCATCAAGCAAAAGCACCAAGAATCTTTCTTTTCAAGCTCATCTCTTTATATCTGTAGTATTTCATTATTTGGATGTCAAGTGTCTTTTGCTAATCAAACTCTTCTTTCAGTCTTTATTATTTGAATGTCTTTTATCTCTGATTTTCTCTTTTTAGATCTTCGATGTTCTTTTTCAGGATCCTGGTTAGATCCCTTGATCAGATCCACACCGCCATGGTAGCGATTCCCGAATCCTCCGCACCTCCTCACCGGAGGTGACTCCAGATTCCCATGGGAATCCTTAGACGTGTGAATAGCACATGACACGAATGTTTGTCAAGTATTTTCTTTCACTCTGTGTCGATGTGCCCGTAATTCTTTCAATCTCTGACATCAACATGACAGCGAAACCAGATTGCAAAGGCGTTTATCGATCGAAAATTGTTTATATCTTCATTCAAGTAAAAAGAAACAGTGTTTTATTCAAATAATAGATCGTAATCAACCGTCAGCCTTGTGTTTGATTGTTTTTGCTTCTCTTTGTTGCAACATCAATCTTTTTCTGATCAAAGTCGCAGGTTTTAAACTTGGCCTTGGTTGTGATTTTGTGGGTTTGATCTTTGCGACGGGCTTTTTAGCAATTTTGTCCAGTGTTGATCTCACATCTGGATGAACACGACTTGAAAGAAGAATCGCAGTGATAAGTTGCGAGTGAGAATTGTTCAAGTTTTGACGAAGATCGTTGATCGAAACCCGCAAACGGTCTATTTCATCTTTGTTTGCAACGACGTACTTTTGCAAGTCGTTTTCTTGTTTGTCTCTAACTTCTTGCTCATCCTTTAATTTGCTTTTCCATTCTTGTTTTGCAGATTGCCAAGCGCTGTAAACACCAGGAGTGGCGGCAACGACAGCGGCTGTGGCAAGAGTGATAATAGCTCTTTTTTTGCCGACAGTAGCTTGTATTTCTTCGGTGGTTTTTCCCATCACGACACCTTTGCTTTTTTGCCGTAGATTTTCTTAAGTAATCGTTTGTCGCTATCTGAGAGAGTTTGTGGTCTGCCATGCATGACCGGATACATGATCGAACTTTTGTGTTCGTCATGATCAAGACCCAATACATGTCCCAGTTCGTGTGTTAGAATCGCGTGAGTGTAGGAAGAAATATAAGGATCCGGCAGAGTGACCACAGCCGAAAGAATGTCACCAGTTTCTTTGTCGTATTTGTGTTGAGTGACCGCTCCACCGTCATTGGTGGTGTCACAAACGTCTTGATCGGTAGCATACACCGAAGTGCGCAAATAAACCATCCCAGATGGAGGAAAACTGCCAACGTCAAAATCGGATGGAACTTGCGATCCCAAATCAAACAGTTCTCTATCGGCAGAACGATTAAAATTGACAATAACCTTTCTGTAAACTTCCACCCAAATAAGAGACAAGTCATTGGAAAAATGGACAGTGATTGGAAACATGGAGATCGGCCACTTCAATTTGTTACCGTGCCGCTCCATCAAACCATAATCTTTCCATCCACCTTTGGTGATAACACCATAGATCACCATAGCGATGGCACCGATGAATATGGCACCACCGATAACAAACATGATCCAATGTTGCTTCATAAATTCAAGCATAGTACTACCTGCAGACAGCCGTTGCAATCGGCGTCTCTTTTCTTGGTACCCTCTGACCAGAGATGGCCAATAAGAAATTCTCTGGGTTCATCAACCTGCTGGGAGGAGATGCATCGGCACCACCTCTCCATGGTTGATTGGTATGACCAGATGAATAAACCTCGAAATGCAACATCGAGCTGCCAGATTCCATCCGACCCACCATAGCGATCGGCTGGCCTTTCTTCACCGAGGATCCACTCAATCCAGTCTTTTTCAACCCACCTTTCTGGCCTCTCATCTTGATATAAGGTGTGTTTAGGTTGAAGTGAGTCAAACTGTTGCCGTCTACCTCCCCATAATTGACCACGTAGTTGCCATGATTGACAAACAAAGCATACGTGCCACTATAAAAATGGTAGAAACTGGCAATTTCGCCATCGGCAACAGCAACTATCACATCTCTGTATCTACCAGCACAATCAGTGCCTGCATGGGTCCGATTTGCCTGCCTCTTGTATCCGAATGCACCAGATCCATTTGGCCCTTTCCCTGCAATGAACCGCCGAAACCATTTGCCTCTGCTGGGGATGGGCCATACTTCGGTACCATACATCCTGGCGTTGGGTACGGATGATATCTTCTTGGAATATTTTTCATGGCCAGGCACCCAATACCAAGTGGTGCCATACTGGGCAGCCAAATCGGATAGATAACCCACTATTGCACCGCCTTACCAATACCTATCGCGCCACCACACACCGCCACACCAGCAATAAAGTTGAAATAAGGCGATTTGTACCAGGGAGGTGATGCTTGTTGTGCCACCCTGGTGATTGCCTTTTCATACACAGATTTTTGTGTGTCTTTTGTTGTAGTGCAAGCAGCCAATTTAGTATTCATAGTCATCAGCTTAGCATCACACTTCAACTTTTCATTGGTGACATCCACCTCTGCCTTGCCTAGAAGATGGGCGATCTCTGCCTTGAGTTTCTTGATTTGTGCTTGGTGGTTGGCTATTAGATCGGCGGCATATTTGTCTGACATAAAATAGCCATCAGACGGAGGAACGAATTTGGCGCCCTTTTTGACTCTTTGCTTGATCTTTGGGGGTTGCTTGTCATTTGCCTTTGGCGTTTTATTCGCCATTGTAGGCGAGTTGATCAAGCTCATGAGCAAGCAAATCAGCATCATCGAGATACTTTTTGACATTTTCCACCCGTTCCTTATCTACCTGTTGTAGCTCTTCCTCAAGTTGTGCCTTCAACTTCTTGTGGGCTTCTTTTTGTTTGATGAGAAGAGCTTTCAGTTTGATCTTCTCCTGTTTTTCCGCTTGTAGAGACTTGTTGAGTTCTTCCGTCTCTGCATCCACAAGCTTCTTCTTTTCCTCAGGAGTCAGTGTTGCAACAACCTTCTTCTTCGTGAGGAAAGCAAACAGAAGAATGACCACCAATACAGATAGAACGCCGATTAATAGCCAGCCCCACCAAACCATTTATTTGTCTCCAGCCACTGCGGCCTTGGCACCGCCCTCGTCGATGACATGCTCACCGAGTTTGGCCTCAATGAGATCCATCAATTCCTTCTTGGCCCATGGTGCGAGTTTGCCCTTGCCAAGACGTTCTGCAAGTCCGAGAGCTTCCTTGGCAATCTCGTTACCGACAACCTCCTTGCCGTCTTTGAGCAGGGTCTTTAGTTTTTGTTCACCGAAGCCAACTGCCTTACCCAATACCCACTCTGCTTTCTGTTGTTCAACCTTGATGTTCCAACGACGAAGTAAAGAAATCAACAGCAGAGACAAAACGGGAGTTGCAATAGCACCAACGATCTGAATAACCGTTACTAGGAGATTCTGCCACCAAGCTTGAGTACCAGCATCTGTCTCTTTTGCCTTCGGGTCTTCTTTCTTTGTCTCCTCAGGCTTTGGTTCTTCCTTCGGAGTCTCTGCAACCTTGGTTGCTTTGGCTGGTACTGCCTCTGCATCCTTCTTTGGTGGTGTAGCATCCGCAGCAACAGCTTGTACAGACACCAGCATGAACATCAGAGCAACACTAGTAGCAATTGACCTTCTCATAATCCTCTTCCTCCTTGTTTACACAACACCTAGTTAGTTACAGAATTCGGCAGAGAGTACAACGTACCACATTGTTTGCATCTATACTTGTTATTACCCCAAAGTTTATCCTTTGCGCTAGACGCGACTCTAGTCCTTGAAACCAAAGATACTTCGACATCAGATATAGATTCCTGGTCGCCGATATCGGCAGGAATTGGTTTGCTCAGAACAATGGTGTCAGCTGTGTTGCTAGCAACAAATCTTTTAGACTTGACTTCTTTAAGAGTTGCAGGATCAACGTACTTGATCTTGATTGACATATTTTTCAATACATCAAGATCAAGTACAGCATCCTGGATTTGGAAGGAATCTGTGGCTTTATAAGTACCGACAATTTCTCCGTCGATCTCTACTTCCTCATATACTACAGACCTGCTAATCGTGACAGTATGTACTTTCGTATCTTTTACATACGAATTGGCGTGCCTATCGTCACTTCCGACTCCCCTAAGAGGAGTTATTAGACTCGCAGAGATACGGATGTAGAAGTCTATATCACTACAATTGGGACATTCAGCCGATATCAACTGCGATCTTCTAGCTTGAGCTTCTTGTATAGTCATCACAGACTCCTAGTATTCATTCTCTTTAGCGGAACCTGGGTTATTATTACCTAGTTGGTGGGAAGCTGTACCATTAGGAGGTGTGGATATTGGTTTTGCCATCCACAATATGGTGATTATATCGTTAGTGGACGTGAGGGAATATATCGTAGCCCAATGGAAACCCTGAGGCAAATTAACTATGGCTTTGGCATATACATATGTATCGTCAGCAGCGGTGACGTTGTCCAGAAAAATGTACGGTGACGCATAACCATCAGTGACAGGAGGAGCATTCCCATCGATACCTATAGAAAAGGATGAACTGACATTATTTATTTCCAACTCGAGGTCAACACTGATCTCCATATACCCACCACGAGAGTAAAAGAAGAATGGATGTTGATCTTCAAATGCCAAAACATCCTGCACCATAAAGGTTTGGGTATGGTCCGTATCGGAACCACCTGGAAGTAGATTAGCTTGTAGTGGTGTGAAGTTTCTTACGTCCCTACCGTAGAACGAAAGAGGTATCGTGTGTTCAAAGCCAGAGGGTGGTTTCATTCTGTAAGCGTGAAATTTGGGAGCAATTTCGTAAGCAGCCAGATTGTTGATTGTGTCACCTGCCTGCCCAACGTAGAAATAAATTTGGTGGAAACCGATCCTGTCGAACTTCCATCTGACTCTATCGCAAATACTGGAGAAGCTCGTCGCATTCAGAGTATCTGGACCTTCAGTACAAGAAAACCCCGTCAACGCGGATGGCAACTTCAACGTACCGTCAGTATCCCTAACCTTCACATCCCACTCAGTTGCACCAGCTAAACCGATTGCATAAGCAACTAGTGTAAATTCATCACCATGGAATGTGAACGCTCTCCAACTGCTGGCGGAAAACCCACCTGCCTTGTGATGCAACGATCTATTCATCATGCAGCTAGTATTGGTAGAATCCCTCATATCGTTGCTTGTATTTGTATGATAGATACCAACTGACTCCATGTTGATAGTACCTATCTGCATTTCATTCTTACCGGCGATAGGATCGATATTTAGTGCTGCGTCGCCCTCAGATACAGCTAGTTTATTGGTATCCCACAACTCTAAGCCCGTGACTTCAGGCTTCTTCGGTTGGAATACTGTTATTCCACCAACATACACAACAGGAGTTGCTGTATTTGCCGTAAGGTCAACAACATGCATGCCGTACGGAAGTTCACCAGCTATGTAAATACCTCCCTGGGAGATGTGCTCAGTAGAAGAGGATGCCGGTAGATCGAAGAGATGCTCTCCATCGATCGATACTTCTATTGCTGTGGTGTTATCCAAGTCAATAGAAATACCTGTCCCAATGAACCAGAATCTGACGTTGTCACCTGTCGTATCAGCGTATAGCCAACCACCCCCAATACCATCGCTGGTAAAATTACCATTCTCAAGGGTAGCTGAGGTCGACATGATGCCGGTTGCCATGTCGGAAAGGCGTACACCTATCTCTTCTGTCCTGTTCACATTCAAAGCATAACAGGCAGGACCCATGTGATCGTTGGCTTCACCGCCACATGCAAACTCAGCCAGATTAAAAATAGCTGCTATCTCTTCTTCAGTCCTGTCAGTTTCTCCATCAACACCGTAGCAATGTCCATAGTAGTACAGATCAGTGTACGCAGTGAACGCTGTAGCAGGATTTACAGTCAACGTGGTTCCAGAAATGGCTGTGATGGTGTGGAGATATTTGATATTAGAATCCATCAACATAATAATGTCACCAGTTCTCCATTCAGTGGGATTGGTGACATTAACTATCGACGTGCCGGTTGCAGAGTCTCCTTGTCCTTTGAATCCTCTTACGAAGTTGTAACCCCATTGGTGCGTTGGAGTTCCTGCTACCTGTTCTATATAACGAATCAACCTACCGCCCTTATCCCAATCTTCGGGATTGGTCGGCATTGTTGCTCTTGTTGCGTAGTCTTTGGTGTACTCACCGCCATTAATGATCGCTTTTCCACCACTGTCAACAACCTGCGAATCCTCCGCTGTCGTCGAGATGTACAGACCTCTGATAGCGATCAATTCACCATCTACATCCTCAACATTCGGAACTACAAAGGCCACGTGATGGATACCCAATGGCATCCTGACCAAACTACTATCAGAGTTTAACGCATATCGATGGTGATTCATGCCATCATAAAAATTATCGATGTCATTTTCAAACGCGTATGTCATAGAAACAACAGACTCAGCCCCATCCAATGCGAAGTTTTTATTAATATTGGCAGGAGTCCCAGATCCAACTGATGCGTCATACGCGATAGCTATACCGGAGCAGACACCGGTAAACTCAACAATAGTGAAACCACGGTTTGGTGGTTGCGGGCTGTTATTTTGTGTGGTAGTAGCGAAAGAAATACCAGGATGTGCAAACCTCGGATGAATTCCCTTATAATGCCAAACACGAACTCGAGGATCCTGCGGAGTCGAGAACGATCTTTGCATATTTTGATAATGCGACAGTTGGGTCACAAGGGAGTCATCATCTCCAGTGTCAGGAGCACCAATGCCATCAATTGGAATGAATTCCGATCCGGCCAGAGTCTTGAGATCACCGAAATTGAGGTTGTATGGATTGGTATTGGCTTCGATGGATCCACCATGTTTATCTGTTGGAGTTCCATCCGTTACATCGTGAAGGTGCTTTGGAATCTCGATCCAAGCACCAGTACCTGTTACATCGCGATCGAGGATACGAAATTTCTTACCAGCATTGTCTACGAATACAAACCCCTCTTCCACCATTCTAAAGTGAAAGCCCCTATCGCCGGTCCATGTGATCCTTCCGGTATCCTCTGCATATGTCCACGAATCCAACCCATCGTTGGTTATGATCTTGTTACCTCTAGTGATGGCACCGTTCCAGAGGTTAACTGCGCCAGCAGTAACAGTAAGTCCCTTGGCTATTCTTACCTTATACCCTGGACCAACAGAATCGATCTCGTAGATCTCCTCCCTGTTTCTACACCCAGCATATATGGTGTTTTCCCTCAACATCAGAGTATCACCAACCCTAACGTTGGCTAGCCCGGTTCCATCAGGGTCAGCACTATAATCAACCCAACCAGTTGACGAAGTATAGGAAATCGTAACGAGGTTTGTGTTACGCACAACCACGTCGTCATCCCAACCTGTGTTGTCATCGTTGACAATGTAGTCACGGAAGAACTTACGATGGAATGTCAGAGCATCATCAGCGAATTTGGTGTACGAGATAGAACCATCTGGAGGTGGTGTTTGTCCAGTCTTAACAGACTGCCCACTCTCTAGACGAGTGCCATCATACAGGATAATATCGTCGTGGTATCGTAGAGCGAATACGATATAGTTATCTCTCTTGAACAACACATTAGCCGCAGTAGTCTTAAGGTAGTTGTGAATCGTTACATCCACGACTCCGGTTGCACCTCTATCGATCTCAACTATGGCCTTAGAGCTGCTAGACATCGCCCATGCGGACCCCATTGGTATTCTTGCATATCCAGCACCCTGAATAGGAAGATCTAGGTATAGATGGTCGTCGACGATCTCAAGTATACCTGTCGTTGCATTCCAAGAAACTCTACCATCACCGATCAACTTCATGTTGAGGTTTTGATTTAGAGTTTCAAGGTTATCATTTTCTCTATCATATGAAGGTAGAGCACTATCTGCTATTCTCCACCCAACACGACTTGAAGCGCTATTTGTTACAGATCCACTGCCCTTGAAACCGATGTGAATTCCAGTAACTGTCGCTTGGAAGTCTACATCGCCAAACATATTGTCGATGGAGATACTTGTTCCGTATATATCGAAATTTCCGGACTCCTTGAGCATCATACCCGCCGATGAGTATTTCTCGTACTGAAAGTACGTCTCATCAGCAGACGATTCATCTATGACCTCGTCGTACCTGTTATTGCGAGACCAACCATCATCCATGTTCGACATTTCGCCGATTGTCATACCACCCCAATCAGCGTCGTCTGTGATACGTAGATGAGAGAAATGGCTTGTCCACACCAAAGCATTTCTATACGCTTTGGTCACAACATCGAATCTTCCTTTTTCAGCGTAGGCAATTGACAACCTACCTGCACCTGAATCGATAGCACCAATCCGGATATTCTCCAGTCCTACACTCTGCTTCATTACGAGTATATCTGCTTCAGCATCATCGGAATAAGCTGTAGGCAGGACTAACTCAATAACCCAGTCACCGGTTACTTTTCCAACAAAACCCTCGAATGTCGCTCCACCTGATGCAGAGTACAGGAATACCCTGTCACCATACGAGAACATCAACTCGTTTAGAGTATCACCAGTTTGGTAAGTTGCACCTATCGTATACTCTCGAGCGTCGTATGTAGCAGGTACCGTGTACGTCGGAGATCCGACAGCAGACATCGAGGAGAACACATCGTTAGACCCATTCCACTCAATAGCGAGACCTGTCACCTTTACGACATCATCATTCTCAGAAAGGATTTGAGCTGCTGCACCCTCACCTTTCAAAGTCACATGACTAGGGATGTGTAAAGGAGCAGAGAGTTTGAACTCTCCGTCGAGGAGCAGAGTGTAGGAGTTGTCTAGATCCTCACGAACGCTGGACTTCTCAAAGATATCACTGATCGCCTGAATTAGTCCTTGGTGACCATAGTACTCACCTGACCGATCCATGCTGTCATCTTCACCACCGTAGACTCTGATGGTGTTAGGATCGAGGATCGTCTTACCCTTGATATAATCAACGTAATGAGTACCTCCTCGGTTCTCGATACGGATGATACCAAGCTTGTTGTAGTATACAGAATCATCGTATTTAGCATTGACAGCAAGAGCAGCTGTCTCAATATCAGAATCTGATGGCAACGTGGCTTCATTCGCTACCGCAGCAGCAGTGCCTTCCACAAGGAGGTAGTCTACATCTGGAGGAGGGTCAAGGTCCTCACTCTTGTGAAGACCTATAACCCATGAGAGAGCATAGTTACCTGCGTTAGGATCGGTTAGCGTGAAGAGATCACTTTGTACAGCTGACTCAACAACTCTGAAACTCTCAAGTGTAATCCATCTACCTGAGTCGAGATCTACTTTCAGAGATGTTGAACCCTCGGAGCATTCCATACCCTCGTAGATACCAGCATCGAGAAGATCCTGAAACTCCTTGAAAAGGAGATAGGTATTCATCTCGTACATATCGAGCTTAGCTACCGTCTTGATATCGACCCCAGCAGAGTTGTACCCAGTAGCACCAGCAGGCACATCGATGATAGCGAGTAGAACTTCGTCGTCACCAAGTGTTGGTGGAACAGGAGGAGTGCCTGATGTACCTTGCCTGACAGCATATGCTACATCGTTGTTAGGTAGAGCTAGATTGTATGTGTAGCTCGCAACAACATAGTGGATGTTTGGAGTACCACCAGACAGTGATCCGACAACTACATCATCTTGCTCTTGATCATCCTCCTGGATCCACACACCATCAGGAGTCAGAATAGTCCCAAGGTAAAGCCCAGCAGCAAGATTATCTGGATCATCATCATGTGTAAATTTCAGGTATAGGCCACCACTACCACCGAGGCTAACGTTGTAGCCAAGGTAAACACCATGCCTAACTGCACCGCGTAGTCTATTGCGGTACAGATCAGTGCTGTCAGGAGATCGGAAGTCGAAGTACCTTGTGCGGGCCATTTTACCTATCCTCGATTAACGTCGAT
>Ga0209536_100002503_pt1 | contig 29995 bp, 28 predicted proteins | sample DeeMarSeWOR28_12_FD_187461 | JGI IMG/M metagenome (GOLD analysis project Ga0209536, IMG submission 187461) | Marine sediment microbial communities from White Oak River estuary, North Carolina - WOR-2-8_12 (SPAdes) (version 2) | ecosystem: Environmental > Aquatic > Marine > Intertidal zone >...
GGCGCCGCAGGCGTAGCACATGACCGCGTCGTTGCTGATCATGGTGCCGCACTCCGGACAGGGGATCTCGTCCTCACCGCCCTCGGCAGGAGCCTCTTCTTCCTCCTTCTCCTCTTCCTCGGCCGGTGCTTCCTCCTCATCGGGAGCCTCCTCTTCGATAGCTTCTCCTTCCTCGCCTATCTTGGCGCCGCAGGCGTAGCACATCGCAGCGTCCTTGGCAACCATCGTGCCGCACTGGGGACATGGAACCTCTTCCTCATCGCCCTCTTCCTCTGCGGATGGCTCCTCCTCGGCGGGGGCCTCCTCCTCGGCGGGAGCTTCCTCCTCTGCAGGGGGCTCTTCCTCGGCGGGTTCTTCCTCCTCGGCCGCCTCCGGTTCCGGTGCGGGCGGAGGAGCGGCAGCTACTCCCCTGAGCTGTTCTTCCTTATCGAGGAGCTGTTTCTCCTTCTCCATCAACCTCTTGCCGTCCTCGATGATCTTCTCTTTGGAGGCATTCAGCTCTTCCTCTTCCTTCGCCAGGGCCTTCTCGCGTGCGATTATCTCCTCGCCCTTGGCGTTGAGCTTGTCGATGACCTCCTTTAATTCTGATAACGTTGCCTGGGAGCTCTCAGCGGCGGATATCATGTCCTGCCTCTTCTGGGCAACCTCGTCCTCGATTCTCTTGATATCCTCTTGCTTGGCTATGATATCTTCTTCCCTGGATGCCAGCTCCTTCTGCTTGTTACCCAGTTCCGATTCCCGGGCCTGGATCCCGTTCTCTAGCTCTAGTATCCTGTTCTTCTCCGATTCGAAGGCCATCTTATCCTCTTCTATCTTGCTGGCCTTCTCCTGGATCTCGCTCTCTTTCGATGAAATCTCACTTTCTTTCGAGGACAATTCACTCTCTCTTGACTCGAGGGAAGAGGCCTTACTCTCCAAATCCTTCTCCTTCTCGGCTAGTTCATCAGACTTTCGTTTCAAATCTTCCTCTTTTTCCTTGAATTGTTCAGCCTGCTTCTGCATTACTTCCCAAATTGATGGTTCGTCTCCCATAGGGATACCTCCAGTAAACCCTCTTTATTATAGATAGTGGATACGTTAATATATTAAGTATTTTTGGTAGAGGAATCGAACAGTCAGCCCTCACCAAGGTCGAAAATCGGTCCGAGCACGACCATGCCGTTCTTCGTCACCTCAACCGCATGTTTTTCCATGCTGTGCTGGCAGGCCCTCATCTTCTCTACCTGCAGGTAACGCACCAGTTTACCCCTGCTCCGGTCCAGGCCGAGCATGATTATTCCGTCGACGAGGAAACCTTCGTTGCCCAATAGTTGAGAATCGGAGCCTACCGACCTCTCCATGACCAGGAAGGCGGTTAGGTTGTTGTCCCTCAACATCTTGAAGAAGTAGAACATCCTCTTGCGCATTTGAGTTACGTCTTCCATCAGTGAATAAAGCGCACCGAGTGAGTCCAGCGAGAACAGTTTGAACCGGCTCCCGTATTTCTTTTTGAAGTATTTTATCATCTTTTCAATGAATAGGATATAATCGGTCGCCTCACCCTCTTCGACCACCTTGTCCACTTCTCTGAGGTCAGTGAAATCCGATATCTGCATGTGCGGTGAAAGACTGATGCCCAGGCTCTTCATGTTCTTAAGGTGGCTCTGGGAGGTCTCCTCAAGCGTGACATAGAGGCCGAACTCCTTTGATTTTTCTAGGTACTTCGACATAAGTGTATAGCAGAAACTCGTCTTCATCGATCCCGGCGGTCCTGTCACCAGAACCACGCAGGGCGGCATGATATCTGTTTTGAAAACTTTGTCCAATCCTGTGATAGAGTCTTTGAACACCTTTCTTACCTCCCAGCAGTGAATTGCCTTATGACGACATGATGTTTATGGATTTAACCTTATCGAAACTCCTCCTAATATATTATAACAACACAATTCATAAATACCCAAACGTTCATTTCCCAATCAGAATACCTTAAGGTGATTATCTGGCTGATGCGTCGGGCCCATCGAAGAGAATATGTCCTGTTTGTGACGAGGAGGTTTCCATTGACGCTAAGACCTGTCCGTCTTGCAACACGGACCTTACTTTGTTTGCCCCTGAAGAGATCAGTGAATTGCCCAGTGACGCAGAGGAATTGAAAACAACCATCCTTTCAGAGGACAGCGAGCATGTGAGCGACCTGTTAGCGGTGGCCGACGGGGATGTCCTGGCATCCGAAACTCCCGAGGACGATGCATTCGATTGTCCCGAGTGCGGCAAAAAGGTGCCTTATGACGCAAATTCATGCCCTCACTGTGGTGTTGAGTTCGAGATCGAAGAGGTCTTCGAATGCCCGATGTGCAACGAGCTCATCGACATGAGCACCACCAAATGCCCGAAGTGCGGGGCAGAGTTCGCCGAGGAGGGCGAGGACGTCCCGGCTGAGATACCCGGACCGGCCGAACCCATGAGCTTTGCCGACCGCATGAAGCAGATGAAGGATCAGCCAGTTGACGCCCCAACCGCACCCAGGCCCAAGGCGCCAGACCAGAAAATCGACAAGCCGATGAGCTTTGCCGACAGGATGAGGGCACTTAAGGATGATGGCGATGCTCCAAGGGACAAAGCTGCTCCGGCTAAACCCGGTAAGGGCGAAGCCCCCAAGAGGCCATTGGTGAAAACCGGGGCCGATGCAAAGACCCCGTCAAAAGCGGCGAGTTTCGAGGAATTACCGAAATTGATAGGGCACGTTAAGAGATTGCTCTCATTGGCCAAAGAGGCCGATATCGACGTGACAAAAAGCAAGGCCCTCATCAGCCAGGCCGTCTCAGCCAGCAAGAAGAAGGACCTCGATAACGCGATTAAGATAATCAAGGAGGGGAAGATGGTCCTTGAGAAGGACCTCAGGACCCTCATCATGGGAAAGCACAGGACGTTCAACAGCGCGGTCTCCCTGGCGAAGAAGGGTGGTAAGGACACTTCCTCCATCGAGCGTATTCTGAGCAACATCAAGAAGTCGGTCGAGGCAAACGATTACTCAACGGCCATGGGCGAGGTCCGGAGGGCCGAGGGGCTGGTGGAGAGTTTATCCGGCGCATCCGCCATCATTACCCAGGCGGAGATCGGTTCCATAGAACGGACGATAAGGGATGCATTATCAATGAACGTGAACGTGTCCAAGGCCCAGGACCTGTTCGAGGAGATGAAGAAGGCGGTCGAGAAAAAGGATTCCGATAAGGTGAACGAGTTGACGAGGGAGATCAACGAGAGCCTTATGAAGATACTGCCCAGGTTCATAGCCAAGGAAATGAGGGACGCCAAGGCCGAGCTGAGAGAGATAAAGATGATGAACGTCGACATCAGCAAGCCCGTTGAGATATTGAAGCAGGCGAACAACTCGGTCCAGGACGGAGATTACAGCAGCGCCCTCCATGCGATCAAGGATTTCAAGGACTTCATCGGCAAGATGAAGGCTACGTGAACGAGATAATCTCCATTTCCCTCTCCAGTATTTTCAATCCCTGCTCGTCAATGGTCTCCGGGGCTATTGACATAATGAAAATGGCCTCGCTCTCAGATATCTCATCGATGAGTCGCCTGAGGAAGCGGAGGACAGGGTCGAAGCTGTTGTTGCTGATAAGGTAGTCCAATCCGTCCACGAGCAATATGGATTTTCCCGGAGCGTTCAAAAGGTCCTCGATCCTGTAGATTATCTTCTCGAGCACAGGCGGGATTTTGACGTCCGGGTCGCCTTCCCTATCCGTCAGCCAGAGTATCGTCGTATCTTTGACGTCATATAGCTCCGTGATGCGTTTGGGATTGAGGCGGGTGAGGGCCATTCCTTTAAAGCCTTCGTTGACCTTGTTCATGAACAGGTTGAAGGACTTGACCGGACGTGTCTCCTCAATAAGGTAACTATGAGATATCTTGAGCTCGTCGAGCTTGCTCTTCGTCGGTATGGCGGGAACAAGTTCGAGGTCCTCGGGCGAGTCCGGCGGCTCCTCCTTCAGTGAGTCGATGGCAGCCTCGATGGAGGGGGGTTTCTTCATCAGCTCGCAGTACGCGACAAGGGTCCCTAGGGCTCCCTCCAGCTTCCGGATGTTCCGCGTGTATCTCTTGGCGATGAAATCGAGTACATCCTCCTCTATCTCCAAGCCGATCTTCTCCACCTTCTTCCTCAGGATGTTGATGCGCAGCTCAAGGTCTGGTGCCTTAATATCCGTGACCAGGCCGGACTGGAACCTCGATACGAGCCTGTCGCTCAGACCCTGCACGCTCCTGAGGGGGCGGTCAGAGGTCATCACGATCTGTTTTCCGTCCTTGTGAAGGGCATTGAACGTGTGGAAGAGCTCGTCCTGAACGTCCTCCCGGTCAGCGATGAAATGAACGTCGTCCAGCAGCAAGAAATCGAGCTCGCGGTACTTCTCCCTGAACAGGGCCATCTGATTGGCCTTGCTGGCATCGTTGAACTCGTTAATGAACTTCTCCATCGTCACGTAGAGCACCCTTTTGCCCTTGAAGTTCGAAAGCACGTAATTGCCTATTGCATTTATCAGATGGGTCTTTCCCAGGCCGGGCCCGCCTGTGATGAATAGGGGATTATACGCCGATGACTCGACCTTGGATACCGCCAGGCTGGCAGCGTGGCTGAACCTGTTGCCCTCCCCGACGACGTATGATTCGAAGGTGAATTCGGGGATGAGATTCGCGTCCTTTGAGGCCAGTGACTTGCCCAATTCCTTTTCGGGCGTCTTCTTGGCCGCATCCCCCTTCTTGGCCCCGCAGGTCGGGCACTCGTTCCTTCCGTACATGTTCGCACCGCAGACCTTGCAAACGTCCAGCTCGTCCTTTTCGGGAGGCAGGATCTTGCCCAGTCCGGCAAGTGAGTCCTCTCCGTCTGAATATTCCTCGGTAACCTCCCCGGCAGCGGTGCTCTTCCTGAGCTCGGAGATGGCGGACTCGATGGCGGGAATCTTGCCCGGGTTCTTCAACATGGCCTTGATCCTCTCGACCTCTTTCTCATGGCCGGAGCCATCTATCAGCTCCAGCTCATTCTTCAGGGCCTCGATGCGCTTGACCTTTTCCTCGAACTCGGCGAATAACAGCTTGGCCTTGTCGGCATCACCGAGGCTCTCCTCCAATGATTTGACGACCAGTCCGGAAGAGCGCCAGTTCTCTATCCGCTTCCTGTACTCGGCCAGCCTCTCATCCTCGGCCACTTCAGGTTTTTTCTCTAATTCGGCCTTCTGCCTGTCCCCCCAGGACAAGGAATAGGTCGTCCGCCTCTTCCTCTCTTCGGCAACCTTCTCCACAAGGTTGACCAGGGCTTCCGGGTGCTGGGTTATAATCTCCTCGATGTCCACCCTTCCGTAGACCATGATGGAACAATCCGTGTCGTACGTGTCTCCCCAAATCAACTTGAGGGCGTCCTCTCCTTCCTTGGTCTTGGCGAATGAACCGCCAGCCCTTCTTCCGTAGATCGCCGCAACCGGTGCTCCTTCCCGCACTACTAGATAACCCTCTGAGATGTATTTGTCCCTCGATATGGTGGTCTTCAGATACCCCGAGAACTTGAACTTCTTCAATTTGAGCAATATCTGCTTTAAGGCTTCTATACCTCCTCCGACCGTCTTAACCAGAGTGCCCTCGGGAAGTTCGTCGTTTTTCGTTATAAACACCTGCCCAACGTTCGTTTAACTCCAACCATTATTTAAGGTTTGGTAACAGTGAGGTCATTCAAATAATTTATTTTAATCTATAATGAATAATGAAAAGTATAAGAATTAGTAAATGTATGTAGGACGGATATTATGTTGACGGAGATCAGTGAGCTTATAGGTATGGAGATATACACCGACAATGCCATTGCGCTGGGGAACGTGGACGACATCATCGTCGAGACAAGCAGCCAGAAGATAGACGGGCTGTTCATAGGCAACCCTAATCCGTTGCTGGTCGAGCACTCCCGGGCCGTCAGCGTCCCCTACAGATGGATACACAGCGTGGGTGACGTTATAATTTTGAAGTACTTCCCGAAGTTCGTCAGGACGGAGGCGTCGCCCGACAGGGTACCAAAGATGCGTAAGCTGAAGGATGAGGTCCTTCATGCGGCCCACTCCGCCGAGGAGAAGATAGTCCATGCCGAGAAGTCGGCCGTCGCCAAGATAAAAGAGGGCGGCCACAAGCTCAAGGACGATATCAAGGAACTTTGATCTATATCTTCCTTATCCTGCCCAGCATGGGCTCGTAGACGATACCTTTCTCCAGAAGGCCCTCCATCGCCGTCTCGAAGTCCTGTTTTTTCAGACCGGTTTTCTTTGCGGCCTTGGCAAGCACGTCCCAATCGATTCCGGATGATTCCGGGTCCTCCTCCTCGATGACCTCGATGAGCGTCTCCTCCTCGTCGGTAAGCTCCTCATCCGAGTCCTCGTCCCCGGCAGCCTCCGGATCCATGACCGGCGGTTCGGCCTCGATGTCCTCATCGTACTCCTCTTCGTACTCGATGGGCTCGCCCTCTTCGATCTCCTCGATGTCCTGGCCCTCGTCCGGGACAAGGTGTTTCAGGGAGTCTATCAACATGGTTTTATATCGGTCCACGGGAACGTCGCCGTAGTGCTCGATGGCGGAGACGATGCCCTCCGCCAGGTTCCTGCCGTATCCGAGGTTTACCAACTCGTCAACTGAGGGGGCTGCCATCTCGACAGCCTCCGAGAACGCCTCTATCCTCTGCTTGAGGCCGCGGCAGCTTTCGAGTATCCAGTCGTCCCGGGATCCCCTGGTCACGTTCTTGACGGTTTCTGGCCTCACCGACAGGTACATGACGCCCTCTTCGGGCGAGTACACCCTGACCTTCCCTATGATTGCCGCGAAACCGGGCACCGGCATCTTCGACAGGGCCTGCGCGGCCTCAGGTTGGAACTGGCCGGCCGAGATGAACATTGTCCCCGTGGGGTCTGACATCCTGGCCCTCCAGAGCGGCTCCTCGGGGCTGCCCACGTTCTCGATGTCGGTTATCACGCCGACCGCGAAGACGCGGTTGACCTTGGCCCCCAAGGGGGTGACCACGAAAGTGGGGGAGCGCTCCTCCTCCCCCGTAAGAACGAGCGAGGAATCGTTCAGCTCTCCCGCGAAGAGCCTCCATGCGACCTCCCTGCCCCTCATGCTATCTCCTCCAGCAGTTTCTGGGCCTCCGCATGCACGTCCCTGGTCACGAACTCGGTGTCGTTGGCGATGAGCATGAGGCCGAAGTCATCGGACGTCACGTTGCCGATGACGCGCGTCGGCTTTGCGACCAGTATGTCGAACAGCTCGTCGTGGATGACGCCCTGGTCCATGGCCTTCTTGGCGTCCTTGAGACACTTGTCCAGTGATTTCCCCAGAAGCTTCTCCGAAAGGTCCCTGCCCAGGATGACGGTGAGGGCGCCGGTGCCGTCGTCGAGCACCGCCTTCGTCCTGAGGTCGGCCTCGCCCTCCATCTCGCCGTGGACCCTGCACTGGCCCTTCTGCAGGACACGGTTGCATTCCGGGCATCTGAACACAAGCCCGCTGCCCTGCCTTACGTCTAGGATTATGCCGGAGACGGAGGCATCGACCATGCCGCCGATGCTCTCCAGGTCGCCTATCGAAACGTCGACCGGCTTGACAAGGTCCTCTTCCTTGGGCAGCTCTTCCTTGGACTTCTCCACGGCGGTGCAGTCGAAGTTCAGCTGCGGCATGCCCCTCCACTTCCTGAGGTAGCCGCTGCCCACCTTCACCACGTCGCCACGCTTGATCTTGGCCTTGCCCCAGCAGGTGTACGATATCTTGCCGGTCCCGTCCGCCATGATGCCTGACATCACATCCTTCGTCTCGCCGCTGACGTTGACCTCCCGCTGTTCAAGTGTCATTATGCGACCGACAACGGAAACGTTGCTGGTGCTCTCGCCGATGGCCGATATCTTCATCTCCCTGACCGCGGGTCTCGGGCCGTTGCCGTTGAAAGGCGGCAGCGCTGAATCGTCGGTTTTGACAATGGTCCCGCGGTCGCCGATGTTGATCTGCGGCTCGTTCTTCCACTCTGTCACGTAGGCGCTCTGGACCTTTACCACGTCGCCCTTCTCCAGGGAAACGTCGCCCTTCTGCCACAGCGTGAACGGCGCCGTGCCGGTGTCGTCGCCGAGGATGCCGGACAGGATGTCCTTCTCCTCCCCGTCCGAGGTTATGGTTCGCTCGGCCACAAAGACCACGCGGCAGAGCAGGTCCACGTTGCGGTCCGCCGGTGTCAGCTCGGATATGGTCTTCTTAGCCGGCTCGTAACCGAAACTGATGGACGCCCCGTGCTTCCTTGCTATCAGCTTCTTTGCCTCGGCGGGCGAGAGCCTGAACTCCTCGACGTAGTTCTTGAACTCTTTCTCAATCTCCTTCCCGTCGGCGTCCTTGCCGACGGCCTCCAAAATCTCCTTGATATGCGATTCGTACTTCTTTTCCATGGGATCACGTCCTTTTCCAAAGTGATCTGCTGTAATCCCGATTGGCGGTGGGGTATAAAAGGGTTGATGAGGGGTAAGCGAAAGTACTTGGAAGGTCCCCGAAGACAACCGTTTGGCGAAAGTATAAGATAGAGGTATCATCTATCTCTTATCCTAATAATAAAACAGGTGGTCTCCTGGAAAAAGGCACCATTTTCGACATCAAACGATACGCCATTCATGATGGACCCGGCATCAGGGTGACCGTGTTCCTCAAGGGTTGTCCCCTGGGATGCCTGTGGTGCCATAATCCCGAAGGCATCGCTCCCGGCCTTGACGAGTTTGGCAGGATAATCTCCGTTCAAGAACTGATGACCGAGATAGAGAAGGACAGGCCCTTCATGGACGAGTCGGCCGGCGGCGTCACCCTCTCCGGAGGGGAGCCGTTGTCCCAGCCGGAGTTCCTTGTTTCGATGATGAGGCAATGCAGGGATTCGGGCATACACATATCCCTGGACACCTGCGGTCATGCGCCCGCGGACGCCTTTGATGCGACCCTCGACCTCGTAGACCTGTATCTGTACGACCTCAAGTTCATGGACGATGAGTTGCACAGAAGGTACACTGGCGTCTCCAATGGGCTAGTGATAAGAAACTGTAAAAAACTGGATGAACTGGATAGGAAGACCTTAATCAGATTTCCGGTCATCCCTGAGATCACAGGCACAGCAGAAAACATCAGAGATATCGGTGATTTCATATCATCATTGAACAACATCAAGACGGTGGACCTCCTGCCCTTCCACAGGACCGCGGAGGGGAAGTATGAAAGAATGGGCATTGAGAATCAACTAAAGGGTGTGGACCCGCCGTCCGAGGATGATGTTGCCATTGCCAAACGGATACTCGGCGGATACGGTCTTGAGGTCCTCGTGGGAGGCTCGGCATGAACGAGAGGATAAAGAGGCTCAGAGAGCTGAGCGTGGACACGGCCCCGTCTGTATCACCGGAGAGAGCCAGGTTGGTGACGGAATATTACCGGAGCACGGAAGGAGAGGGCCTTTCAGAGCCGGTCCGAAGGGCACAGGTATTCAGGCACATAATGGCCAACAAGGAGCTGTACATGGACCCGGACGAGCTGATAGTTGGGGAGCGCGGCCCCGCACCGAAGGCCGCGCCGACCTTTCCGGAGATATGCGTGCATTCCATGGAAGACCTGGAGATGTTGGACTCGCGGGAGAAGATCCCATATTCGGTTGACGATGACACGCGGGAGATTTTCGAGAACGAGATAATCCCGTTCTGGCGGGGGAGGTCCCAGAGGGAGCGCATCTTCGGGGTTATGGCCGACGACTGGCTCAAGGCCTACGAGGCCGGCATCTTCACAGAGTTCATGGAGCAGAGGGGGCCCGGCCACACCGTTCTCGGCGACAAGATATACCGCAAGGGATTCGTTGACATCAGAAATGACATTGCGAATAGCCTGGAAGGGCTTGACAAGGCTGACCCTAACTATTCCAAAAAAGCCGAGGAGCTCAAGGCGATGGACATAGCGACCGATGCTCTGCTCCGGTATGCAAAACGTTACGCTGATAAATTGAAGGACATGGCCATTGTCGAGGATGACCCGTCGAGGAAAGCGAACCTTCAACTCATGGCAAGCATATGTGAAAAGGTCCCGGCGAATCCTCCGGAGACCTTCAGGGAAGCCCTGCAATACTACTGGTTCGTCCATGTTGGGGTGATAACCGAGTTGAATCCCTGGGACGCCTTCAACCCGGGCCGTTTGGACCAGCATCTGTACCCGTACTACCGCAAGGAGATGGACGAGGGAAGCCTGACAGAGGAGCAGGCCAGGGAGCTGCTCCAGGCGTTGTGGATTAAGTTCAACAACCATCCGGCACCGCCGAAGGTTGGCGTGACCGCAAAGGAGAGCGCGACCTACACCGACTTCGCCCTCATCAATCTAGGTGGCCTGAAACCAGATGGAACGGACGGTGTCAATGAGTTGACCTACCTCATCCTCGACGTCATCGAGGAGATGAGGCTCATCCAGCCCAGTACGATGGTCCAGGTGAGTAGCGAGAACCCGGACGGGTTCCTCAAACGGGCCATCGACATCATCAAGACCGGGTTCGGGCAGCCGTCGGTGTTCAACACCGACGCGATAATCCAGGAATTGCGGCTTCAGGGCAAGGGCCTGGAGGACGCCAGGGCTGGGGGTGCCAGCGGCTGCGTGGAGGCAGGCGCCTTCGGCAAGGAGGCGTACATCCTCACCGGTTATTTCAACCTGCCAAAGGTCGCCGAGATAACGTTGAACAACGGTCTTGACCCGCAGACCGGCATAATGGTGGGCATTGATACGGGGGACCCGGCCTCATTCGACTCGTTTGATGAGTTCTTCGAAGCGTTCGGGAAACAGCTCAATCACTTCATCGACGTCAAGATAGAGGGAAACCTGGCCATCGAGAGGATGTATGCCCAGCACCTGCCGGTACCTTTCCTGTCGCTGCTCATCGACGACTGCGTCGAGAAGGGTATGGACTACCACGAGGGCGGCGCGAGGTACAACACCAGCTACATCCAGGGAGTTGGCCTGGGAACGGTCACCGACACGCTGACCTCGGTCAAGGTCAACGTGTTCGAAGAGAAGAAGGTCGGGATGCATGGATTGCTGGAAGCCCTGAAGAACGACTTCCGGGACAATGAGGGCCTTCGGGATACATTCGTTAACCAGACTCCGAAATACGGCAACGACGACGACGTAGCGGACGACGTCATGAAACTCATATTCGAGGCATTTTTCACGGCTGTGGATGGCAGACCCAACACGAGGGGCGGGGAGCACAGGATCAACCTTCTGCCGACCACGGTGCACGTGTATTTCGGAAGCGTCACTGGCGCGCTGCCGGACGGGAGGAGGGCGGGCGAACCTCTCTCCGAGGGGATATCGCCTGCGCAGGGCCGGGACAGGAACGGTCCGACATCGGTGCTGAAATCGGCGGGAAAGATCGACCACATCAGGACGGGCGGCACCCTGCTCAACCAGAAGTTCACACCTCAGCTTCTCGCCGACCGCAAGGGCATCGATTCGTTGGCCTGGCTCATCAGAGCGTACTTCAGGATGAACGGCCACCATATCCAACTCAATGTCGTGACCGCAGATACCTTACGCGAGGCCCAGCTACACCCGGAGAAGCACCGCGGCCTCATAGTGAGGGTGGCGGGTTACAGCGATTACTTCGTAGACTTGACAAAGGGCCTGCAGGACGAGATAATCGAGAGGACGGAGCACTCGGAGACGTGAAAAGGTTTTTAGAGAGGCCGGACATCTCAAAACGAGGGAAGATGGAAGGAAAACCTAAAATTTCCAGAAGGTCCCAGATGATGTGGAGGGACTTCATCACCGCGGCGATATACAGTCCGCTGATAGTAATCCAATTCATTTTGACCTTTTTCTATTACCAGAACCACTACGAATTGGATATCCTCATGTACGCGGGAATTATCGTTTGGATACTAAGTGCGATATTGGGGATCGCGCCGATCATCATCTTCAAGAGACGCGGCGGGGTTCCTAAAGGAAAGGGCTATGTCCACACCACGAAGCTGGTCACGGACGGTCTGTACGGGGTCGTGAGGCATCCTCAATACACCGCGGGTCTCCTGCTCATCCTTTCGATGATGATGATATCGCAGCACTGGCTCGTTTTTTTCACCGGGGTCATCGCCTTTGTCGTGTTCTATTACGACATCGTCAGGGAGGACAGGCACCTGGTCAGGATATTCGGCAAGCCCTACAGGAAGTACATGAGAAGAGTTCCGCGGACCAATTTCATTTGGGGTCTGGTCAAGGCTGCAATAAGGAGGAGAAGGCGCAGGCGCGCGACTGCAAAGCGTACCAAAAAGGCCTCCTCCTGAAGTCCGTGACTTCAATCTCGTATTAAGTCCTCAGGCGCTCCTGCCAGCTTCACGAGCGCCTGGGCTTCCAGAAAATGCAGCTTTCCCGGTATCACTATCGAATGTAATTGTGGACCGAAATCCTGCCCCGACATATCCCTGAAATGACCCGCCTTGGCGAGGGCGTCGTCCGCCCCCGCCCTCGCAACCACGCAAACGATACGGTCTTCGGTTATGAGACCCTTTCTCATCTCGTTTTCAACGGAGGCCAGTTCCCCGAGGCCTTCGCTGGCCGTCATGTATCTGTTCTCGTCGCCCTTGATGTCGAGGAGGCAGAGGGTGTGCAGCCCGGCATCGAAGTTCTCCAGCGCTTTCTCGTAAAAGCTGGTGGGCCTGAAGTTGGGCTCCGGTATCGGGATGGTCACGGTCTGGCCGAACTTGTAGATTTGGAGACCAAGAAGGGCCGGGACGGCCGTCAGGGATGAAACACCCGGTATGACCTCCGTGTCAACGCCCAGCTCATGCGCCCGAAGCCTCAGGTCCACATGGGTCGTCGCGCTCATCGGGTCGCCGGGGACGAGCAGGACCACGGTGCTGGTTTTTGATTTGTCAAGAATGTCAACTCCACCCTCGACCTTCTCCCGGTCCGCCAAGGCGATGTCCTTACCTATCATTCTTTCAAGCCTCTCCAAGCTTCCGGCGGATAGCGTGGAGGTATACGTTTCCATGAACAATGCGTCACAGTCCTTGGCCGCATCCAATCCCCTTACGGTTATGCCTTTCTCGTCGGCCAATCCCAAACCTATGAATATGAGCTTTCCCATGTCAGCACCATGCGCTCGAGATGCGTTGTCGCTCCCAAGGCACAAGGGGAGACCATACGTAAAAAGCTTTCAGATGACGGGGTGCTGAGGAACGACTTAAAGGTCACCCATGACGAAGAGTTCGTTTACATCCCAGTTGGGGGCGGGGGGGATACCGACGCCTTTGACAATCTCGAAACGACCGAAAGGGACTTCGAGGAGATCGATAGGATTGGCGATTACAAGGAATTCCTCGACTTGCCTAACGATTTATCACCATTGTTACCAACCTCCTTTGATGTGGTCGGCGACGTCTACATCATCAAGCTCGAGGATGGATTGATGCCGCATTCCAGGGACATCGCCGGTGCCATATTAAAGGCTCATTCCAACGCGAAGGTCGTCGCGCTGGACACGGGGGTTGAGGGCGAGTTCCGCACCAGGAAGCTCGACATCATCGGCGGCGAGGAGAGGACGCGAACGACGCATAAGGAATACGGCCTGAGCTTCGACCTAGACATCGCCAAGGTCTATTTCTCGCCGAGGCTGGCCACCGAGAGGAAGCGCATCGCTGAAATGGTCAGGAAGGGGGAGAGGATAATCGACATGTTCGCGGGCGTCGGGCCCTTCTCGCTGCTCATTGCCAAGACTGCGGAGCCGGAGATCGTCTATGCCATCGACAAGAATCCCGAGGCGATTACATATCTTATTGAAAATATAAAAATAAACAAGATAAAAAACGTCGCGCCAATGCTCGGAGACGCCGGGGAGCTCGCCCCGAGCCTGAAGAAGGCCGACCGCATCATCATGAACCTGCCGCATTCGTCTCTTGATTTTCTGGATGTCGGATTGGGTTCGGTGAAACCCGGAGGAATTTTGCACTTATATTTGATATCGGAGTATGATGAGGTTGACGGTCTCAAGGACAGGTTAGATCAACATGCAACCGTTAATAACGTGCAGGAAGTCCACACCTATTCACCGAGCCAGTGCCTCTATTGTTTAGACCTGCTCACCGGATGAAATTGACGACCTCGTCAAGCGTTTGCGCTGTGTTTAGATCCTCCGGAGCTTCGGGTGGGAGTTCCTTACCTCTCAACAATAGGACCGCACTCATCCCGGTCCCGACCGCACCCTCGTAATCCTTGATGAAATCGTCCCCGACGAAGAGGCACTCGTCCGGACGCAGGCCCATCGTGCCGGCGGCGTGGATGAAGGGCTGGGGGTCGGGCTTCAGCGCCATGGTCGTGTCCCGGCCGACGACTACCGCGAACAGGGATTCCGAGATGCCCGTCTCGGACAGGACATACCTCGCCTCCTCAAAGTATCCGTTTGTCACGACTCCCAATCGAAGTCCCATAGCCGACAACCTGTTGAGAACGGGTAACGCGTCATCGTATGCCTTCAATTCCGCAACCTCGAACCACCGCTCGTGCGCGTACTTGCCCAGCTTCTTGGCGTCCTTGAGGCCGAGTTGCTTATAGACCTCCGCGTCCCACTCGATATAGAAATTATTCAGCTCCATGGCGAGGAGCCTCTTCCCGGCGTGCCTTTTAATGAACTCCTTCTCTGCTTTTTCAGTTGCTGTCCTGATCTGTTTCGGGGTCTTATTGATGTCCTTCTCCTTGAGTATTATCTGGTTTATCTTATCGGGTTCTAGACTGGTCAGAAGCGTCTCCCCGATGTCGAACAGGACGCCCTTGATCATTCCAGCCTCACCCCGCGCTGGCCCTGGTAATGGCCCGAGCGCTCCGCGTATTCCTTTTCGGAATGGGTGTCAAGGACCTGGAACACTATCTGTGCGAACCTGTCCCCTATCGGGACCCCCACCTCGCCCGACGACGAATTGTACGCGGAAAGGGTCAGGGTGCCTTCGAATCCAGCGTCCACCATCCCGAAGGACGAGATGATGCCCTTCCTGGCCCAGGAGGTGCGTATCCAGAGCTGGGAGGCAATGCCCGGGCCCTGTTTCACGTATTCTAGGGTGCTGACCGCGAACCACGTCTTCGGAGGTATCACAACCTCACCGGAATCCTGCTTCTCCCTGCCCTCGACCAATATCTCCGCGATGGTCAGGTCATAGCCGTTGGGCGTCAGGTTTGAAACGTTGAAATTCTCGATGGCGATGTCGCTGTTCTCCATGGCTTTGAGAATGCCCGCGTCGGAAAGCACGACCATGAGGGCGAGAATGAGAAGGCGCTACAAAACCCTTGCTGCCTACCGGAGCTCACGGCCTCATCAGCCTGGCCAGGTCGCCGCTCGTCCCGGCGAGCGGCTCCAGTTCGAGGGTGTCGAGCCATTCGTCCCTGCAGTCGCAGTTGATGTCATCGAAGACTGCCCCGTCTGCGTTCAGGTTGAAGTCCCTCAGCGCGTTTAGGATGGACCTGTCGCACTTGCGGCAGTTGTGCGCCCCCCTCCGGGTTCCCCCGCCTGAGGGGGCGGATACCAATCTTGCCTCGGTTGTCTTTTTCAAAACCTCGACGAGGCTCCACAGCCAGGGCGGGCGGTATAGGCCCCTTTTCCACAATCCCTCGACCGCCGTTCCCCGCTGCACGTTGACGGGATTGACGGAGATGGTCTGGGTCATCTCACTGACCTTCTCGATGGACTCTTGAACGTCTGCAATCGCCTTTCTTTCAGTCAGAAACGGAGGTTTCAGGAGCAGGTATGTCCTGACCATTATACCATTGTCATTCAACACCTTGACCGCGCCCGCGTAACCGGCGAAGGAAAAACCCTTGTTGATGCACTTCCCCCTGACCGCGTCATCGGCCGTCTCCAGGCCGATGGCAACCTCCAGCGATTTGACACTATTGAGTGCGGCGTCCAGGGTTTCTTTGGATACGAATTCCGGGCGTGATTCGACCAAGATATGCTCCACCTTGCCGCCGGCTGATTCAAGAATGGAATCCCGGGACTCAAAATCGACTTCCTCAGGGTCGAAAAAGCTCCCCGATGTGTATATCTTCAGATACGGTTGGCCTTCATGTTTGTCCATCGCATGCTCGAATTGACGGGCAAGGTCCTCCGGTGTAACCGAGGGATCGCAATCGTTATTGTACCCGCACATCAGGCAGCCGCTCCGGTTCGACCAGGAGCAGCCCTTGCTTCTGAGTATGACCACGAGGGCGTCTACCTTCTCACCGTTGAGGAGCTCCCGCTCGGTCCAGACCGCAACGGGTGTTGACCTGGATGGCTGTGCTCGCGGCATCTTGACCTCATTATCAATCGACATATATAAACCTGGCTAGGCTTACATTACTTCAACCGGACGGGCGGCCATCGACCTTGCCGTCCCTTAAGGCGATGCTCTTGTCTGCAAACCTGGCAATGTCCCGCTCGTGGGTCACCAGGATCACTGTCCTGCCGCCCTCGTTGAGCTTCTTGAACAACGATATGATGTCGAGGCTCGTTTCAGAATCGAGGTTCCCGGTGGGCTCGTCCGCGAGGATTATGGGCGGGTTGTTTATAAGCGCCCTGGCGATCGCCACCCTCTGCCTCTCTCCGCCGCTGAGCTCGTTCGGTCTGTGGTCAGCCCTGTGCTCCATACCCACGATCCTGAGAAGCCTGTCAGCCCTCTCCCCGTCCTTGTCCCTGTCGAACATCTTCGGCAGGAGCACGTTCTCCTTTGCCGTCAGAGTCGGGACCAGGTTGAAGAACTGGAATACAAAGCCGATGCTCCGCTTCCTGAACCGTGTTAGCTCAGTGTCCTTCATCGCGCCCATGTCCTTGCCGTTGATGCGGACGCGGCCAGCCGTGGGCGCGTCCAGGCATCCGATGATGTGGAGAAGTGTGGATTTCCCGGCACCGCTTGGCCCCGATATCGAGGTGAAGCTGCCCTTCGCGATATCCAAGGAGACGCCGTCCAAGGCCTTGATGTGGACCTTGCCCATCGTGTAGTACTTCTGAACACCGTCGAGCTTCACGATGCCGTCACTCATATCTCAGCGCCTCCGTGGGATTAAGGTTGGCCGCCCTCCAGGCAGGATACAGGGCTGCCAGCAGCCCGACAACCAGGCTTATGGCTACGACGTAGCTGACAACGAAGGGTGACAGCGACGTTGGGGCGAAGAACAGGCCGCCCGCGCCGGCCTCGTACTGCATGCCGAAATAGATCGATATCAGACCGCCGCTGAGCCCTCCGATGACGAGGGCTATGAGCACCAGCAACAGGGCCTCGCTCAGGATGATCTGGTAGACCCTGGACCTGGCGATGCCCACGGCCTTCAATGTGCCTATCTCCCGCCTTCTCTCGGTGACGCTCATGAGCATCGTGTTGCTGATGCCCACTATCGTGATTATCGAGAGCAGCAGTATGACAGCCAGTAACCAGCCGTTCACCGTCCTCTCCATCTCCTCCTGCCTTGCGATCTCGGCCTCGTGCTCCAGGATGATGCGGTTGATGTAGTTCTCGTTGTCGTCGATGCCCCTGTCGCTGATCCCGGTGATGTCCTTGATGCCGGCCTCCAGCTCGTCGAAGTCGATCTTGGATGCGTCGTCGATGTATATCGATGCCAGGAAGTACTGGTACTCGCCTGTCACCGGGTCGTACAGGCCGACCTCCTCCAGCAGGAACTCTATGGGCACCGCGGCGAACTGGTCGTACAATGGGTTCGAATCCATAATGCCTGAGATGGTCACATTCTCGATGGCGATGGACTCGCCGGTCACGAAGCTGAGCGTTTGAAGGTCAATAGCGTCCCCCAATCCGCTCGCCGGGTAGTTCTTCTCCCACAGTCCATTTCCAAGGATGACCTGCCTTTCCGAGTCCGTGCTAAGGAAGGTGCCGTTCAGGCTGACCGATTCGGCATCGAAGTCGATGAAGTCGTACTTGATGCCCTTCTCCGGGTCCACGCCGAAGAGGATGTAGATGGCGTCGGAGTTTGGGTCTGTGGGCTCGAGGAAGTTCAGGGCCAGCGGGAAGACCTCGCCTGAAGTGTTTTGCGCGATGCAATAGTCCTCCACAAGGTCCTCGACCTGTTCGAGCTCAGTGCTGTTGAAGAAGTCCATGTTGAAGGGGTCGATGTTCATGATGGTGATGTACCCGGCCCTCTGGCGGGCGATCTCGGCGCGCCTTTCCTCAATCTCTTCGAGGATGTCGTCTTTCAGTCCCTGGCTTATGGATGCGAACAGTATGAAGAAGGCTATGCAGATGGAGATGCCAACAATTGTGATCCCCGACCGCAGGCTCCGCCTCCTGATGTTACGGGAGATGTAATTGCGGACGCCGAACCTCTTGACCATCGCTCTCCTTTATCGGGCATGAGTATAAGGCCATTTTGATGTTACACGGGTTAGGTTTATATCTCGCTATTGCGTGTGGGTTGCGAAGCTATGCTTCAGGGAGGAATCCATATGAGCCAATGTCCATTATGCGGAAACGGTATGAGCTTTATTGACCAGTACAACCAGTGGTACTGTTACCAGTGCCAGCAGTATAACCATCCTGTGCAGCACCAGCAACAGGTCGAGCAGCAACAACAACACCAACCTCCTGCCCACCAGCATCAGCAAGAGCAGGCCCCTGCACAGCCGCAACAACCTGCGGAACAGCAGGCTCAACCAACCCAACAACAGGCCGTCCAGCCCCAACCCAGTTATCACGGCACCCATCAGGGAGAACTGGAGACGGAGACACAATTCTCACCGTCCTTCAGCATGCTGAAGTTCAAGCTCAAGCAGGGTCAACAGGTCCAGGCCGAGAAGGGCGCGATGATGTACAAGCACAAGAACATCGACATCCAGACCCACGGCAGGAAGGGCGGCATACTGAAAGGCGTGGTGACCTCCGCCCTCGGAGGCGAGTCCTTCTTCGTGAACACGTTCACCGCGGCCCACGGGCCCGGCGAGCTTGCCCTTGTCGGACCCACGATGGGCGACATCAAGGTCATCGACGTCACCATGCAGGGCATGATACTGCAGAGCGGCGCGTTCCTCGCATCCGACCCGAACGTCCAGCTCGACACGAAGTGGCAGGGCCTCAAGGGTTTCTTGTCGGAGCGCGATTTCGTAATGCTGCGCGCCGGCGGCCCCGGCAAGATATGGGTGTCCAGCTTCGGCGGGATAATCGAGAGGGAGCTGCAGGTCGGCGAGATCCTGTCTGTCGACACCGGCCACCTGGTGGCGTTCCCGGACACGATGCAGTTCTCGGTCCACAGGGTAGGCGGATGGAAGTCGACCATCCTCAGCGGCGAGGGCTTGGTCACAGACCTGGTCGGCCCGGGAAAGATACTGATGCAAACGAGGCATCTGCCTGCGTTCGTCGCGGCGATGGCGCCGTACCTGCCGGATTCCCGATAGGAAAATGCTAATAATGGTGAATAATGCTGGGTGTTAGGCTGCCACTGTAGCTTAGCCCGGTTGAGCGGCTGACTTGTAATCAGCAGGTCGGGAGTTCAAATCTCTCCAGTGGCTCTACATTTTTCTCAAAAGGGCCCTGTGATATCGGTTAGGCCCAATACCCTGCCCTCACAGGCAGGGCTTGGATTGATTCATGCAATTGGTGTTTGTCACCCGAAGCATCATCGGAGGGGCGACCCCGCCCTCTCGTACGTAGATTGTTTGTAATCAGACGGGGCATGCTGCAGGGTTCTGGGTCATTCTAGTGGTCGTCTCCAAAATCATTTTAAAGAGTACGCGAATCACAGCCTATGCTCGATTGGTCCACGGCAGCCTTCATAGGAATGCTTCAGGGCATCCTTGAGTGGTTCCCCGTATCAAGCTCCGGGCAGACGACCATCGTTATGGTCGACTTCCTGGCGATCGACGTCGGGCTGGCCATTACCCTGGGCCTGGCCGTGCACATCGGCACGGGGCTTGCCGTCATTGCGCGTTATCCTAGGCAGCTCCTTGAGATGCGGAAGAACAAGACCTCGTCCAGGTTCTATTGGACCACCACCGCGACCTCACTGGCGGTCGCGCTTCCCTTGGTCTTTATACTGGAGGAGACATTCGAGAACGAGGTTTGGACGGGATTGAGCATCACCCTGTTCATCGGTATCGTTTTGGTGATCACCGGTTTGATTTTGCGGGGTGCAAGGACGAAGGCCTTCAGGCCCATCTCCGGCGGGGCATTGCCCGACCACGTTCTTTTGGGCGTTGTACAAGCATTTGCCGTCCTGCCTGGCGTTTCCCGGTCCGGCATGACAGTCGGAACACTTCTCATCCGCGGCTTCGAGAAGAGGCAGGCGCTTGTGTTCTCTTTCTTACTCGCGGTGCCGGTGTCCATCGCGGCCTCGGCATACTTCCTCGTGTTCGGTGAGGTTGCATCGATTGGGCTCGGACTGTTCTTCATCGCGGCGTTCTTCGCATTCGTGTTCGGTTATCTCACCATGGGCGGCCTGGTCAGGCTTGCCCGTGATATCGATTTCTCTAAGTTCTGCATATTCTTCGGGGGATTGGCAGTAATAATACCGATACTTCTTTGGATATAATTGGATGGAATCTTAAGTCATTTCCTGAATGGCAATTCATTATCCAAACAGAATCAAACTATCAGGATTCGGGCTTGGCCCTGCCGAACTTCTTCCTGAACAGGAACATCAGGTTGCCGAAGCCGTCCTGCCAGGTGTTGAGCTTGACCTCTCCGACCCGGGGGCTGTACTTGATGGGCATCTCCCTGAACCGGCAGTGCTTGTGCGCCTCGATCTTTATCTCCTCGGATAGTGCCATCCTGTCGCTGGTCAGCTCGAACTTCGGGAGGACCGACCTGCGGAACACCCACATGCCGGTCTGCGAGTCCGCAATCTTCATCGAGAACAGGATGTTGGTCGTCGTCTTGAGCATCCAGTTGCCGAAGCGGTGCTTCGAGTTCATCACGCCCTTATCCAGGGTCGTCAGGCGGTCGCAGGAGATGAAATCCACGTCTTGGGTCTCAAGGACCTTGATGAACTTGGGGATGTCCGCTGCCGGGTACGTGCAATCCGCGTCGAGCGTGGCCAGGTATTCTCCCTTCGCCTCCGCGAAGCCGGTCTTGTAGGCGCGGCCGTAACCGCGCCTGGGCTCGTCGATGATTCGCGCTCCCTTGCTCTTGGCTATCTCCCTCGTCCTGTCCTTGGAGCTGGTGTCCACGACCAAAACCTCGTACGCGCCGACGGGTTCCAGCGCGGCGTTGATCTCGTCCATGACCTTGCCGATGCTCTCCTCCTCGTTCATGGTGGGGACGATGACTGAGACCTTCAATGCCTCGGGCATGCTTGCTGGATTGAAGGCAGTATTAAAAATCTTTGGTCTCAATCCAGCTCCAATACGTATCCGATGCTCTCCGAATGGACCTTGAACCCCAGGTTTGTGTAGAGGTCCAATGCACCGCGGTTCTCCGCGTCCAGACGTAGATAGATGGTGTCCATCCCGCGATCCGACAGCCACTTCATTCCTTCGGAGAGCAGCGCGCGGCCGATGCCCCTTTTCCTGTGGGATTCCACCACGCCCAGTACGTTCGCCCAACCAACCTTGGTGTCGTTTTCCTTGTTGTAAGGTACGCTCTCCGCGCACATGCACACCCCCACGACCCTGTCCCCGTCGCTGACCCAGCTCAATCTGGATATGTTCTCGTCCGTCTCCCGCCACTTGAGGAACGACTCGGGCGGGCGAGGCGCGAAGTTGTAGTGGTCGGCAAATGCCTGGTTCATCGCAGTGGCAAACGCGATGACCTCCTCATCACTGGCTTCCCTGAAAATGGCCTCCGCGAACCCGAAGCCGGCCGGCAGCGCCAATAGGGCCGGCCCTTCATCGCCCGTCCATACCAACGTGAAGAAATGCCGGTTGTCGTGAAAACCGAAGTCCTTTGAAAGCTCATGACGCCAGCCTTCCGTGCCCACGCACCACCGATGGGCGGTGGCGACTTTGCGTGACCTCAGATATTCCAGGCCGAAGCCCATTAGATGCCGCTCGATGTCCTTGCCCCTGTGCTCCGGCGCTACCTCGACGGTGATCCAGGCATCGTTCTTGCCAGCTTTGATCCTGTGGTCGTTCACGTGAGAGCCGCCGTAGCCGACCACCTCGTCCCCCACCACGGCCAGAAGGAAACCCTTCGGGTCATAATCATCCTCCTCAAAGGTGTATTGGCTCGTTTCAGATACGGTTTCGTCCCTGTGAAGAGGGATTTCCCTCTCCGACCTGTTCAGTACGTCGTTGACCGCCTCGATGTCCGCTTCTGACGGGTGGCGGTATTCGGTCTGGGGCATGCTGCGACCAACAACGTGTCGATAATAAGGATTTCTCAATATCTTTAAATATCCTAAAGCGATATGTTAAATGTTACCCAGGGAAGGTAATCACAAGATGTCCGGGCAGGAAACTGATAATTCAAAGGAAAAGCGCAACGGAGAGAAGGGGGAGGTCATCGAGCCTTTGTCTCTTTTGGACGGCGCCAGCCCGTACCATCCCATTATCCAGTCCGACCTCGAGGACCAGAGGAAGATAGCCGCGGACCCATCTATCCACCTTGACGAGAGGCTGGAGGCATTCGAGGACATCACTGACTCGGAGATCGGCGACACGAACATGGCCAGGGCCAGGAACATCGAGCACGAGGTCGGCTTCAGGCAGATATATCTGAAGTTCGACGGGGGGAACCCCACCGGCACCCAGAAGGACCGGATTGCCTTCGCACAGGCTCTGGACGCACTCCGCCGCGGCTATGACACCATCACCGTGGCGACCTGCGGGAACTACGGGGCCGCCGTGGCCTTGGCGGCATCCATCGCCGGATTGAAGTGTATAATCATCATCCCGGAGAACTATCACACCAAGAGGGTGAGGGAGATCGAGGAACTGGGGGCCGTGATTAAACGCGTGCCCGGTGATTACGAGGAGGCCGTGTCGCACTCAGTAAGGACGGCTGAGAAGGAAGAGCTGTATGACGCCAATCCGGGAGGCGCCAACACGAATATCCAACTGAGAGCCTACGGCCAGATAGCATTCGAGATATATGACGAGCTGAGGGACGCCCCCGCCGTCGTGGCCGCTCCCGTATCCAACGGCACCACCCTCGCGGGCATATACAAGGGGTTCGTGAGGCTCTACAGACGCGGCAAGACATCCAAGATCCCAAAGATAGTGGCGGGTTCCTCCTTCGGTAAAAATCCAATCGTACAGGCGTACATAAAGAACAAGGATACCTGCGAGGACCTCAAACCGGAGGTCATCAGGGAGACCACGGTCAACGAGCCGCTCATCAACTGGCATTCGATAGACGGTGACATGGCCCTTGACGCGATCCGGGGCTCGGGGGGCTGGGCAGCCAACGCCAGCGACAAGTCCATGCTGAAGTACGCCAAGCTGATACGGGAGAAGGAGGGCATGAACGTCCTACCCGCCTCGACCGCGGGGCTCATCGCACTGCTGGACGGACATGCGAAGCATCAACTGCCCGGTGACAGGTATGTCGTCATACTGACCGGGAGGAAGAGCTGATGCCAGACCCCATCGATGGCAATGCCATAGTCTACTGCGAGGGCTTCTTCAACACCACCAACGGGAAGACCGCCCACGGCCTCGTTAGGCGCACGCGCCGTTATCGCGTTCTCGCGGTCGTGGATTCCAGACTCGCCGGAAGGGACGCCGGCGGGGTCCTGGACGGGAAGGACTGCGGAATACCGATATTCCAGGATCTCGACGGGGCCATAGAGGTGTTGTCCAGAAAAGGTGACAAGGTCACCCACTTCGTCAACGGCATAACCCCCGACGGCGGTCGTATTAGCGATGCCACCCGCAAGGCCGCGCGCAGGGCCCTCGAGCTCGGGCTGAACGTGGATTCGGGAGCCCACGACTTCCTCTCTGAGGACCCGGAATTGGCCGCCCTGGCAAAGAGCAAGGAATTGTTGATACGGGATGTGCGAAAGCCCCCGCCGAGGAGCGAGCTCCATTTTTTCTCAGGCAAGATCGAGGAGGTCGGAGCGCTGAAGGTCGCCCTCCTCGGCACGGATTCGGCCGTTGGCAAGCGGACCACGGCGTGGGTGCTCTGCGACGCACTGAACGACGCGGGGACAAGGGCCGAGGTGGTCGGCACGGGCCAGACATCCTGGATGCAGGGGGCGGAATACTGCGTCATCATGGACTCGCTGGTGAACGATTTCGTGGCGGGCGAGATAGAACATGCTGTGTGGTCAGCATGGTCCGGGAAAAGGCCGGACGTGATCATAATCGAGGGGCAGGGCAGCCTGATGAACCCGGCCTACCCGGGAGGCTTCGAGATACTGGCCGCCGGTCGCCCGGACGTCGTGATAATGCAGCACCCGCCCGCGAGGAAGGAGTACGACGGCTTCCCTGGATACCCACTTCACCCGCTCGACGTGCAGATAAGGGCTGTCGAGTTCATTGGCGGGAAACCCGTCATAGCCGTCGCGATAAACCATGAGGGCATACCGGTCTCTGAAATCCCGGCCGTCGCAGCGGAGCTGGAAAGGGAGACCGGCCTTCCGGCCACGGATGTATTGCTTCAGGGCGCTGGCAAACTTGTGGAGGCGCTGGCCCCTCATCTCAAGAGGGGTTGAGTTGGACCTCCGCTGCCTCGGATCCATCATTCTCGGCGAACCGTGTATCGACGGCAAACGCGTCACGTCCAAGGTGACGCTCACGCACCTGGACGGTACCGAATCCGGCTTCGAGCTCCAGATAAGTTATGAAGGCCAGGCTCTTGAAAAATATCTCCCCCTCTACAGGCTGGCCACGACCATGCCCTTGCTCAATTACGGCCTGTTCGCCGACGAGATAAGGCTTGATTTCGAGATTTCAGAATCCGACCTGGACCTCCTTAATGACTTACTGGACGTGTTCTCGAAAGACATTTTCGTCAACAAGTTGGTGAGGCGGAGAACCCGGCATCTGGACGAAAAATCCCTCCCCAAGGATGATGAGGTGACCGAGGAGAATGCGCGGCCCTTGGCGAAGATGCGGGTTAAAAATGTCAGCAAAGACAACCTGCTGGTCGATGCGTTCGACAAAAATAAATGCGGCATACTTTCCAGCGGCGGCAAGGAGGCCCTGCTCACGTATTCGATGCTGAAGGAGGCCGGGGCGGAGGCCCACCCACTTTACGTGAACGAGAGCGGCGGGCACTGGAGGACCGCGCTGACCGCATATCGCTGGCACTCGCGAACAGAACCTAATACCGGCCGCGTGTGGACCAACGTCGACCGCTTTTACACCTTCATGCTGGACAATCTGCGAATCGTGAACTACGCGCACAGGCGTATACCGGGGGACACATACCCGATCAGGCTGTGCATATTCCCGGTCTACGTCTTCATGCTCCTGCCGGTCTTCGCTGAGCGGCGAATAGGCAACCTCCTCATCGGCAGCGAGTTCGACGACCCTCGCGGCGAGTGGACGTTAAGGGGTATCAGGCATTATTTCGGCATCTACGACCAGCACCAGGACTTCGACGCCAGAATGGCGGATTGGTACGCGGGCAGGATGCCGGGCATGCGCCAGTGGAGCGCGGTGCGGTCGATTTCGGGTCTTGTGGTTGAGAGGATATTGACGTCCAAATACCCAGAGGTGGCCGAGAGCCAGCGCTCGTGCCATTCATGCCACTTCGAAGGTGACGATATAATCCCGTGCGGCAGATGCACCAAATGCCTTGGCGTCCTCCTCTTTCTCCTGGCCAATGGGGCAGACCCGGGGAGGATGGGTTACCCGAAGGCGGATATTGACGCCTTCGCAACGCGGTTGAAGGACACGGCCATCCGGTTGGACCCTGATGAATACGAACACTCAAGATATCTGGCAAAGGCCAACGGGATTGACGCGGACGGGAACTCACACCCCCATATCGAGGGCGTGCATATCCACCCGCCGACCAGCGACCCGGGGATGGTGCCGGAGAGCTTCAGGGACAAACTGGATGAGATCATCGTCCTCTACACGAACGGCCGCTGGATTTTGAGGAATGGTGAATGGTATAAAGCGAATTGAGCCCGGCAGTGCTTTCCCAATGAGGCCCGGTCGGCAAGCCCTGGAGGTCATTCGGCCTTGTACTGCGAGTGGACTTGGCGGAAAACATCTCAATTCCGTTCATCCAACGCGTCCGCGATGACGGCGAGGCTGCCCAGCTGCATCTTGACCGCCGACCGGATGGGTATCTGGTAGAAGCGCCCCGCCTCCCTTATGCTCTTGCCCCTTATCTTAATGTCCACGTCGACAGAGTCCATGGCCCTGCAGACCTCCCTGGGCCCGCCGCCGATGCAGATGCTCTCGGCGACCCGCCATATCTGGCCTAGGAAGAATAGGTCGAACAGATCGGCCATGATGCCGTTCTCGAAGACCTCGGCCTTCGTGGCCTCCCTGTCCTTAACCAACGATATCTCCTTCTCTTCCTGCCTGATGGATATCCTGGCATTCTCAAGGTGCTTCACGGCGGCGTCGAAGAGCACGGGATTGGCATATTCTTCGTGCGGTCTCAGCTTGTCGAAGAATCCGACCGAGTACCTGACCATGCCCTTCCGCCTTTTCAGCCTTCCGGCCTGAATATCCTTGAGGAACTGGCCCGACGGTCTACTGTCGCTCGTCATTGGGGAACGGAACATAGGGACCTCGCAATTGAAGCTGAAGCCGCCTATCTCCTGCTGATACCACTCGTCGCTGCACGCGCCTCTCTGCAACGTGGCAAGGAGTTCCGGGCTGGTCTTCTTGTAGTAATCTATGTAATCCCTCAGCCCGTACATCCTGTAGAAACCCGGTTCGAAAGCCTGGCCGAATGGGACGTCCGGAGCCTTGTCCGAGAGAGGTATTCGGAGCTCAGAGGACAGCTTCCTCAGTTCCGGATACGCTTCCGGCAAGTCCTCGCTCAGGTAATAGTAAGCATCGTAGAAACCGCAATGGTGTAGACCGAACAACAGCTCAGGCCTTTCCTCCTCCAGGAGGGACTTTATCGCCAGCGTCTCCGGCCGGGAGCGGAACCACTCGTAATCCTTGTATTCGATCGGGAAGGTCCACTCATACTGGTCCTCCGTCGGCTCCCTGAAATACGATTTGAGCATGGCCGTGTAGGAGCTGAAGCTGTTGAACCAGCCCTCGTTCAACCTCATGCCGTCCCGTTCAAGCATCGGTATGATTATCCAGCGCCATCCGAGGAAGTTCTCCCCCGGATGCATGGCCAGCCATCTTGCGAAGAACGTCGTGACCAGGCTGCCCAAGGGCTCGTCGCTGTGGGGGACACCGAGTATGACCGCGGTCCTATCCCCGGAGCCCATTTCGAGCGCGGTGATGGGTTCTCCGAACCTGCTGTGACCGATTATCTCGGACCTGATCGCCGGATACTCGCCCAGCCTCTTGACTATCTCGTCGATCTCCCACACGTGGAGGAAGCGGGTGTAGTTGGGCACGTCCTTCAGGATCCCCCTCATCCGTTTCTTCATGCTGGAGGTTCCCTCGGTGGTGTTCTCCGCAGAGGTCAAAGGTCCACCTCGATGCCAAGTCCTGGCTCCTCGGGCGGGATGACATGGCCGTCCACGAACCTGGCACCGCCCCTTACCACGTCCTTCTCGATGTCGAGCGTGGAATCCAGGTCGGCGTACTTCACGTTGCTGCAGGCGCATGCGAAATGCACCCCCCCGACCATGGCCCCCATTGACTCGTTCATGCAGCCGACCATGACGGGTATCTCAGCCAGCTCAGCGAAGGTGTTCACCTTCATCGCGTTCGTGATGCCCCCTGTCTTCATCAGCTTGATGTTGACGACGTCGGCCACCTCCATCCTAATGAGCTTGAGGCTGTCCCTCATGGTCAGGGCGGTCTCGTCCGCCACTATCGGAACGTTGCACTTGCCTGTGACTTCCTTGAGAGCGTAAAGGTAAGCGGCCTTGGTGGGCTGCTCGAGCAACTCAATGTCGGCCCCCTGGCTCTCAACCGTGCTGACGACCCTTATCGAGTCGTCGATGTTGTACCCCTCGTTGGCGTCCAGCCGTATCTTTATGTCCGGGCCGACCGCCGCGCGTACCGCGAGGGTCGTGTCTATGTCCTCGTCCGGGTTGATGCCGCACTTCAGCTTCAGGCATTTGAAGCCCTGCGAGACCCAGTGCCTCGCCTTTTCGACCATCGCATCGGTTGGGCCTATGCCTATCGTCACCGATGTCTCGATCCTGTCCCTGTAACCCCCCAGCAACCTGTAAAGCGGCAGATCGGCCGCCTTCCCCAGGATGTCGAAGAGGCCCATGTTCACACCGGCCTTTGTGGAGGTGTTCCCCTGTACATTGGCTTCGATCAGCTCGTTCAACTTCAATATCCTGGTCGGGTCGCTGTCGACCAGCAGATCCTTGATCACAGAGTTGAAGACCTTCTGCGACCGGACGGCATCGTCCGCGGTCACCGTGTCCGGCGCACCGCAGCCCCAACCGACAATGCCACTGTCCGTTTCCAACCTGAAGAAGACGTTGTCGACCTCATCGACTGTCTCCGTTGCAATCGAGAAGGGCTCGGTAAGTCTTATCTTGACCGGGATTGCCTCGGCACTGATGATTCGCATGGAAACAACGCAATCCGATGGGCTATTTTAAACCTTCTTGTGCGCGAAGGTGCTTGGCCATGCGGTATGCCGTCCTGGTGCCTTCATGCTCGAACCTGTAGAAGTTCTCAATGATACGTACAGGTGAGTACCCAGCCTTATTGTATAAATTCAACGCGCTGTGGTTTCCCACGGACACCTCCAATGTCGACAGGGATATCCCCCTGGATACCATCTCTGCCTCCGCGGCACACAGAAGGCGCAACCCTGTTCCCGTCCTCCTGTATTGCGGGTCGACACCTATCGTTTCTATGCCTGCGATCTTCCGGTCCTTCCTGAAGAGGGCTATGACATAACCTGTTACGATACCCTCGCATTCCTCGACCAGCGATAACGAGCTTGCCCGGAACATCAGATAATACATTTGTTTCCTTGGATATCCCAGAGCACCCGGGAAGCAGGCCTCCTCGATGCACATTACCCTGTTGAAGTCGGCCTTTTCAACACGCCTGACGACGGGTGCCTTTCCTTCCCAAGGGTACATGATGTCCGTGTGAATATTCTGGATTGCCCTTTCCTTGTTTAGGTCGACCGCCTCCGGCATACGTGCTCATTCCTTTGATTCTCAGGCTCAACAACATTGAGAAGCCCCCCACTGCCAATGGTGTATTTATATCTTGTCGGGGAGTGACTGCTTGAATTATGGTCACAACGGGTTTATCACAGGAGTATTACAGTAAGAACACCGCGGCCGAGACCACGGTGGTCCAGTAACCGTCCTTTCCGCAGACCGCCGATTGGGAGTTATGCCTCGTCCTGATGATGCGGCCGTCCATCTTGAATATGTCCTTCTTCTCGTCGTAGCTTGCGTCGATGTTGAACTCGATGCCGTATGTCGAGGCAAGCATCTGGGCTGCGAGGTCTTCGGCGTACTCTCCGCAGGTCTTCTCGGTCTGCCCGAACGAGTGGTGCTCGCTGAGGTAGCCATAATGGCTCTTGTCGGTTGGTATAGCAACGCCTATTGAGGCCGACAGAAGGCGGTTGGGCTCGTTCGTTGCGTTCTCGGCCATCACCACGAAAAGGATCTGCCCTGGCTTTAGCAGCTCCAGCCCCTTGTCCTTGTTGATGATCTTGCAGCCGGGCGGAAATATCGACGAGACCCTGACCAAATTATATTTCTCAATTCCGGCGCTCCTCAGTGCGAGCTCGAAGCTGCTCAGCTTCTCCTTGTGCCTCCCTGTCCCTTTGGTCAGAAACATCATCTTGGGTTGGAAGATGTCCTGGTCCTTCATCGATGAGGGGATTTTTTTATTCGTATTTAATCTTTTGTCCAGTTGATAAAGAAAAACGCGGGAGGGGGATTCACTGACCAATCGCTCCGCGCTTGGTCGTGCTCGCAATGAGAATCATTGCTCGCGAACCTACGG
>Ga0209536_100002504_pt1 | contig 29969 bp, 25 predicted proteins | sample DeeMarSeWOR28_12_FD_187461 | JGI IMG/M metagenome (GOLD analysis project Ga0209536, IMG submission 187461) | Marine sediment microbial communities from White Oak River estuary, North Carolina - WOR-2-8_12 (SPAdes) (version 2) | ecosystem: Environmental > Aquatic > Marine > Intertidal zone >...
GAAAAACAAGCGAACGTTAGTTCGCAATCATTGTGTTTGTGATCGGGTGCGCAGCGCCCGATCGGTATTCAAACAACCACCCGGTTTGGAAAACCCAATCAAGACGGTAATTGCGCGGAATCCGTAAATCTTGAATTTGCCAGGTACAAGGATTTGGAATGATCAACTATTCCCGGTTAAAAGAGATGATCCTTAATTCCAGCGCCGGACAACCTCCCAAAGGGTATTCCCATCCGCCTGCGTGTGTGTTTTTGCTGGTTTACAATAAGCCCGATCCACATATTTTAGCCATTCAGAAATCCGACACCGAAGGTTACCCCTGGCGGAATCAGGCGGCGTTGCCGGGGGGACATCTTGAAAGTCAGGATGCCGGTCCGGTTGCGGCCGCCTTTCGAGAGTTGAAAGAAGAGCTTAACATCGGCCGGGATCAGGTTGATTTCATCGGCTCCATCGGGCATTTCCAAACCCTCACCAAGCCCAAAGACATCGAGGCGTTCATCGGGCTGTGGAATGGTGCGGGGCCGGTTCGGTATGATTCCATTGAAATTTCCAGAATCCTTGAAATACCGCTGAAAAAGCTTGTGCGCATTCACGAAGCCAGACGCTATCATCGGGCTGGACTTGACATTCGCGAATTTGAATATCCTTTTGAGGACGTCATCATATGGGGGGCAACGGCTCAAATTATTCATCACTTTATTGAACTGATTTATCCGCTTCTGGAAAACAGCGATTTTGAGAGGCCATAATGCGGCGGTAATCCAACCCTGGCCGGGCGACGAACGGTTATTTGGCTGATTTACGGGTGTAACGATTTATCAGGCGGGCAATGGTGGTGATGATGATTCCTGAGCTCAATACAAGCAGTATTATCGGCACCCAGACAAAACTGTTGTAGGTCGGGTTTTCTCTGGCCAGGGAGATCCCGACGATCGCAAATAAGAGCACCAGTAGCAAAAATACGATCACAATGATATAAGCTGTGCTTGAATGGTACCAGGGAATAATCTCTTTTCGAAATACCGGGCTTTTGTCAGAAGGCATCGTAAAGTAATATTACCTGTCTAAATGTGAAAAATCAAGGTGTTGATATGTTTCAAAAAAATAAAGAGATTCGCCGGATGCTTTCGTCTTTCAGACGCTGTTATATCGGCTTTATGGCATTCAGTTTACTGTGGGGTTGCGCTGTGAAATCGGATACGGTGCTGATCAAAGATACGTCAACGGCTGTTGAACCAGGTACCATTATTTCAGCGAATTCGGGAAAGACAGTCACTTTCGATGAACTGATGAACGATTTAAACAACAACCAAATTGTTTTTATCGGAGAAAGGCACACCAACCGCTCGCACCATGACATCCAGCTAGAAATAATTAAGGCCGTTTTTAAGAACAACCATTCCATGAAAGTTGGACTGGAAATGTTTGATCGTTCCTACCAGCCGGTGCTGAACTTATGGTCTGCCGGATTGCTGGAAGAAGAAAAGTTTTTGCGCAAAGTGCAGTGGTATGCGAACTGGCGGTGGGATTTTGAATTGTACCGGAATATTTTATTATTTATAAAGGAAAACAGAATCAAAATCGTTGCCTTAAATATCCCCGTTTATATTCCGCCGCGGATTCGTGTCGGTGGAATTGACAATTTGTCAGATGAAGATAAGCAATATCTTCCCAAAGAGATCGATACCGCCAATACAGCCCATCGAAACTATGCCGAGGAAGTATTTAATCAACATCATTTTAAAAACAACGTCAAATTCGATGATTTTTATATGGCCCAGTGTGTCTGGGACGAAATCATGGCGGAATCCATTGCTTCTGATCTGGGCGAAAAAAAGATTGTTGTCCTGACCGGAAACGGGCATATTCAATACAAATATGGAATTCCGGACCGGACTTTTCGCCGCACCGGCGCGTCATTTCGAACGATTTACCTGGCTCCGGTGGGAGAGGAGGTTGATCTGAGTGTCGCGGATTATATCTGGATAACAGCACAATAAAAGGTTTCAGGTTCAAAGTTCAAGGGTTCAGGTTTCCGAACCGCAGATTATACAGATTACCACAAGATTGCTTTGAGTTGCATTTTGATGTGTCGTTTTCCGGCCTGAGTGGTCCTCCCCGGGCTCTGACGTGTCGTTTTCCGGCTTATTCTGGCAGGGCCATTGAGGTCTATAGTTGATTCGACACGTCCGGTCGGCCGGAAATAGTTGCCGAAGGGGGCTGCCCTTTTCGGTTATTTGCGCTTAAAAAACATACTATATATTGATTTTTTTATTTGACAAATATCAATATATAGTAGTAACATTTTACTCAAATGAATGGAAAACCACATATTGTGGTTTTTTTTGTGGTTTTGGATTTTACAGTATTTTACAGCATTTGACATTATTTTACACCAAGGGGGCTTTTATAAGCCCTTTTCTTTCGGTCATTGGATCTCATACCTTTCTTTCAACAGCTACCAAAAATACACAAAGTCTATCAATCGGCTTGAAGGCAGACGTGCTGTGGATGCAGCGGGTGCCGGGTTGAACGGTTTAACCGGAACGATTAAAGCAAAATGGTGATTTAATAAAACAAGGCGAGGTGACTTAAGTGTTCGAAAGTATAAAAAAAAGAGACGGAAGGGTTGTTAAATTCGATTCATCTAAAATTACCGCTGCAATTGCCAAGGCAGGAAACGCAACCGACGAATTCGGGGAAAAAGAAGCCAGGAAACTAACATTGCGGGTGTTAACGCTGGCTCACGAGTTACAGCTGGATCCGACGCCCGAAGTGGAGGAGATCCAGGATATCGTCGAGGCCGTGCTCCTGGACTCACCCTTTTTTAAAACGGCGAAAGCCTATATTTTATACCGCGAGCAACATGCGCAGATCAGGCAGATTACCACCAGAGCCAATGTGGATTTAGTCAACCATTACATTCAAAAGCTCGATTGGAAAATTAAAGAGAACAGCAATATGTGTTATTCGCTGCAGGGGCTTAACAATTACATTTCATCCGAGGTGACGTCCGAATACTGGTTGAACTCAATTTATCCACCTGAAATCCGGCAGGCCCACAAGGATGGTGATTTTCATATTCACGACCTCAATCTCCTTTCGGTCTACTGCGTCGGTTGGGATCTCCAGGACCTGTTGCGCCAGGGTTTCAAGGGCGTTGAAGGCAAGGTCGAGAGTGGGCCTGCGAAACATCTGCGATCCGCACTGGGACAGATCGTCAATTTTTTCTATACCTTGCAGGGAGAAGCCGCCGGTGCCCAGGCGATTTCCAATTTTGACACATTGTTGGCGCCGTTTATCCGTTATGACCGGCTTGATTATGATGGTGTCAAGCAAGCCCTGCAGGAATTTATTTTCAACATCAATATCCCGACCCGGGTTGGATTTCAGACACCCTTTACCAATATCACTATGGATCTAAATGTTACGGCAGTTTTAAAAGATCAGCCCGTTATTATTGGCGGTCGCGATCAGCAGGAAACCTATGGCGAGTTCCAGCCGGAGATGGATTTGCTAAATAAAGCCTTTGCCGAAGTCATGATGGAAGGTGACGCCAAGGGAAGGGTCTTTACATTTCCGATCCCCACTTACAACATTACAGCTGATTTTGATTGGGACAATCCAAATCTGGATATGGTCTGGAAAATGACCGCCAAATACGGAATTCCCTATTTTTCAAATTTTGTCAATTCTGATATGGCGCCTGAAGATGCGCGCTCTATGTGCTGCCGGCTGCGCCTTGATAACCGGGAGCTATTAAAACGCGGCGGCGGCCTTTTCGGGGCCAACCCCCTGACAGGATCCATTGGCGTCGTTACTATTAACCTGCCGCGAATCGGATATGTCAGTCCTTCTGAGGACGATTTTTTTAAAACCCTTAAAGAAAAAGTCCTGTTAGCCGCCGAAAGTCTTTCGATCAAACGCAAAGTCCTTGAACTGTTCACCGAAAAAAACCTGTACCCATACTCGCGGTTTTATTTGCGTGAAATCAAAAATGGAACCGGGCTGTACTGGAAAAACCATTTTTCCACCATCGGTATCATCGGGATGAACGAAGCGTGTTTAAATTTTCTGGGTGAAGACATTGCCTCCGGGCGTGGTCAAAAATTTTCTATGCAGGTCATGGATTTTCTGCGTGATCTGATTTCGGAAATACAGGAGGATACCGGCGATATTTTAAATCTGGAAGCCACTCCGGCTGAGGGCACATCCTACCGTCTTTGCATGCTGGATAAAAAGAAGTTTCCGCAAATCACCTGTGCCAATGAAGCCGATTTTACTGCCGGGGCGGCGCCGTATTATACGAATTCAAGCCAGCTTCCGGTGAATTACACAGACGATATTTTTCAAACCCTGGAGCTGCAGGAGAAACTTCAGGCAAAATACACCGGCGGGACGGTCCTGCACTTTTTCCTCGGCGAACATGTCAGCGATATACAGGTGGTCAAGAATTTGATCCGGAAGATCACCACGAATTATCAGCTTCCGTATTTTACATTGACACCCACTTTCAGTGTTTGCCCGTCGCACGGATACATCAACGGGGAGCAGGCGATCTGTTCGATCTGTAATCAGGAAACTGAAGTTTATTCACGGGTTGTGGGCTATCTGCGACCCGTGAAACAGTGGAATAACGGCAAGCAGGCCGAATATAGCGACCGGAAGTTTTTTAAGGTAGCATGATGTCAGAAGACAGAAGTCAGATGTCAGAGGACAGATAAAAGATAGCAAAAGGCAGATTTTAATTTATCTCTGGTTTCTGTCATCCAGCATCTGCCATCTAATTTCTGACCTCTGAGGAGATGAAATGAACATCGGGGGTTTATTAAAGAACTCGACGATTGATTATCCGGGGAAACTAAGCTGTGGTATTTTTTTGGCGGGCTGCAACTTTGACTGTCCCTATTGCCATAATCCGAATCTGGTCAAAGGTTGCTCCGGGCGCACCGCTGAATTTGATCCCGGCAATGTCTATCGGTTTATCGAAAAACGCAAAGGGTTTTTAGACGGGGTGGTTATTTCCGGCGGTGAACCGACGCTTCAGGAAGATCTCTTTGATTTATGCCTGCACATTAAGCAAATGGGGTATCCGGTAAAATTGGATACCAACGGGAGCCGTCCGGGGGTTGTCAAACGGCTCATTGGTGAGGGCCTCGTGGATTATATCGCCATGGACTTGAAAACTGATCCTACCAAATATGCCACCTATATCAAACGCGACTGCGATATGACATCGATCCTTTCAACTATTCAGATTATTATGGAATCTGAAATTGCTTATGAATTCAGAACCACGTGCGTCAAACCCATTGTAACTGCTCAGATTATTGAGAATATTTGTCGGCTGATTCAAGGTGCGGCCGTGTATGCCCTGCAACGCTTTCATAAAAGTGAAATGCTAAACCAGGAGTTTTTTAGGGAGACCAACCACGAATATACCGATGATGAGCTGCTAGAGCTTAAAGCGGTTGCCGGGCCCTGGGTTAAACGCTGTATTGTACGCTAAAATATTATTTGATATTCAATTCTCAGCGCAAGAAGCGCTCATAGGCGATCAATCCCCACACAATTACGGCGGTCAGCATACTTATCGCCGCCGCTGCCGAACCCAAATCCTTTGCCTGTTTAGATAAAATATGGTGTTCCGTTCCGATACGGTCCACCACGGTTTCCACCGCTGAATTGAGCAATTCGACAATAAGAATTAACAGGCCGGAACCGATGAGCAGCGCCCATTCCACGGCTGTTTTTCCGATCCCGATGCCGATGGGCACCATGATTGCAATCACAACAGCTTCGGTTCGAAAAGCCACTTCATTGTCCCATGCGGCTTTACAGCCGGCCCATGAATAAATCACGGCATTTTGGATGTGGCGGAAGATATTATTGTTTTCAGCTCTCATTTTCATCACCCTCCGATATATTAAGCGGCTATAAAACCCGATCAATGCTTTTTTATCCGATCTCCCGGCTTTCTGGCATCTTCCCGACCGTGTTAAGATTAATCCAATCGGTTGATTTAGGCAATCCAAACATCACCAGGCGAATACGTTTTCAGACTATTGAACTGTTTTAGCTTATGGGTGTATCGGGATACCGGCTTACCCGTTATCAGCTTAATCGTTTTTCTTTGAAGCCGAATCACCGGAGTTGATGACCCAAAAATTCTTGTCATCGGCAACGGTTTTATGTTAGGGGGGATTATTTAAATTTGATCTCAGTCGAAACACTGATTAACAAATTGATTGGGTTTTCCAAACCAGGTGGTCGTTGAACTCGAATAAAAATCTGTCCATTTTTATTTGACAACTAAATCCTGCGGCGTTGAAGAATGTTTCATAAGGTTCGAAGGAGGCTAACTAAATGCTAACCGGTAAAAATATTATGATTATTGGATCAGTGATCGTAATCGCTGTAATCCTGCAGGTGAGTTTGGTTTCTGTCGGCAAGGTGGATAGCCCTGCAGAAGCGGCGGTGGAATTCACAAAAGCATATTTTATGCTGGACGGCACTTTGATGGCGGAGCGGCTCTGCAGTGAGCTTTCCGAAGATGAAGAGGCTGATATCGTGGGCCGATATCTGTATCGTTCGGCCGAAAAGGCAAGCGCAATGGGCTTTTCGCCGGGATATATGAGAAACCAGCTTTCCCACGTCAAAACCAAAATCAATATGGCGGATGAAAACAAGGCCGAAGTTAGAATTACCGGTGAGCGGCTACGCTCCATCAACCCTGTTTATGCGATAATTGGAAGATTGTTTTTTCTCATTGAAACCCATGAGGTCGATGAAACCCTCACCCTTGTCAAAGAAGACGGGAAATGGAAGGTTTGCAGCAAGCCCTTTTCCCTGGCTGAGATATAAGCGCAATTTGGATTTCGGATTTCGGATCTTAGATCTAATAACAGCCTGATAAGACGCGCCCTAAGTCTCCACCTTTTCAAATCCGCAATCCAAATTCGACTCGACTGAGCCCTTCGGTCGTAAGCTCAGGGTCGAACGACTCGTCGCAGGGCAAAATCTAAAATCAGGATAGCTCCAGCACCCCTCATATGCAGCCAATTTATCGTCAAATTCGTCGGCGCGCCCGTCAGATCGTTATGCGTCATCCCGCCCCGGATTTTTATCATGATCATGGTGAGGCCTATGAGGCTTCGAGAAAGTCATTTGACAGTGACCGCGTTATCAAAAAACTGCTCTCCTTTGTTACCAAAACCCTGGAAGACGATTTTGGACACGGTCTGATGCATGCTGTGAAGGTATCCCACGATGCGGGTACCCTGATGGTCATCGAAGCGCAGCTAGGTGGGTATGAAAAGGACCGTCTTTCCCGTCTGGTGTGTCTGGTGCAGAGCGCCGGTTTGCTGCATGACATCAAGCGTAAAAGAAAAGATCACTCAACCCATGCGGCCATCTTTGCCAAAAAGGTTCTCAAAAAATATCCTTTTTCTTCCAAAGAAATTAAGAATATCTGTGGTGCCATCCGAAACCATGAAGCGTTTAAAGATAATATCGATGCAGATACACCCGAAGGAGAGCTGCTTTCCAATTGCCTTTATGATGCCGATAAATTCCGCTGGGGCCCGGATAATTTCCACGATACCCTTTGGGACATGGTATCCTATTTTAACCCGCCCCTGGACAAATTTATGGATGGCTACTCCCAGGGCATGGAGAAACTGGAGACGATTAAATCCACTTTCAGAACGCCGACCGGGAAAAAATTCGGCCCCCAATTTATCGATCTCGGCCTGGCGATCGGGGAAGAGCTTTATGAGGTCATAAAAGCCGAATTTTCTGAGTATTTATGATTTCAGGAAAGCGGGAACAATGAAACAATAAACCGGGTGATTGTTTGACACCAAAGGCACAATTCTCTATAAACAGATGAAAAACTATGCATTTTGAGGGAGGTGTTTTCAGCAACCCCTAACCGAAGGAGGTTCGAATGGCAGCTACTACTTGGCCGACGCCCAACTGGCCCGAAGGCGTTGCAAACGACGTTTCCGGTTATGAGAAGCCCCTGTTCTCCATTCTTGACGATACGGCAAATGAATATCCGAACCAGGTGTATACGATTTTCAACGATGCCACCCGCACCTTTGCCCAGGTAAAAGATACCGCTGATCGGATCGCCCATTTTTTGGCCTCAAGCGGCATCCAAAAAGGAGACCGTGTAGCCATTTTTCTGCCCAATCTACCCCACTATCCGGCCATATTTTTTGGTATTTTAAAAGCCGGTGCCGTGTGCGTTACCTGCAATCCCCTCTATACAGTCAATGAGCTCAATTACCAGTTGAAAGACGCCGGGGCGAAAGCCGTCTTTTGCATGGATCATCCCCAGTTTTATCCAACTACGGTTGAGGCTGTTAAAGGGTCAGAAGTAGAAACGGTCGTGATCTGCGGGGTCAAATCCTATCTGCCGCCGATCAAGGCTTTTATCGGCGGGCTTTTAGGTAAAATTCCCAAAGCCGGCAATTACCAGCCCGGCCATCTTTTCTTTGATGATGTGGTCGCAGCCGCCAAACCTGAACCACCGGATGTTGAGATTAAGCCGGCAGAAGATCTGGCGCTGATTATTTACACGGGCGGCACCACAGGCGTTCCCAAAGGGGCAGCCCTGACACACAACAATTTTACCTATGACATGGAAGCCGCATTGGAGTGGATTCGTTTGGTGCATGAAACGGGTGCCAGGCCGGAAAAAACGCGTAGGGGAGGGTTTCACACCTACCTCGGTGTTCTGCCCTGGTACCATAGTTTCGGTCTGACCTGTGCCATGTTATCCGCCTGCGGCACCGGCAGCCGTCTGATATGCGTTCCCGATCCCCGCGCCGGGAATCCGCCCTTCACCGAGGTCCTCAAAGCCGTGCAGAAGTACAAACCGACGGTCATGCCTGCCGTACCAACGATTTTTGTCGCTTTTACCAATCATGCGCTGCTGGATAAATTTGATCTAACTTCCCTGATGGGTTGCTTTTCCGGTGGCGCGCCGCTGCCGCCTCAAGTCTGCAAGCAGTTTGAAGAAAAAACCGGTTCGGTCATTTTTGAAGGGTATGGCTTGAGTGAAACCGCACCCATTGCCACAATCAATCCAACGAACCGGGCGCAACGCAAAATCGGCTCCATTGGTTTTCCGATACCCGGCACCGACATTAAGATCCTGGATATCGAAACCGGCGCGAACGAATTGCCCCGGGGTGAAGATGGTGAAATTGCGATCGGTGGCCCCCAGGTAATGAAAGGGTACTGGGGCCGACCCGAGGAAGATGAGAACGTATTCCGAGAAATAGAGGGAAAGCGATATTTCCTGACGGGTGACATCGGCCATATTGATGAAGAAGGGTATATTCTGGTTACCGATCGTAAGAAAGACCTGATTATCGTCGGCGGATTTAATGTTTACCCGCGCGATGTCGAAGATATTCTCTTTCAGCACCCCAAGGTGGAACTGGCGGCTGTAATCGGCGCTCCGGATGAAAAAAGCGGGGAAGTCGTGAAAGCATTTATTCAGCTTAAACCGGGCGAGACGGCTACTGAAGAAGAAATTTTCGAATTCAGTAAGGAGAAGATGGCCGGATACAAACGCCCCCGGCAGATTGAGTTCCGGGAAAGCCTGCCGGTTTCCAATGTGGGCAAGGTGTTGCGCCGGGTTCTGAGAGACGAGGAACGCAAAAAGTAGTATAAGGTTGTGATCGCCTTTAAGCGAACAGATAGACTTAAAATATGTTGGAAAAAATAAAAAATTGGATTGTTAATCATCCGTATTTTTTGACAAGTGCCGTCTTTTTAGTGATTCTTTATGTGGGCTGGCAGGTGTTGTATTGGCGGGAGGAAAACTTTGCCTTCATACTTCTGCTATATTTTATCGTCACCCTGGGCATCCGGCTGGACGACATTTCCCGCAAAATCGGAACGCGCACCTCAACCGCCGCCGGCAACCCCGATGGCAAAGAGTCCCTTATGCATCAATTAAATGACATTAAGCACGCCCTTCTGGCGATTAACGCAACGCTCAATCGAATTCTAGAAAAAACCGACAAAGAAGATCAATAATATCGGCTTAAACAAAACTTCACCGATATGGATCTGTCTTACATTTGTGCGTATTTTTACAGGAATGTCACCGCCCTTATGGAAACTACCAAAATCGCCAAAGAGAATGTGGCAAGCGCTCCAGGAAGGGTCCCGGTCTGGGATGGGCCAACACGGCTGTTTCACTGGCTGCTGGTGGTCCTGGTTATCTTCTCTTTTACGACCGGGAACATCGGTGGCAATGCCATGCGGTACCACGAGTGGAGCGGCTTTGCAATCCTTGCCCTGCTCCTGTTCCGGCTTGCCTGGGGGGTTGTCGGCAGCCGGGAGTCACGCTTTGTGACCTTTGTGCGGGGTCCCGCTGCAGTCTTTCGTTATGCAACCAACCTTGTGCGTCGCGATTCGACGCCCTTTTTCGGTCATAATCCGCTCGGCGGCTGGTCGATTATTGCCATGCTGTTTGCCCTGCTGGTCCAGGCCGTAACCGGATTGTTCGCCAACGATGACATTATCACCGAGGGCCCGCTTTTTGAACAGGTCAGTAAGGCCACCAGCGACGGGCTCACCCGGATTCACAGGCTGAATGCAGAGGTGATCATCGCACTCGTATCCATCCACGTCCTGGCCGTGTTCTTTTATTTCTTCTTTAAACATGAAAATCTGGTTAAGCCGATGATCACCGGTGTTAAGGAGTGGCGGGGGACCGTCCCCCAACCCGAAACCGTCCGCAGCTGGATCGCAGCCCTGGTTGCCGGGCTGGCGGCGCTGGCGGTCTATCTGCTCGTGCGCTAGGGCTCAGGCTTAACAGACAACCTGTCCGCCGACGCGTCAACCATCAGGCCGCCCCCGGAGTGTCTACTCGGTGCGAAACCGGGTATGACAGGCCTTGCAGCTCTTGCCAACCTATCCAAATTGCGTCTTGATAGCGCTAAAATCGCCGCTCCGGGCGGCGCTGACCAGTTTGGCCGTCCTGGCTTCGAATGTTTGAGCGACTTCCTTGAATCTGGCCTGTTCCACAAAAACCGAATGCGATGCGGGCTTACAAAGATTCCGGCCGATCGTTCTGACGACCCTGACAACCTTCGGTGGGCTGGCGCCGATGATTTTTGAAACATCCCGACAGGCCAGGTTCCTGATCCCGATGGCCATATCCCTGGGATTCGGGATTTTATTTGCCGCATTCATTACCCTGCTGCTGGTGCCGGCGCTGTATCTGATCAACGAAGATCTGCACCAAAACATCAGACAAGAGGCGAAGTATAAAATGCCTTACAATTTCAAACCCCATCAGTAGATCTGCCCACCGAATACCTTTCCCAAAGAAGAAAAGTTTCTCTTGACTTTTCTAATCCTTGAAATTCATACTGGTACCGGCCATTACGCGTGAGAAAAAAATTAGTTATTGGTTATTTGTTATTCGAAAAGCGACCATCATTGAGCCAATAACCAATAACTAATACCTAATAACGTACAGTTGAGGGGGGGGTATGGCGCTGAACCTTGATGCCATCGGTAAAAAAATCGGGCCGTTTACCAAAGACTACACCTGGAAGGACACCGTGCTTTATGCGCTGGGCGTGGGCGCCGGATTTTCCGATCTGGATTATTGTTATGAAAAAGATTTAAAGGTGATCCCCAGTTTTGCGATTACGACGATTTATGATTTAATGCCCGATCTGGCAACTGCCAGCAATGTCAATCTGACCGGCATTTTGCACGGCGAACATGAAATCATCTTCCACAACCCGATCCCTCCCGAGGGGACCCTTTCCACCGAAGGTGCCATCACCCATTATTATGACAAGGGCAAAAAAAAAGGCGCCCTGATCATCGCAGAATTTGAGACCCGGCACTCAAATGGTACCAAATTGTTTACCAGTGTTGCCACTGTTTTTGCGCGCCTGGACGGCGGATTCGGTGGTGACGATGCGCCCAAAAAACAAATTCATTTTCCGGACAGCGAGCCGGATTTTGTTGTCGAAGCCACGCCCGCAATGGATCAGCCGCTGATCTTCAGGCTTTCCGGTGATACGTTTGAACTGCATGTGGACAGCGAATTTGCCAGAATGGCCGGTTTTGAAAAGCCGATTATGCACGGTTTGTGTACCCATGGGTATGCGTGCCGGGCGTTGATTGAAGCGCTGGTTCCGGGTGAACCGCAAAAGGTTCGGCGCCTTGATTGCCGGTTTAAACGCCCCCTGTATCCCGGTGTGCCGATTAAAACATTGATCTGGCAAATCGACGACGGCAAGGCGCTCTGGCGCGTCATCAACGCCGCGTCCGGTGAAGTGGTGATGGATAACGGCATTTTTGAATACGGCGACATTGTTAAAGAAGAAATTCGATTTGACGGCCGGGTGGCGATTGTTACCGGCGCCGGCGCCGGACTCGGCCGGGTCTATGCGCTCGAATTGGCGAGGCGTGGCGCCAGAGTGGTCGTCAATGATCTGGGCGGTGCCCGGGACGGTTCGGGAAAGGGATCAAAGGCACCGGCCGAAAAAGTGGCCGATGAGATCAACGCTTCCGGCGGTGAGGCGGTAGCAAATTACGATAATGTGGCCACTGTCAAAGGCGGTGAAAATATCATTAAGACCGCTTTAGATGCGTTCGGTACGGTGGACATCCTGATCAACAATGCCGGGATCCTGAGGGACAAATCCTTTTTGAAAATGGAACCGGAAAGCTGGCAGGCTGTCATCGACGTCCATTTAAACGGGGCCTATAACGTCTCGCGTCCGGCCTTTGGCGTAATGAAGGCAAAGGGATACGGAAGGATCCTGATGACCACATCAGCTGCGGGTCTATACGGCAATTTCGGACAGACCAATTATTCGGCTGCCAAAATGGGTCTGGTGGGGTTAATGAACACCTTAAAATTAGAAGGCGAAAAACACAATATCAAGGTGAATACCATTGCACCGCTGGCGGCTTCGCGGTTGACCCAGGATATTTTACCGCCGGATTTAATGGACAGATTAAAACCGGAACTGGTAGCCCCCATGGCGCTTTATCTGGTCTCGGAACAATGTCCGGTGAGCGGCCATATTTACAATGTCGGAAGGGGCTGTTTCAGTCGCGCCGCCATTGTAACCGGCCCCGGTGCTGTGGTGGGCGACGGCCGGGAAATTCCCACCCCCGAACAGCTTTTGGGTCAATGGGAAGCGGTCATCCATCTGGACAAAGGCAAAGAATACTGGAATGCCACTGAGCAGGTCGGAGATGTTTTACAGGCGTTTGCAAAGCCGTCGGAAACAGCCGAAGATTGAAGACGATTTCATGGAATTCCAGCTCATCGAAAAGCTTTTTAAGTTTGGTCGTTAATAATTTTCGCGATAAAAAAAAGAAAATTGTCTTTTGTATGACCTTGAACAAAGCCAAATTCGAAATTCGAATTCCGAAATCCGAAACAAATTCGAATACCAAATGACAAAAATCCTAAACTTAATCGTAGATATCATCTTATTCAGCCGATAATTATTTTTTTCAGTTTCGAACATTTAAAAATTTAAATTTCGATATTGTTTCGAATTTCGTGCTTCGTATTTCAATCAAGTCATGAACCGGATTTCAATCATCTAAGTAAATTTTTCGCACTGAATGCCCATGATTGAGAGGAGCAGAGACATGATCGGTATCACTTCCTACGGGGCCTATATTCCGAGGCTTAGATTGGACCGTATGGCTATTTTTCAGGCAATGGGGTGGTTTGCACCGGCCCTGATGATGGTGGCCCAGGGAGAGCGGTCCATGTGTAACTGGGATGAGGATGCCATTACGATGGCGGTGGCCGCCTCGCGCGATTGCCTGCGGGGTCAGGACAAACAAAATTTAGACGCTCTGTTTGTGGCATCGACCACCCTGCCGTTTGCCGATCGACAAAATGCCGGGATCGTATCCTCGGCGCTCAATCTCAAAGCGAACCTGATGACGGCGGATCATACATCTTCCCAGAAAGCTTCCACGACGGCGTTGATCAGCGCTCTGGAATCCATAAAAAGCGGTGAAAGAAAAAACATTATGGTGACAGCTACCGATCGCCGTGAAACCAAAGCCGCTTATTTTTACGAAATGTGGTTCGGTGACGGCGCGGCCTCTCTGATTGCGGGCGACACCGATGTTATTGCTGAATACAAGGGATCTTATTCCGTAGCCCATGAATTTGTCGATCATTACCGCGGTTCCGATAAGAAGTATGACTATGTCTGGGAAGAACGCTGGGCCAGGGATGCCGGTTACAGCAGCATCATTCCCGAAGTGGTCAATGGCCTTTTCGAAAAACTGGCGATTACCATGGATGACGTCGACAAGCTGGTGTATCCCTGTATTTTTAAACGCGACCATCGCAATATCGCCGCGCAGCTGGGTGCAACTTCGGACAAACTCATCGACAATATGCATGAAGTTTGCGGCGAAACCGGCACGGCCCATCCGTTTATCATGTTTATTTCGGCTCTGGAAAAGGCCCGACCGGGTGATCGGATTCTGATGATCGGCTTCGGCCAGGGGGCCAATGGCTTGCTTTTCGAGGTAACCGAAAACATCACCCGTCTGACCGATAGAAACGGTGTTGCCGGGTCACTGGCAAATAAAAAAACCCTGAACAACTACCTGAAATGGCTCAAATTCAGGGACCTGATTCAAACGGAAATGGGCATCCGGGCCGAGGCGCCGACCCAGACGGCCACCACCGTTTTATGGCGTAAAAATAAGATGATTTTAGGCCTGGTGGGCGGGAAATGCAGAGAATGTGGAACCCCCCAATTCCCGAAGATGGACATCTGCGTGAATCCTGAATGCGGCGCTTTCCACAGCCAGGAGGATTATGAATTTGCCGATGTGCCGGCCAGGGTTAAAACTTTTACCGCCGATATGCTTTCGGTCTCGGTTGACCCTCCGGCAATATACGGCATGCTGCAATTTGAAGGCGGTGGGCGGCTGATGGCGGATTTTACGGATTGCGAACTCGATGATCTAAAGGTCGGACTGCCAGTGCAAATGGCCTTTAAACGCAAGGGTGTGGACCAGGAGCGTGGCTTTGTGAACTATTTCTGGAAAGCCGTCCCGATAGCCGGTGCCATTGAAGAAGGCGGCGCACTGCGCTTTGATGATCGCGTGGCAATTGTCACCGGCGCCGGAGCGGGGCTGGGCCGGACATATGCGCTGGAACTGGCCCGGCGCGGGGCCAGGGTGGTGGTCAATGATCTGGGCGGTGCCCGGAACGGATCGGGCAAAGGGTCTAAAAGCCCGGCCGATAAAGTTGTAGAGCAGATCAAAAAATCGGGCGGAGAGGCCGTGGCCAATTATGATAACGTGGCGACACCCAAAGGCGGTGAGAATATCGTTAAGACCGCTCTGGATGCCTTCGGGCGGGTTGACATTTTGATCAACAATGCCGGTATCCTTAGAGATAAGAGCTTCATTAAAATGGCGCCCGAAAACTGGAAAGCGGTTTTGGATGTTCACCTCAACGGCGCTTATTTTGTTACCCGCCCGGCCATGGCCGCCATGAAGGATAACGGTTATGGCCGTATCGTTATGACCACATCGGCGGCGGGCTTATACGGCAATTTCGGGCAAACCAATTATTCCGCCGCCAAGACGGCGCTGGTGGGATTGATGAACACCCTCAAGCTGGAAGGTATGAAGTATAATATCCATATAAACACGATTGCCCCGATTGCCGCCTCGCGGCTGACCGAAGATGTGATGCCGCCGGACCTGTTCGAACGCTCAAAACCGGAATTTGTCCTACCCCTGGTGATGGTTCTTTGCAGCGAAGCGTGTCAAGAGAGCGGCGGCATCTTCAATTGCGGCATGGGCTATTTTAATCGCGCTGCGATCCTGACCGGCCCTGCCGTTCAACTGGGAGATCAGCATCATCCGCCGACCCCCGAGCTGATCCACGAGAACTGGGGGAAAATCGAATCACTGGACGGGGCCCGGGAGTTTAAAGAAGCCAATAGCGCTATTTTTGCCCTTATCGCACCGCCAGCCGCAGAGGACGCTGAAGAAAGGTCATCGGCAGATGATCAGGGCAGCGTCGCCGCGATATTCGGTAGGATGCCCGACACGTTTAAAGCCGAGGCGGCCGCCGGTGTCGATGTCATATTCCAGTTCAACATCTCGGGGAAAGGCGGCGGTGACTGGTATTGCACCATTAAGGACAAAACCTGCACGATTGAATCCGGGACACACAAAAACCCGGCATGTACCCTTAAGATGGCAGATGCTGACTTTCTGGCGATGATGGCAGGATCCCTGCCTGCCATGCAGGCATACACCTCCGGCAAGCTGAAAATCGAAGGAGATATCATGAAGTCGCAGTTACTCGAAAAATTATTTTCATTTGGAAAATAACGCAAAGTGCAAAGCGCATAGCAAATTTTGCAGAAACAATTTGAACTCATCGCTTTGCGCTATGCGCTATGCCTCTGACTGAAAGGAAGAACAATGGCTACGGGGATAAAGGACAAAGTCGCCATCATCGGAATGGGATGTACCCGCTTTGGCGAGCGCTGGGATGTGGGTGCTGAGGAATTAATGGTTGAGGCTTTTAAAGAGTGCCTTGAAGACGCCGGAATCGACAAAAACGATATCGGCGCCGCCTGGCTGGGGACCTGCTTTGACAGCATCAATGTCGGTCGAAGCGCCCTGCCCATGTCCCTGACCCTTCGCCTCCCCATGATTCCGGTTACCCGGGTGGAAAATTATTGTGCGACGGGTACCGAAGCGTTTCGCGGCGCCTGTTATGCGGTAGCTTCCGGCGCCTATGATATCTGCCTGGCCCTGGGGGTGGAGAAGCTCAAAGATACCGGCTACGGCGGCCTGCCCAGTTTCACGGGGTCGGATTCGGGCAGTCTGACCTGGCAGTGGTTTCCGAACATGACCGCCCCCGGTGCTTTTGCCCAGCTGGCCGGCGCCTATGCCGCCAAATATAAGGTGCCCGATCAAAATCTCAAACGCGCCATGGCGCACGTCTCGGCTAAAAGCCATGCCAATGGCGCCCTGAATCCCAAAGCCCACCTGCGAAAAGCGGTTAGCGAAGAGCAGGTGATGGCCGCCCCGATTATCGCCCATCCGCTGGGTCTGTTTGACTGCTGCGGCGTCAGCGACGGCGCTGCCTGTGCGATCGTGACCACCCCTGAGATGGCCAAAAGGCTGGGGAAGAAAGATTTTGTAACCGTTAAAGCGCTGCAGCTGGCATTGAGCAGCGGGGAGGAGATGGGCTATAACGAATGGGATGGCGACCATTTTATCACCACCAGCAAATGCAGCACCCGGGCTTACAAAGAGGCCGGTATTACGAAACCGCGGGAAGAAATCGACATGATGGAGGTGCATGATTGTTTTTCGATTACCGAGCTGGTGACAATGGAAGACCTTCATATTTCCGAAAGAGGGCAGGCCTATAAAGATGTTATGGACGGGTTTTACGACCGGGGCGGAACGATTCCCTGTCAGGTGGACGGCGGGCTGAAATGCTTTGGACATCCCATCGGGGCATCGGGGCTCAGAATGTTGTATGAGCTGTATCTGCAGTTTCACGGCCGGGCCGGGGAGCGTCAGCTTGAAAATCCCCGATATGGATTAACCCATAATCTGGGCGGCTTTCCGGCCATGAATGTCTGCAGTATATCCATTATCGGAAAGTTCAAACGATAATCGAGCGGTCCATTGCGAACCTTTAGGAGCGGCTCTTTGAGCCTTGAGGAGCGTTCCTCCGGAACTCGAGGGTTAAGGCAAGCAGCCTAGACCCCAAGTCCTGCCCGGGCAGGACGCTCCTCAAGCGAAGCGCTCCTAAAATGCAATGCTCATGACGCGCTAATAAAAAGAGTGCAATGGATGGAGATATTACAATACACCGAGGAGCATCGAAATTTCAGAGAACGGCTGCGGCGCTTTCTGGAAAAAGAAGTGACGCCCCACTCGAATCAATGGGAAAAGGATGGGATCGTCCCTAAAGAAGCCTGGAAGAAAATGGGCCAGGCCGGTTTTCTCTGTACGGAAGTCTCTTCTGAATATGGCGGTCTGGGAGGGGATTTTCTGTATTCTGTCATTGTAACCGAAGAGATCTCACGAACCTATCAAAATGGTCTGGTTGCATCGCTGCACAGCGATATCGTCGTCCCCTACATCACGGCATTCGGTTCGGATAAAATTAGGAAAAAATATCTTCCGGGCTGTGTCTCCGGTGACATCATATCGGCAGTGGCCATGACAGAACCGGATGCCGGCAGCGATCTTGCCGGCATAAAAACATCCGCGGTCGAAGAAGGAAATGAGGTGGTCCTCAACGGCTCCAAAACATTTATATCCAACGGCATCATCGCCGATCTGGTGGTGCTGGCGGCGCGGGACCCCGCGGTGGAGGACCCGTACCAGGCCATTTCGCTTTATGTGCTTGAATCCGGAACACCGGGCTTTGAGAAGGGGCGCCGCTTGAAAAAAATGGGGCTGTGGAGTCAGGATACCGCCGAGCTCTTTTTTACCAATTGCCGCATACCCAAAACAAACCGCCTGGGTAAAAAGGGCGACGGGTTTTTAATGCTCATGGAAAAATTGCAGCAGGAACGTCTTGTGTGCGCTATCTGGGCGGTAGCAGCTGCAGAGCGCATATTGGAATGGACCACGGCGCACTGCCGAAACACCCGGATTTCAGAAAAACCCATCTCGAAGTTTCAGGCCGTCCAATTCGGCCTGGTGGAAATGGCCACCGAGGTAAAACTGGGCCGGACTTTTGTCGATAAACTCATCCGGGATCATATGGAAGGTGAAAATGTGGTGATCGAGACGTCCATGGCCAAATACTGGACCACAGATATGGTCAAGCGGATTGCAGATCGGGCACTCGATTTCTGCGGAACTTTCGGGATCCTGGAAAAATGTCCGATTGCCCAGGCCTGGCGCGATGTGCGGGTGATGTCTATATTTGCGGGGACCAACGAGATTATGAAGAATATTGCCGCCAAATTTATGGGCCTGTAGCTAAACCTCATATTCTGTCCAGTGGCAGCGGTGCCCCCGCCGGTGTAGGCGGGATTTCACAGCTATTTTTATTTAGATCAAAGAGTTCAACAATCCAGCTCAAAATGCTATTCCATCGCGGCAAGATGCCGCTTCCACATATTTCCTGTTAAGGTAGACAACGCATTGTGCGGGGGCCCTCGAACAAAATCCCAGATTTTGAAACCGGTTTGGTTTTGTTAAAAATCGCCTGACAATTGGGTCAGAAAAGATCCTATTCAATTTTGTTTTCAATTGATTCGCAAAATGTTAAATAGGCAGTCAGGTAATCGAAAAAAGGTCCCTATTTAAAAGATCGCAGGAGAAATAAATTGGCAACTGGAGTCAACGACCACCCGCATAGCGGGTGGCTTGGATTTTACCGCAATAGGCGGGAAAAGACAGGGGCACAAAGTGCCCCAATCGTTGCGGGTTTGGAAAACCCAATCAGTCGAAGAGATTTTTTGAAGTATTCCGGGACAGCCGGCGGCGCTTTACTATTAGGTATACATGGAGGTCCGGTTATGGCGAATCGTAAAAGTCGGGTGGCGCTCGTAAGCACCGAAGATCGAAAATCAGGAGTTTCATTGTCCATAAAAACGTTGGGCATCAACCCGCTAAAGAACAAAAATGTTCTCATCAAGCCCAATTTCAATACGGCCGACCTCACCCCCGGATCAACCCATAATGATACACTGGCTGCCCTGGTAGAAGAGGTCTGGAAGATGGGAGCCAAATCGGTCAGTCTGGGGGAGCGCAGCTATCCGCCGACCCGATCGGTCATGGAGCAAAAGGGTATCCTTCCGTTGATGAAGGAGCTCGATGTTAACATTATCGACTTCGATGGTCTTGACGAAAAGGATTGGGTAAAGGTCAAGCCTAAAGAATCTCACTGGCAGGACGGATTTCGGGTTGCACGGCCCATCCTGGAGTCCGAATGTCTCATTTCGACCTGCTGTCTGAAGACCCATCAGTTCGGCGGTGTTTTTACGATGTCGCTCAAGCTGCATGTCGGAGTGGTCCCGACAAGCCGGCATGGCTATAATTATATGAGTGAACTGCACCAATCACCCCACCAGCGCAAACTGATAGCGGAAATAAATGCGCCGTTTAAACCCGATTTTGTCGTGCTGGACGGAATTGACGCTTTTGTGGATGGGGGTCCGGCGAATGGTAAGCGTGCCAGAGGCAATGTCTTTCTGGCTTCCCGCGATCGCGTGGCGATTGATGCAGTGGGCTTAGCGATATTGCAATCTCTGGGAAGCAACGATCAAATCATGAATACAGAGATTTTTAAACAGGAACAGATTGCCAGAGCAGTTGAACTCGGTTTAGGGGCAGCATCCCCTTCAGAGATCGAGGTATTATCGGCCAACGCGGAGAGTCAAAACTATCGAGATCGGGTTGTTGAGATATTAAACCGGGGTTAGCGTCATACGAACCCTGTTTTCAGTGGCTTTCAGATGGCCCTTGTCGATTAGCGAAACCCAGCCATAAAAAAAAGATTCATTTCCAATTTTATCCCCGGGCGCGATAGTTCTATCCGGGGCACATGCAAAAAATTTGAGGCGTGCACATGCAGCATGCAATTGATTGTATCCCGGGCAAACGGCACAGCTATTCAAGCCGAAATTCTTCTATTATTTTTCCTCTTTCAATGAAGTTGGCGATATCATCAAAAGCATTTTTGTAGACGGACATGGCGGTTTCCAGCTTAATTACGATCGGGTCGTCAGCGCCCAGCATCTCATCTGCTTTCGATAATATATTCTCACCCTCGGCGAAATGATGCGATATTTCAGCTAACAATTCCTTGCGTCTTTCATGTTTTTGACGCTCCATGGCAATAATCGGCAAAAGCCTTCGAACGGAATACTCCACCAGAGCATCCCTTGGCGCATCATATTCATTTGAAATCGAATCCAAAAAGGATAATGACCTGCGACTGATGACAAAGGTTTTTTGGATACGCGCGTGACGATCCATTTCAACATTTGCCAGTTCACGGGCCATGTCTTTTAAAACCTGAGCATCTTCCATTAAATGGTCAAAAACCGATTTTTGTTTGATACCCAACTGAGCCGCAAGAACACTGATCGCATCAATACAGGCTTCAGAAAGTCGAAATGTGGCTCGCACCGATTGTCGTCCTCTGAGGTCCAGCGCTGATGGTTTAGACACGGATATGCTCATATCAAACTGTTTTTCTTCAGTTTTTTTCATCATTTCGCTCCTTTTTCTAAGGCCCAACTGTTTCCATTACTTTAATATAATAAAATTTAATAGTAATGCAATAATTTTTTTATTGTAAATCTTGACAACAGGCAATTTGTTTTTATCATATATTCAAATTTTGATATTTATCATACAGTCAGGTTGGAATTAAAAGGATTCTTTGGTCTTTAACAAAAAAAAACAGGGAGGTGTTAAGATGATTTATCGCAGATTTTTTAACGTTCCCACCTGGAGATTCAGGAGCCCCTGGGATGAATTGCATCGGATGAGACAACATCTGGAACAGATGTTTGATGATGCGCCACAACAACGCGTAAGCGCCGGTGTATTTCCGCTGATCAATCTAACTGAGGACAAAGAAAAATATTATGTTCGTGCGGAACTACCCGGTGTTAAAGGAGATGAGCTTGACATTCAGGTTACCGCCAATAATATTGCTATTTCCGGTGAAAGAAAGATCGCTGCCGCGGAAGAAGGCTCGCGGTATCACCGAAGGGAACGCGAGGCCGGAACATTTTCCAGGATGATCGGACTTCCCGGTGAAATCGACTCCGATAAAGTGGAGGCCAAGCTGGAGAACGGCATTTTAACCGTTGTGGTTTCAAAAGCAGAGATCGCAAAGCCCAAACAAATTACCGTAAATTAGTGAAAAATACGTTCACAAAGGAGGGATTTAGCAATGGCTGATACACAGAGCAAAGAGCTTAAAGTTCGAGAAAAGCAAGAAGTGGCCAGTCCTGCCGAGCAAACCACGCCGGGATTGGTTTTCACCCCTGCAGTCGATATATTTGAGACGGAAAAAGAGATTACCCTTCTTGCCGATATGCCTGGCGTCAAAGCAGATGATTTAACCATCGATCTTCGGGATAATACCCTGACCCTGGCCGCGGATATTGCGCCTGTTGAAAACGCTGACGAGGAAGACCTATTGGTGGAGTATGAAACCGGCAGGTATTACCGGCAGTTTACGCTCGGTGAATTAATCAATCAGGAAAACATTGATGCGAAGCTAAATAATGGTGTACTTCGATTAACGCTTCCAAAGGTTGAAAAGGCCACTCCGAAAAGGATTGCTGTTAAGACAGGCTGAGCAGAGCATGGAGTCGGAAAATCTGCGCAGCCACGATTCGCGGGATTCCGGCTCCGTCTAATCTCTTAAAATAAATAAATTTCGATTTCGTTCAATAGAGTTTAAATACATTCGCCTTTTGTTTGATTGGTGCTGAGCCAGGCTGATAAAATAGGAGGTGACATTCCCCAGACCGCCTCCACTTTCATTAACCATTCGGCTCAATCCGATCAAACTAATTTAGACCTACAAATAGAAACCAATATCAATATTCTCTGATATTTTCTCAGAAAAAAGAAGCGCGCGTTTGTCCATCAGGGAGGTGATATCAATGTTTGACATCTTGCCTTGGAAAAGAAAAAAGGAAAATCATGCGAACAAATTACGTCGAGAAATTGACCACGTGTATCACCGGTTTTTTGAGCCAAATTTTCTACCGTCATCGTACCTTTTTGGCGAAGGAAAATGGGATCCAACTGTAGACATCAGCGAGGGTATAAAAGATATCACAGTCAAGGCTGAAATTCCCGGAATTGAGGCCAAAGATTTCGATATCTCCATAGATGGTCGCCTGCTGACCATTCGAGGTGAAAAGAAACAGGAGCAAAAGGAGAAGGAAGAAAGCTATTATCGCGTTGAAAGATCATATGGATATTTCAACAGGACGATTGAACTGCCTGCGGAAGTGGATCCGGATAAAGTGGACGCAAGCTATAAGCGCGGTATCCTGAAAATCAAATTACGAAAAGCAAAAGCATATGAAACGAAAAAAATAAAAATTACAACAGGTTGAGATCATATTTGCCAACCTGCATTCCTGGTAATAAATGGCGAGTTAGAATGTCTAAAGAATGTTGACCTGAATGCGGGCACCTGATATCGAAAAACAGAAGCGCATGCCCTTTTTGCGGCCGGGATTGATATGATAACACGGAAAATTATTCTCTAAATCTATTTTACCTGAGGAGTTGCACCATGGCAAAGAGTTACTATGCGATTCTCGGGATTTCGTCCACCGCTACTGAAGATGAAATCCGAAGTGCTTATCGGCGCCTTGCCAAGGAATTTCATCCAGACCATTACGAAGGCGGTGGTGAAATCTTTCGAGAAATCCAGGAGGCCTATGCCGTTCTTGGAAATGCGCGCAGACGACATGACTATGAGCAGAATATCGCAAACGTGTCTATAAAAAAACCATTCAGATCTGCTGCATACTCGGAGCCTGAGCCCTTGATACCTGAAGAAGGGCCTGTCGATATCGGGGAAGTATCACCGGTGCGATCATTTCACTCCTTCACACCGTCATTTGATGAGATCTTTGACTGGCTTTGGAGTAATTTTTCAGATCTCGCTGCGTCAAAATCCGGCCGCGTTGAAAATCTGACGCTTGAAGTAACGCTCACACCTGAACAAGCGCGTCGGGGCGGGAATGCCAGGATCATGGTGCCGGCCCAGGCCGTCTGTCCTACATGTCGCGGTCGCGGCGGCGCAGGACTTTATGAATGCTTGCGCTGTGCGGGTGAGGGCGCTATTTCCGGAGAGATGCCTGTCTCCGTTTCATTTCCGCCGGGTCTTACAAAAGACCATGCCGTTATGATCCCCCTGGATCGATTCGGAATCCCCAACACCCATATTACCGTATTATTCAGGCCAACAGCGATTGATTCATTTTAAAATAGTTTGAATAGCCTTGATCCTCGAATTAAGGTGTCAAATCTTGAATAGTGAATAAGCAGTGACACCTATTTCCCCATTCGGTAATGACATTGACAGACACGTGTCTCCGGGGTATGGATTGCTGTTGCCTCTGATGAATCTCCTGGTTTTCAGAATAAATGTGGTGTCAAATCTTGAATAGTGAATAATCATTAAATGTGGTGTCAAATTTTGAATAGTGAATAATCATTAGCATTCGTAATTGAATTGGATACAAGTAAGGTGTCAAATCCGGAATAGTGAACAAGCAGTGACACCTATTTCCCCATTCGGTAATGGCATTGACAGACACGTGTCTCCGGGGTATGGATTGCTGTTGCATCTGATAAATCTGATGGCTTTCAGAAGGCGTCTTATATGCAAAAAAACAATGCCATGCCGGATCAGCTCAACCTGTTTGAGCGTGTCCGCTATTCCATTTTTCCCGGCACGCTGCAAAGGCCAGAGTATCGTGAGCGTTATCGGAGCTTTTTCAATAGTCTGATTCTTCATTTTCGGCCGCACAGCGTTCAGCAACGTACCCTCCGATTCACACTGACCTGGGGCCTTGGCGGGATGGCGGTGGTGCTGGTGTTCATGTTGTTTGCTACAGGATTGATGTTGAAATTCGTTTACCAGCCGGTTCCCGACCGCGCCTACGAGTCGATTATTCATCTGCAAAACAATGTGCACTTTGGGCAGTTGATTCGCGGTATTCATCACTGGAGCGCAAACATCCTGCTAATTATCGTTTTTCTGCACTTTCTGCGCGTGTTTTTTAGCGGGGCGTTTTACCCGCCGCGGCAGTTTAACTGGATCATCGGCCTGGCAATGTTCCTGTCAGTGCTGGTATCAAATATTACCGGATACCTGCTGCCTTGGGACCAGCTTGCCTTTTGGGCCATTACGATTTGCACCGGCATGCTGGAATATGTTCCTGGAATGGGCGATTGGCTGCAAGGTTTGGTTCGAGGCGGCAGCGATATCGGACCGGCCACGTTATCCATTTTCTTTGCCATCCATACAGCAATCATTCCCGCCTGTCTTCTTGTTTTGATGCCATGGCACTTTTGGCGGGTGCGTAATGCCGGCGGCCTGGTCATTCCCCGCAGACCGGATGAAGACTTAAGCAGTGTGGATGAGAAGGTGCCCACCATTCCAAACTTGATTTTAAGAGAGATTGTCGTTGCTGTTGTGTTGATCGCTGTCGTTATGGTAATTGCGGTTCTTTTTAATGCCCCTCTGGAAACCAAGGCCAATCCGGGACTGAGCCCCAATCCTACCAAAGCGCCCTGGTATTTTGTCGGTATTCAGGAACTGCTCCTGCACTTTCACCCGCTGTTTGCGTTGTTTATCATACCGGTTGTTATGTTGATTGCCCTGGTAAGCATTCCCTATCTTAATTATCAGACGGAAACAGCCGGGGTGTGGTTTACCTCACCCAAGGGGCGCAGTATGGCTGTTGTGGCAGCGCTGGTTGCCATTATCGTTACACCGATCGGCATTGTTGCAGATGAATTTATAATCGATTTGGCAGCGTGGATGCCTAATATTCCCGGTGAAATCAGTAACGGTTTGATTCCATTTGCTTTAATGCTCACCGCAACTTTTTTATTTTACAAGGCAATGAAGAAGAAATTTTCATCCAATAACAACGAGGCCCTTCAATCTGTTTTTGTATTATTGGTGGTCGCATTTATTGTTTTGACCATCACAGGTATCTGGTTTCGAGGATTGAATATGAAACTATCGCTTCCGGGCTATTATTAGATGCATCCGCTGTAAATAAAATTACCGTTATTATGCCGACGAAAACAAAAGAAAAGAAATCAGAAACTGAACCAACTAGAAGATCCTTTTTGAATATCCTCTGGATAGCTTTAGGTGGAGTTACTCTCGCAGAATTCATAGCTGTGGCATTCGCTTTTCTGCGACCGCCCAGATCCAAAGCTATAAGAGAAAAAGCTGAAACAATTGTCACGGCCGGAGCCGCTGAAAGATTTAGACCAAATTCGGTTACTGCATTTGTACGGGGAAAGTTTTATTTGGCACGGCTGGAAGACGGCGGTTTTTTAGCTTTATCGCGCACATGCACGCATCTGGGATGCTCGGTCCCCTGGGTTGAAAAAGAGATGAAATTCGCGTGCCCCTGTCATGGTTCGGCTTTCGATATCACCGGAGACGTGATCGATGCACCGGCACCCCGGGCGCTGGACATTTATCCCATAGCCATTGAGAACAAAATATTAAAAGTAGACATTCGCAAACCAATTAAACGCAGCTCCTTTCGCGTCGATCAAGTGACGTATCCGAAAAGGAAAGTCTGATAGGATAAAAGAGCAGACAGGATAACAAGATAAACTGCATATTTTTTTATCAAAAGAAAAAACCTGACAGGATAAACGGCTAGACAGTGTTTTCAACTTTATCCTGTAAATCAGGTAATCCAGTCCAAAAAAAAGACTATGACCCACTGGAAAATAACCGGAATTATCGCCACGCTCGTTATCATTCTATCCATTCCGGCTTACGTGATTAAGGAAAAACATTTCCACCATCCTCCTGCGCCGCGGCCTGCGGCCACATTTGCGGGCAGCAAAAAATGCATGGATTGCCACAAAGCCGAATACGACAGGTGGCAAAATTCCCTTCACGACCGCGCCATGGAAGTTGCCAATGATGTCACCGTGCTGGGCGATTTTAACAATGCGGTTGTCGAATTTCATGGCGTCATAACCCGTTTCTATCGTAAAGATGATAAATTTTTTACAAACACACAGGGTCCGGAAGGCAAAATGGGCGAATTTGAAATCACCCATACATTTGGATGGTATCCCTTACAGCAATATCTGGTTCCCTTTCCAGGCGGTCGACTGCAGTGTCTGCCCATCGCCTGGGGTGTGAAAGAAAAAAAGTGGTATCACCTGTATCCGGATAATCCCGTTGATCCTCAAGATTGGCTCTACTGGACCAATGCCGGCCAGAACTGGAACGGCATGTGTGCCGAGTGTCATTCCACCAACCTGAAAAAAAACTACGATATTCAAAACGATGCTTACCAAACCACCTGGTCGGAAATCGATGTCAGTTGCGAGGCCTGCCATGGGCCCGGTTCCCTTCACGTTGAATGGGCCGAGCTGCCGGATATGGCCCGGCCGCCAACCGCCAATTATGAGCTGGCTGTGCAAACAAAAGAGATGAATTCGCGCGAACAGGTGGAGCTGTGCGCACCCTGTCATTCGCGACGCGCGATTCTGGGAGACTATACCCACGCCGAGCCGGATCTTCTGGACAGCATGCTTCCGAGCCTGCTGACCCCCGAGCTGTATTTTGCCGACGGCCAGATTTTCGAAGAGGTTTACGTTTACGGCTCCTTTACCCAGAGCAAGATGTATAGCCGCAATGTGCGCTGCAGCGATTGTCATGATGTGCACAGCATAAAAAAGGTCAAAGAGGGCAACGCGCTGTGTTTGCAATGCCACCGCGCCGGCATTTATGAAACCAAATCACACCATTTCCACAAGAAAATAGGCGAAAAAGGGGAATCCATCAAATCAGCGGATGGCAAGATTCTGTTTGATGTGGGCAGCGGCGCTGAATGTGTCCAGTGCCATATGCCGGAGCGACTCTATATGGTGATTGATTACCGCGCAGACCATAGCTTTCGGATTCCGCGTCCAGATCTGAGTATCAAATTGGGCACCCCCAATGCCTGCAACCGCTGTCATGTTGATAAAACCGATCAATGGTCTGACGAATATATTACCAAGTGGTATGGCCCCGGCCGAAAGGACCATTATGGCACCATCCTTGCGGAAGGGCGAAAAGGATCAGCAGATGCGCATAAGGATCTCCTCAAGTTGGCTTCAGATCCATTGTATCCGGTAATCGTGCGTTCCACGGCGTTATCGATTCTGGATGCATACCCCGGCGAAGAGACCACCCGTGCATATGAGCAGGCACTGATGGATGATGAGGCCCTGATTCGGCGGACGGCTGTCGACAGCTTGAATGTTTCCGATCCTAAAGGTCAGACTGAACGTCTAACATCCATGCTTTATGATCCGGTCAAGGCTGTACGCATAGAAGCCGCCAGGCGAATGACTGAACTTGCCGATCCACGGCTGGATGCCGCCCAGAAAATTATATTTCAGGCTTCTCTGGACGAATACCGGGAATCTATGGAATATTCTGCCGACTTCGCCTTTGGTCGCTACAATCTGGCAAATCTTTATGTCGCGCTAAAACAGCCCCAAACAGCGGTTGAAAACTATCAGGCCGCCATCAAAATCGATAATTTATTCTATCCAGCCAAAGTCAACCTGGCCATGCTGTACAATCAAATGGGCAAAAATAACGAGGCGGAAACGCTATTGCGCGAGGTGGCCACTTCTCACCCTGAAATTTATGAAGTTCACTATTCGCTTGGTTTGTTGCTCGCGGAAGAAAAAAAGTATGCCGAAGCAGCCAATTATTTAAAACAGGCGGCCAAAGGCATGCCCGAAAGAGCCCGCATCCACTACAACCTCGGCTTGTTGCTGCAGCATTTAAAAAAGGATTCAGATGCGGAGGCGTCTTTGCTCAAAGCACAGGAGCTGGAACCGGATAATTTCGATTATCTTTATGCGCTCGCTGATTTTTATTTAAAAAGAAAGAAATTGCAGCAAGCCAGAAGCATTGCCCAGGAAATGGTGGCGCGACATCCAACGCAGGGAGTCGGGCACGATATTTTAAATCTCATCGAGAATAACCCGGGAGCCAATTCAGATTAAAATCGAGCCTGCATACTTCTAACCACCAGTCAACAACAGAACTTGATTTTTTTGTGGATATGCATATTTTTAATCGCAGTATTTGGCATGACTTCCTGGCATCACAATTCGTGACTTTTATCAGTCACAATTTTTTCCCATAAAAATTTCCCAAATCAGAAAGGAGGACGGGATGAAAAGAACCCGAGGTAGGTTTATATTTTTTATCTTCATGATCATTATGGCCATGGCGGGTTTTGCTTCATCATCATCGGCAGAGAGCAAACCTAACATACTGGTTATCTGGGGCGACGACGTCGGCCAGAGCAACATCAGCGCTTACACCCGCGGCCTTGTCGGCTACAAGACGCCCAACATCGACCGCATCGCCAAGGAGGGCATCCTCTTCACCGACTATTACGGCGAGCAATCCTGCACCGCGGGCCGTGCCTCATTCATGCTGGGCCAGAGCGTGTTCCGCACCGGGCTTTCGAAGGTCGGGCTCCCCGGTGCCAAAGAAGGCATCAACGTCCTGGATCCCACGATCGCCGTGCTCTTGAAAGACCAGGGTTACGCCACCGGCCAGTTCGGCAAGAACCACTTCGGTGACCGCGACGAGCACCTGCCCACCAATCACGGCTTCGACGAGTTTTTCGGCAACCTCTATCATCTCAACGCTGAAGAGGAACCGGAAAACGAAGATTACCCGGGCGACATGGTGCTGGCCGACGGCAAAACGTTTCGCGAGAAGTTCGGTCCCCGTGGCGTGATTCACTCCTGGGCCCAGGCGGACGGCACCCAGAAAATCGAGGATACCGGCCCGCTGACCAAAAAACGCATGGAAACCGTTGATGAGGAGACCTCAGATCGCGCGATTGCCTTCATCAAAGAACAACATGCCGCCGGCAAGCCCTGGTTCGTGTGGTGGAACGGCACCCGCATGCACTTTCGCACCCACGTCAAAAAAGAGCTGCGCGGCATCTCGGGCCAGGATGAGTACGCCGACGGCATGGTCGAGCACGACATGCATATCGGCAAGTTCCTCAAGCTGCTCGACGAGCTCGGCATCGCCGACAACACCATTGTCCATTATTCGACCGACAACGGCCCGCACTACAACACCTGGCCCGATGCCGCGGCCACTCCCTTCCGCGGCGAGAAGAACACCAACTGGGAAGGCG
>Ga0209536_100002505_pt1 | contig 29963 bp, 18 predicted proteins | sample DeeMarSeWOR28_12_FD_187461 | JGI IMG/M metagenome (GOLD analysis project Ga0209536, IMG submission 187461) | Marine sediment microbial communities from White Oak River estuary, North Carolina - WOR-2-8_12 (SPAdes) (version 2) | ecosystem: Environmental > Aquatic > Marine > Intertidal zone >...
CTGATAAACTTCCTGTCATCCACCACTTCCGGCCAATTTATATCGTGTTGATTAAAGTAATCTGCTATCAACTGGTCAACAGGATGTCTTTCTTTGGTGCCGGCAGGTAGTCCCGGTTTTGCCAGTGCCAGTGGTGCTTCGGGGAATACTTTGAGCGGACGATCTGTCCAATATGCTCCATTCTTGATCCAAAGCCCGATAAGTGCTATCTCATCATCTTTCAACACCTTGCCCTTTTTTGGCATGACATCTTCATGATTTGGAGAAAGGGTAATTCTTCTGTATAGCTCACTTTGTTCCGGTTTTCCTGGAACGATTATCACACCCGACGTTCCTCCCTGAAACACTCCACGCTTATTGTCGAGTACCAGATCTCCTTTTTGTTTATTCTCACTGTGGCACTGGTAGCAGTTATGCGCCAAAATTGCCCGCACTTCCAGGTTAAGCTCCTCCTGCTGAGATTCAGATAAAACCTCCTGCTGATTCAAATGCGTGAGCAACATTTTAGCTGTTCCACTTTCATCACCTTCATTATTCACTGGTAAAGCGCTGGTAAGAAAATCTTCCCCATGGGTAAGGGTGGCCCCCAAATGCCCGGTGATCGTCAATGATATGACTGTTGGGAATAAAACTGACCTATAAATAAGGTAATTTTTGAATTTACCCCGAAGTGTTAAATACAATAAGTAAGCAGTAAATAACGACAAGATGGCTGTGGCGATCCCAAGGTTCTGATGTGATTGAACCAATTCACCTGAATAATCATCATACCTCCTTAATAACCAGCCCAGGCACGAGGCCAATACGGCAAAAAAGGCCCCCAGGAAAATCATCCAGTTTATTCCTTCCCGTAAACCCGGACGTTTCCCCCTTATAGTCAACACTTCCAAAAAAAAGGCAACCACCAATAATCCAATCGGGAAATGCACCGCCAGTGGGTGTAACCGACCTAAAAACTGAAATAACCATACCCAGGAATTATTGTCCATAACTTTTAAGTAACTATAATTTTATCATAAGTGCATGCTTTGCCCCACCTACTTCTGGGTATTTTTGAATCCGTAACTTTATTTCCAATCCTTCTATTCTTATCATTTACTACTCAAAGCAATCCTAAATATACTATTATTCTATTCTGTCAATTTAATATTTAATTGCCGGGCCTCAAGGCATGTCTTGCCCGCGTATCCGCTGGAAGGCTCATGTTATACGTAGCTCCAAAACCATCGGTCTGATGATAAACGTAGCCCTGCCATGGATCTTCACCCATTACCCTTGGATCACCGGTTTCCTCAAGGTAAGTCATTAATTCTTTTCTCAGCTCGCTTTTTACCTCGTAATATTCCGAATTTTCTGCCAGATTGTTTATCTGACCCGGATCATCGTCTATTTTATATAATTCTTCTGCTGGTCTTTTTCCAAAACACAGTTCGTATTCCCCTGGAAATTTTTCCTTATTGACCGGCTCAACCATAAATGATTTGGTTGGGCAGGCATCGACATCTCCGTGAAAAGTCCGGTTGGAAGAAACGAAAGAGGGACCTCCGGTGGGCCAACGATCAGGTTCAAAATTGATCATATACAGGAAGTCCCTGGTCCTGATCGCTCGGACAGGATAGGTTGCTCCATCAGGTCTGCACCATGTGTGCCGTTCTGTTGCCGTGAATACCCGATCACGTGATGCATCAATAATTCCAGACTGGTCAGAAAATAATAACGGCAATAAACTTTTCCCTGTCATTTCCTCCGGTACTGGAATGCCAGCCGCTTCCAGAAAAGTGGGTGCAAAGTCCGTATGAGAAACCAAATCGTCAACGATGCGTCCACCTTTTATTTTATCACCCCAACAAATCGCCAGAGGCATGCGCACGCCCCAATCGTACAGGGTGGTCTTCGCCCTGGGAAAGGGCATGCCATTGTCTGAAGTAACAACCACCATTGTGTTAGCCAATTCTCCAATTTCCTCCAATTTTACCAGCATGCTGGCCAGGTGAGAATCAAACCATTCAATTTCATAATAATAATCGAGGATATCATTACGTATGACATCCGTATCCGGAAGAAATGGAGGTACGTCCACATCATCCGGATTGTTCCCGGTCACCCCGATCATGCGGCCCACTCCGTCCTGGTAGACACGATGAGGCTCTGTAGAACCAAACCAGAAGCAAAAAGGCTGATTCTCCTTCCGGTCCTTCAGGAATTCATTGAAATTGGCTGAATAATTTCTTTTATCGATTCCATCTGCTATATGTCCTTCTTTTATGGCATTGTATTCTCTTCCTATCGGGTCCTTATCAAGTCCTAAAGCACTGTAATTTCCAGGAAGCCATCCTTTGCCCGTATACCCCACATGATAGCCAGCTTGCACAAGGAGATGCGGATAAATTTTGAGGTCTCTTGGTATGGATCCAAATAAGACTCCGGCTTGTTTCACGCGCCAGATATCCTGACCGGATATCACTGCACTTCTTGAAGCTGTACAGGAGGGGCAGGAAGAAAATGAATTCCTGAAAAGAATCCCTTCCTCAGCCACACGGTCGAAAGCGGGGGTTTTTACAACCCTGTCCCCAAAAACACTCGTGTGCAACCACGACTGGTCATCAGCAATGGCAAAGAGGATATTTGGTCTGCTTTGCTCAATAAGAGCTTCCTGACCATTAGGTGAGATACAGGAAGATATAAAAACCGACAGATGGATAACAAGATAAATTTGTATAGTAAAACTTTTATATTTTTTAAAGAAAGACAGTTTTTTCATATGAATATGAATTTACAGTAATGCATTGATTTTTTATTCTTCACTGATTTTTCTCAATTCCAGATTTACAACGTACCTAATCGATACTAAAATTAAACACGTACCTATAGTAATTGATCCGTTCACCTTTTAAGCATATAATCTGAATGTATATTTCAAATTTCATTCCGCTGGAAGGATTGTTACAGATTCAAAAGTATAAGGTATAATCCTAACCGGACCAAGCAATCCGGATTTTAACTTATCCGGTTCACGGCGAACACCCCCATGATGCCACCATCGGGATTTTTCATCATGTAAATTTTCATCCGGGATGTCCCAAAGCGCTTTATTTGCCAAAAGATTGGCTACGACTATAGTGATATCATTTTCTCCTTCATGAATAAATTCTGTAATATCTCCTTTATACGGCCCCCAGGGGAAAAATTTAACCAACTTTCCATTGACCCATAATTCTGCAAAATGAGAAACCTCACCCAGGTCAATTTCCAGCTTTACCTTTTCATCGATATACTCCTTGGAAATATTTACTCTTTTCTTATATATACCACGGCCGGAATACCACCAAATACCATAATCTGTCCAGGATGCCAAATCGAGCGACACATTTCCACATAGAAACCGCAAAGGTTGCAAAAGTCCATCTTTCATGTCCTGGGCGAGAATTGATAGTTGAATTGTACTAATCCCGTTCTCCAGGAAAGGTAACATGTTCATTTGTCCCTTTTTAAATGATTTTGCTATCTCCTTTCCATTTATAAATAGTTGATAATCGCCCTTGATATCCGGCTTTAGCAGGGTTTTCGCTCCAAGCGGAAGTGTCATGCTATACCAGAGCCGAAGTGGGAATTCCATCTCAACTCCAGGCCGTGCTATATTTCCCCATTTTCCTAATGGCGGAGCGGAAATGATCAAAGCCGGTAAAAAAACATATCGATCAATGGATGCTTCCCAGCTGTCGTCCGTATGAATAGTCAGTTGTTTTCCAGAGTTGCTAATAATGTCAAGCTGTGCAAGAAGCCCCTCAGCATCGTTTACATGGACTTCAATTTTATTCTCTCCTTTCACAAGTACATTTTTCAAGTCATAATTTTCGACTGTCCTCCATTCATGATCAGCGCCAACGCTTTGATCATTTACAAACAATTCATACCTCTTATCAGCAGTAATGTATATTGTTGCACGCTGAATATCCTCCGCTAGCTCTAAAGTTTTTCTGAACCACACCTCTGGTTGATATAACTTTTTAGACTCATCAAAATAGTTGACCCAGGAGGCATCCCAGCTTGACAAATGCCGTTCCGTTGGCAATAAATCACTATATAATTCCTTGATTTTTACCATTTTCCATCGATCAGTGCTTAGCTGCCCGGGACTTCTCATAGAGGATTTTGTCCACTGAAACTGCATGACAGGAAGCTCAATTTCAGTATTCGGAACTTCATCGACCCAGCGATAGTCCAATTCATGCTGAGTCAATTGAAATTCCCATGGGCCATCCAGCCTTAATTCCTGAATTTTGGTGGAAGATGGCCAGGTTTGAGTCACCTCCTCCTTCTCAATTTTAACAGTAAGGGAATGCTTCCGATTGGTCCTGCCCCATCCTTTCACCTGGATCCCATTTTCCACAGTACTAATTTCGGTGATATCCACGTCTGATTCAGTAATTGGTTCTTGCAGCATAGGCTGACTTGCGGAAGGGCGAAGTACAATATACGCAGCCGCTAATGGATCTAGATGCAGTATCAATTCTGTTTTCCCTTCCTTCCAGGTATAATTTTGTATTTGGTTAATTTCACCATTTTCAGGATCCCAGTGTTCCGGAATTCCAGTTCCCTTAATCGTGACTTTAAATGTTCCATTTGTCTTAGACTCATTGACCACCAGGTAATAATGAATATCACCAACTTTTCTGTGATTAAATCTAAGACCAGCGTCAGTGTTGGATTCTACCTGTAAATCAGGGCCTAAAAATCTATTGAGAATGGTTGGCACCTCCCACAAAAACTGGGTGAAAATTGCTTTCCCTCCCGAAGGGTATTCCCTCACATTGTAATAATGTTTTTTATCCCTGTCCATATTAAACATCCTGTGATAGATTTTGGCAGGATCAATCTGAAAAAGATCATACATTTCCTTGTGGACAAGACTGGCTTCCTCCCTGCCTTCTGGTGAAAATGAAGGAATCTTGGCAACTGACAGCACAACACCTCCTTTGGCAACAAATTCCGTTATTTTTTCTGTAGAGGCGAGATCCACTGCATCGAGGTTGGGTAAAATCAGGAGTTGGTACGTTTCATCTTGAATGGTTAAGCCTTTAACGGATGTATTTGATGCTTTTAGCGAGGTGGGATCGATCAGATCAAAGTCATAATAATGCTTCAATAAAAGACCCTGTAATTCATCATACACCTTATCATCATATTTTGGCGAATACCCATCGGCCCACTTTGATGTCAACGGATACAACATGGCGACCTTACATACATGGACTCCCTGGGATCCCATGTAGGAAATACGTTTGCTATAATCAGCCAGTGGTTTGAAATATTTCCAGTATGGATTTCGATAAAACCAGCTGGCCGGGTAATCGGTTTTTGTTATCGGCGTTTCAAAATCATAATGGAAAAGATGCGGGATAAACATATTGATTCCATAGGCCCCAAGCATGGCAAAACCACTTCGATAATCTTCCGGAGGGATCACATATCCTCCGCCTCCCATTGCCTCCACCATTACGCGCTCTCTGCCATAGATATGTGCAATTGAGCTGATTTGCTTTGGTTTTCTCCAGCTGATAAACCGTGGAAAACCATATCTGTAATGCTCATTATCAGAGCCAGGGACCTGCAATTGACCCATGGTTTTAAAATAATCTCCCTGGGTAAGGTAATTTTCATATCCCTCTTCCGTATGTCCGGTCACCCAGATCCCATGCTGCTCGCACCAGTCGTGATATGGCTTAAACCAGGCATTCAAATACAATTGGGTAAAGACGTCAAAATAATCATTATTTAATTCATTAGTAGTTTCTCCCCCATCAAAAACCAACAATGGCAATTTATCCCGCAGTGCATACCCCTTTATTTTCTGAAATTGCTCCAAAAAATCATCAGTCCATACCAAACTGTTTTTTTGCTTCAGGCTGGCATAAATCTCGTCAAAGAATACGCCTGGAATGATGTTGCCGAAATATTTGCCATACCGTCGATAATATTCCTCGTGTGTGATAACAATAAACTCCTGAACCGCATCTTTATCCAGGTAGTCTATTTGCTGACCGGGATCGTTGAATTGTGTGAACGATATTATTGCCCAATTCCCTACAGGAGCTTGCCAAGCATCATGGTTGAGGTGGGTAATATCCGTAATGGTGGAAGGATCGATTGTCTTTTCACCTGTTAGCCTGGCCGTGTAGATCCCTATGACTGTTCCCTCCTGATCAATTTGAATGGAATTAGGCCCGGTGATTTCCATGGTATTATATTGGAGCCCTTTTTTAACAAAAGCATCTGGATTTCTTTTCAGTGTTCTTCCACCCGCACTGCCACTTGGCCATTTATCTTCGTCATATAGATAAGCGTTAAAATTATTTTTAGCAGCAAAATCAATCACTACGTCGACCGCATTCCACCAGCCTTCCGAAAAATATGGTGTTCCTCCCTTATTAATGCCTACCCGTGCATGCATAAAAGCACCATCTATCCCTTTTTCCTTCATTTGTTCGAGCTGCCAAAGCAATCGGTCTCTCTCCAACGTGCCATTCCACGACCAGAACGGTAGCATTGAATACGCGCCGGGAGGATCTATAAATCCTTCTTTCAATTCATCCAATTGAGAAAAAGCCGTATGCACCCGACTGCCAATTAGCACAAACACAATAAGCAATACCTTACTTATTTTCATTTTAGATCTATTTTACTTCTTCAAATTCTTTGATGTCGCTAGGGCAATAACCCGCCCCTCATCGCCAACGGCATTATAAAAATGATAGACTATTCCATCCAATTTTACCACCCATGGCTTATGGGCATATTGCTTGTCATACGCCTCTGAAGGGGCGATTAAATCCTCCCCCTGCCAGTCAGTCCAGTGGATGAGATCATACGAACAGGCAAACCGTTCGAATGCGCCGGGTTTCCAAAATGCCCCAAAGTAAAACATCACGTAAACATCCCCTATTTTAACAATTTGCGCATCACCACAAATCCCGGCGTACCTGGTGATAAGGGGATCACCTCCAATTCGGTCCCAATTGATCATATCGTCTGAGACTGCCATGCCGATGCTTTCAAAATCTGCATTATCTTCTTTTTTCCCTTTTGCATTGTAGTACATGACGAACGGGAACCCCGTTAACTGATGCTCATCAAAAATTATTGAACTTTTATAAATTTTCTCCTTCTCAAACCATCGTGCATCTTTATCATCAGGCCTCATTACCGGATTGGCCAATCGGTTCCATTCTTCAGCCTTATCAAATGAGTGAGCATTTGCCATTCCGATGGCAAGGGTCCCTTTTTCATACCCTTCGGAAGCACCTCCAAGATAGGACATCCAGTACTTCCCATCATGCGTCATTACCTCATACGATCCTCCCCATTGTGTGTCCACCAGTGCCATATAACCAGCTTTTTGATTGGCATCCCAGGTATTTTCCGTAAATGAGAGAAGTCTGCCTTTCGAATGCCATTCCAGCAAATTTTCGCTCGTTGCCAACCAGGTTTCATATCCCTGGCCATCGAAAACGATATAGCTCATGTGCCACTCATGATTATGCCTGAAAATCGTCGGGCTATCAATCATTTTGGTTGAATCGGGATGCTTGAAGACCACTCCGTATTTGTATGGAGTTTTTACTTCGCGGTAAATGTTTTCCATTACTTCAAAAGGAACTGCATCAGGCAATGGCTTTTGGCGGCAAGTCCAAACCATCAAGCTAAACATGAGCAAGACAAAAAAGCGATACCATTGCTTCATTGGAAACATTTTTTATAACGTCCTTGCCATCTGGTTCTCACTGGTGTGATTACTCCCTGAACGAAAGGGTTCAGTACTTCAACGCAAACTCACTAGCTAACTTGTTGATTTCCGAAGCAGTGAGATGCTCGTTTGAACTGATAATCAATCGATACCTGAATGTAACAGATTGCCCGGCAGGAATGGTAAAATTCAACTCATCAGCTCCGTCGGTAAAGTCTTTCGCTCCAAGCGGGTTGGCTGAAAACAAGCCATATCCCCGCGCATGCCAGTAGGTGGGATAGCTTTGGTTCTTAGGATGATCGCAAATTACCAGTGATATTTTCTCCTCGCCAATGTTTCCATAAAGATCCATCCATTTTGCCCGGGTCCCCCAGACCTCCAATCCTGTCACCCCTTCGCTACTCACATAATTTCCAGTGATCCCTTCATTTGACATAGCCTCTATTTTAGTTGGATTCCCCTGGGCATCCAGTAGCGTAATTTCTCCTTCGGAAGGTAATTCCAACTGGCGGGCCACGCGGATAGCAAACATTCCTTCCTTGGTGTCTGGAAGCGAAACGGCTTCACCGATTGCCGTTAAGGTGGTGATGCGATCAATAATTCGCACCGCTCCATCTGCAATAAAATGATACTCTGTTTTCTCCGCCAACAGCTCATTCTCCTCAGGGTCCACCCAGCTCCCTTTTGTAATCATAATACCTTCTCCTTTCCCGGGAGATAGCTTTTCCACCTCCAATAATTTAATTTCTCCTCCATTAGGACTTCGCTCTCCGGTATGTCCATTCCCCCAGAAATCAAATCCATTGACGTTGCCATAGTTGAGCCAATTACCTACCTGGTGTCGGTGATCAGGACGTTCACCTGGTCTGGGATCCAATGGGAATCCACGTGTAACAATTGTTCCTGAAGAAGTAATAATGGGATAAAGTACAGGCTTATAGACACCATCCGGCCATATGAGAGAAGTAAACAGTTTCCCATCCACCATTACATCAATTTTTTTCTCAGCTTCATGGCTGGAAAATTCCACTAATAATTCGTCATTTTCCTGCTGATTCTTATCAGAATTCGATGTACACGAATAGATAAAAATGACCGATACAAATAAAATTTTAATAAAAAGTCGTTCCATAGTTCACGTTTAAATGTTATATGAAGATCATAATTTAATCAATACTCGTTTTCTTTAATAATTTAACACCGGATACTTCGGCATTCTCGCCATAAGAGGAAACGAATTCCAAATCATTGCCATCGACTTTAACATTTTTGATCTGAACGCTTTGCGTATCTTTCAAAACTACCGCAGTGTGATCACCCAGGGAAGTAATGCTTCCTCCCTCCAGCGAAAGATCTTTCACATCATCAAAAACATAAGCAGGGCGAAAATCGTTATCGCGAACGCTGATGCGAACATTTTTTAATGCCAATCCATCTACATGCCGCACATAAAACCCCCAGGATGGCAATTCCCCAAACATATGGAATTCAGGATATTGAGAAGCACTTTCAGGTACAGAATCAAGTCGCCATAACGGAACATGCGCATAGGCTTCATTTGCTCTCCCCGGGTAGGAGATGCTGACATCTTCCAGGGTGACATTCTCCACTAAATGTCCTGGAAGTCCCGTGATGGAGGCCGGAAACGGGTTGTGAAAAAACGGCAATTCCGGACCTCGGATGTTGTATTGCAGGTCGGGAGCGCCAAAGGGAATATGTACATGCAATCCTTTGATGGTAATATTTTTTATAGTCCCCACCAAACCGTTCACATTCCGGTGACCCAATTTAATAAACACTGCATTTCCTGTATTGACGGCAAAAACATTTGTCACGTAAATATTTTCGATGGCCCCTCCATCAACGGCTTCAAATGCCAGTGCTGACCGGAAGGTATCGTAAATCGTAATATCCTCAATGGTCACATTTTTAAAGCCCCCAAAAGAAGCTGTCCCAAATTTAATGGCGCTGGCACTGGACCGGATGGTATTATTTGCGATATAGACTTCGTCACAGTAGGAATTGGGATCGTTGGATTTTAGACAAACGGCGTCATCAGCTGCATTTATGTACGAGTTGATGATACGCACTTTTTTACAATCCTCGATATCAATGCCATCGTTATTCCAAAATACATCACTTTCCACCTGCACACGATCAATCTCCAGCTGTTCGCATTTGTTAAGGCGCAGTACCCAGCTGGCAGCATTTAGCGCCCGGATACCAGTAATCTTAACATGTTGGCATCTGTTCATCTTGACGAGGTTGGGCCGGGATCCCGGTCGCATGCGCCGGTAATTATAACCTTTATCGACCATAATACCAGCATGATGCAAGCTGTCGATTGCCAGGGCAAGTTTCCCTCCCTGCCCATCGATCGTTCCTTCTCCTGATATCGCAATATTTTGCTGATCAGTGGCAATTAACAGTGCATAATCGCCATTGACTTTTTGATAATCATCTACCAGGGTGCTGCCAAGTAATACAGCATCTTTTTGTACATGTAATTCCACATTGTTTTTAAGGAAAATTGTCCCGGTTAGAAAAATCCCCTTTGGAACGATCACCTTACCGCCACCTTCTTTAGATGCTTTGTCAATAGCCGATTGGATTGCAACAGTGCAAATATCTATTCCTCCAGATTTTGCTCCGAATGAAGTGATTTCGTAGTCTTTGGCATTAAGTAAACTATGAAAAATTAATAAGAGGGATCCAATAAGTAATTTTCTCATTATGTGTGCTGGGTGTACCTGTAAATAATTCATGTAGTCCAATATAAATTAAAATTAAGTTTCAAGCGCATAATGTGTCTGTAAACTCCCTGTCGGGACCTACCTTTGATTTAATTTAAGCATATGAACATTCAATATGCTCAAAGAAAAACTGTCTTATGCAATCATATAGATTAAAAAATAAATGACGGGATGAAAAATTATACATTCTGACTATTATCAATCAATATCATCTTAAAAAAAGGAGAAGAAGATTCCTCTTCTTCTCCTTTAAAGTTCTTGTTTTAAAATAATACGATTGGATTAATAACCATCGTTCTGAGGAACATCATTTGATGCCAGATCCAATTCCTGTTGTGGAATAGGACGCAAATAGTGCATTGGTGCCAGCTCACTATCGGCTGTATAAGGATTCCATGCCTTAGCGCGTTCGATTAATTTTTCAGTTCGTTTGAGATCATACCATCTGTTGTATTCTCCAACAAGTTCGCGCGCGCGTTCATTCAGGATCATATCGATATTAATATTGCCAGATGTAGCACGGTATGATACAGCATCCATGGAAGACACATCTGCTGGATCAGCTGCTTGCAGGGGATCTGCACCTGCATTTGCCCCCAGTGCGCGATCAACCACTCTGTTATAATACACATCTGCTGTTCCAAGATCTCCACCTGTAGCCCCTTTTACGATAGCTTCTGCGGCGATAAGGTATGCCTCAGCAGAACGGAATAATATGAAATCCGTAGTTCCAAAACCATCACCATATTCAATATTCGGTTCAAACCATTTCCATGTTAAGGGTTGCGCATTGTTACCGTGATAATTCGTGCTCGGAATATTCTGGTATTCATCAGCATTGATCACCGAATATGGTAAATCACCTCCTACATCCATCCCTCGCTCTGCCGGGGTCGTTGCAGGATTGTCCCAAGGTCTGAATTGCACTACCACATCACCGGCAGAAATATCAATTGGCGTTAATCCATCTGCCGGCACAAAACCAGGTACGTCGATAAGAGCATATATTTGACCGAGGAAATTGTGGTTGTACCTGGTATCAATATCCGAATCATACAACCTGTAAACTGCCGGGGTCATGATAAATTTACCCAGATACCTGTTGTAATAGGATGTTCTGGCCACTTCTCCCGGAACGTCCGTACCACCGCCAAATGGGTGATGATAATCATTGCCATAGGGTGAGGTTACGATGTTCTCGCTGTACTGTACCGCAAAAACGATCTCATCATTCCGGTCATTTTGTGTAGATGGATTATTGGTTTCCAGTAATGGATTCTCATTTCGGGCGGGAAATAGATCCGAATAATTTTCAGCCAATGGATAGACAGCTATTATTTTGTCTGCATATTCCAGCGCCTTGTTAAAATCAGCTGCACTTCCACCCAGTGAATTGTTAAAATTCCAGCCTCTGGTCAAGTAAACGCGCGCCAATAAAAATTGTGCTGCTCCTTTGGTCACCCTGCCATAGTCGGTTGCTTCTACAGGTAAAATTCCCTCAGCAGCCTCCAGGTCAGCAATTATCTGTGCATACACCTGCGCCGACGGCACCCGGGTTACTTCCTTATTGGCAGTAGTTGTTTCCTCCAGAGGCATGGGAATATCACCCCACTGTTGGACAGCATAGAAAAAAGCTAGCGCACGTAATACTTTGGCTTCAGCAATTCGTACTGCTTTTAATGTCTCATCCATTCCTTCCACTCCTTCAGCCCTGGTAACGACCGTATTGCATCGGTTGATCTCCTGGTAAAGCAGATTCCACAAGCTCTCCACTTCTGCAGTGGTGGGCCCTAAATTGGAATTATATTCATTGAATCCACTGCCAAGCCGGTCAGCTGCACTCGCCCAGTCTCCATCGCTGAACAGGTCTGTCCCCTGAAGAACGAGATACCGTTCCCTGGTAAGGTCCCTAAGCAAGGGATATGTAGCTTTCACTAAATCTTCAAAACCTTGGGCAGTTATGTAGTAATTCTCTGCCGTTTGAAGCGATACCGCATTCTCTTCTAATAAATCATTGCATCCAATTGTCGAAAGAAGCAATATGGTGGTGGCGATAACCTGCCATTTTTTATATATCTTCATTTTGTTGAATTTTTCGTTGAATAAAAAGGATTAAAAAGAAACATTTAATCCTAACAAGTAGGTGGCGAATGATACACCATCCGTATACACATTCCCATTGTATTCAGGATTGAATCCCGGAGTTTTAGTGAATACAAATGGATTATTCGCCTGGGCATAAATCCGGAAATTGCTAAAGCCCATGCGATCCAGGGTTGCACGAGGTATTGTATAACCCAGCGTAATATCTGAAATCCTCACAAAATCAGCTTTTACTACTGAAAATGAATTTTTACTGCTTGCCGGACCTGCACCGTTAAATCCCCAATAGGTATTGGATGGATTCGTTGTGGTCCAGTAATCGAGCGAAGCGTCGTGATTATAGCGGTTATTTCCTGTATCCCCGAATGTACCAGTCAGATAACTGCTACGCCATTGTACCCCCTGACGGGTGTAGATGAAAAACGAAAAGTCGAAATTTTTGAAATTTACCTGGTTGCGCATCCCTAACAAAAAGTTGGGGCTTTCATCTCCAACAATCACCCTGTCATCCGCATCCGTGATTTTCCCGTCATTGTTTTGATCAACAAATTTCCCCTGGCCGGGCAAATATCCATAACCCTCAGCTTCATCTGCTTCATCTAACTGCCAGATGCCATCCTTCTCATAAAAGTAGAGTGCATTAACAGGATAGCCCACAAATCTATTATTCCCAATATCTTCAGTCACCCCGCCAGCTAATTTAGTCACCTCGTTATTGTTTTTTGTGAAGCTGATCATGGTGGTCCACCTGAAATCATTTTTATCAAAATTCACAGTATTCAACATAAGCTCAACACCCCTGTTTTGAATTTCCCCCACGTTGGCCACAACGTCCGTATACCCTGTGGAATTTGGCAGCTTATCTCCCAGGATAAGATCCACTGTGGTCCTGTTATATACTTCAATTTCAGCAGAAATCCGGTTTTCTAGCAATCCTATATTAAGACCGATGTTCAATTCTTTGCTTCTTTCCCAAACCAGGTCTTTATTTGCCAGATTGTTAATAAAGTAACCATAAGCAGGAGAACCTCCAAATTCATATTGGGATTGTGTTATTGTGGATTGTGTTGAATAGGGAGGAATATTTGAGGCATTGCCTACCTCCCCATAGCTTGCCCTTAATTTCAAATCAGAAAACAGATTGGTATTCTTTATGAACTCCTCATCGCCTAAACGCCAGGCTACAGCCACTGATGGGAAAAACTGCCATTTATTTCCTTCAGATAATTGTGAAGCACCATCTGTCCTGCCTGTAAGGGTAATTAAGTATTTATCCATAAAACTGTAGTTGATGCGGCCCATATAGGAAATCAATGCCCCTTCGACCAGGTTGGTTGACCAATCTGTGACTGTTCCATCTCCCAGATGATACCAAAGGGAATTATAGGGCAGATCCTGTGCGGCAGTATTTGTTGTTTGATTTCGTTGCTCAAAAATACTGGCCAGTCCCGTAATGGTCAGCCCGTGGTTCTGTGTACTCAACTTATACGTAATGGTATTGTCCCAGGTATAATTCGACATTTTTCCGGTGCTTAAACTAGCGCGTGGAGGCGCTGTTGTTTTTCGATCTTTTGTATACTGACCCCGAAATTCTCCTTCCTGTTCATCAATTAAAGCAGTAGAGATGGCTGATCTGAAGGATAGCCCTTTTATCGGAGTATAATCAATATAGGCATTGGCAATAAAGGCAGAAGTGCGATTTTGCCTCTGGTAGTTTTCAGGTTGAGCTTCCACCACCGGATTGATCACCTGGTTGTCATTGATGCCCATAAATAGTGAATATCCGTTCCAATCCTTATCCCCTGCTGCATCATTTGGCTGCAGATCTTTGGTATACACGGTTCCGGTCGGCCGTGCTCTCAGCGCCGATCGCAATGTTTCCAAAGATCCGAGATCAGCTTTACTAAATGCATAGTAAGAGGTGATCCCGACTTTCACTTTTTGATGCACCTGGCTCTCCAAACCTGCTTTTACAGAATATCTTTTAAAACCTGTACCAATCGTATTTCCTCCTTCATCCAGGTATCCAAGTGAAAAATCGAACGTCGTTTTTTCAGTGCCACCTGTCAGGCCAATATTATGACTCATTTGCAATGCCGGTTCAGTTACTAAATCCACCCAATCCGTTGAATTCCCGGATTCAACCAGGGCCGTTTCACTGGATGTGGGCTGCCGGTTGGACGGCAACGTTTTGCCGGTTTCCTGTGGCCATAATTCAAAAACGTGGTGAGCAAATTCCTGTGCGGTCTGGAACGTGGGCATATGCGCCATTTCTTTCACCCCTACATAACCACTATAAGAAATTTTCGGCACGCCGGACTTCCCTCTTTTGGTGGTGATGATGATAACACCATTAGCACCTCGAGAACCATAAATTGCTGTAGAAGATGCATCTTTCAAGACATCAATGGTTTCAATGTCATTGGGATTCAATATATTCATGTCGGCTCCAATCACGCCATCTATTACTACGAGAGGTTCACTCTGGCCGCTAAAATTACCTAGACCACGAATATCAATGCTGTAACCTTCTCCTGGGTTGTTACTCAACTTATTAATATTCACGCCTGCAATCTGTCCCTGAAGTGCTGCAGCAGTTTGTACCGGATTTGATCTGGTAATATCGACCGACTTTATAGAACCTACTGCTCCGGTAACATCCCGTCGTTCAACAGTACCATACCCCACCACAACAATTTCTTCAAGTGAAGTTATATCCACAGACATGGCCAGATTGATCACGGATTGTGACCCTATCGTGATCTCCTCCGATATATAACCGACAGAGCTAAATACCAATATTCCATCCTCAGGTGCATTTAAACTATATTTTCCATCGATATCAGTCACAGTTCCTAAAGTGGTACCCTTAACGATAACATTTACGCCGGGGAGACCATCGCCATTATCCTGATCAGTCACTCTACCAGAGATTTCAATATCATCAATAATGATTTCAATTTTGGGTTCATTGATACTGTTATCAGTCAGCTTATTTACGTTGATATTATTATTTACCTGGCGGAATTTCAGGTTTGCTTCCCTGGAGATTTCCATCAAAACATCCGCTACTGATTGCTTGCGACCATTAATGGATATCCGGTTCGTGGACTTTAAATCCTTTTTCTCATAGTTAAATTTGAAGTTGGTTTGAGATTCTATGCTTTTGAATGTCTCAAAAATATCTGCATCCTGAAGTTGAATATCAATGTAAACTTCACGTACACTTTTATTTTCCTGGGCGTTTATTTCCGATGCTAATAATAAGCTGAAAGTCAGTGCCTGTAGAAATAAACCAATAAATGCATATTTTGATAGCATCACTATTAGTTGTAATAGTTTAATTTTCATAATTTTATAGTGTTTATTGAAAAATAAATTTTACACTCAGATAGCATTTGAAAATCCCACAATTCAATTTGTTATCTGAGTTTTTTTGTCCGGGATCTTATCCCAAACAGAAAAGATATTGCTAAGAGGAATCCATGATTATATTGCTTTAGTTAGAATTCAATAATTACTTCTTTTTTATTTTTATCATTAAAGGTGTGTGAAAATCCTTCAGAAAACCCAATACTTTTTAAAACATTATCAAGTATCTCATTATCAAATGATCCTTTATAGGTCCATTTTTCATCAGGATAATTTTTAACAGTAAACTTTACACCATACCATCGGCTTAGCGTGTTGATAATTTCGTCTAAATCGGCATCTTTGAATACAATAATCCCATCTTTCCAGCTCAGAAGTTTTTCCTCATCAAATTCTTCTATCTTTGTTTGATGATTTAATTTGTTGTATTGTAGGCCATTCCCCGGCTCTAAAAACAACGTTTTATTGTCAGTTTCCTGATCTATTTCGACTTTCACCTTTCCCGTTTTTAACGCAATACAAATTTTTGATTCGTCATTGAAGGCGCGAACATTAAATGAAGTCCCCAAAACGGTAGTGAAAACATGACCGGACTTTACGACAAATGGTCTTCCTTGGTCTTTGATGATTTTAAAAAATGCTTCTCCTTCAAGATAAACTTCTCTTTGATTTGAAGAAAATTGTTCAGGGTATGATATGCTGGACTCAGCATTCAGCCACACTTCAGATCCGTCGGGCAAGAAAATTTTTGATTTTTGCCCGGCAATATTCTGTTTCTGTATGGTATTTATTACCTGAACTTCATTATTGATTACAGGTGGATAGTTTTTAAATACATACCATACAGATAAAACGAGGAATACTACAGCAGCAATCCTAATCCAATAACCTAAACTCCTTTTCATTTTTGAAAAAGAAGTAATGCTATTACCGTCTGAGTTTGTGATTTGTTGGTCATCAATCCCATTTAAGACTTGCTTAAATACAAACTCTGATTCAGGTGATTTGAACCTGATATTGGTTTCTTGCCAGGCTTTTTTATGCAGGTCAAACTGTTGGGCATGATCGCTTGATTCTGCCAGCCAATCATTCACCATTGATTCCTCTTCCCTACTTGCCTGATTGGCTAAATATTTACCAATCAATTCATGAATATGATTATCTACCATGCATTCTTACATAAGAGTTCAAGATAACGACACCAATTATGATCCGATACCCTACCTTTAAAATTGATTATTTTTGATAATCATCAAAAGCTATCTTAATTCTCTTCAACGCCTTGCCTACATGCATTTCAACGGTCTTGATGGAGATGTCTAAAAGTTCAGCTACTTCCTGGTATTTCATACCTTCATCTTTCACCAGGGAATAAACAAGCCGGCATTTGGATGGCAAATCCTGAATGGCTGTATTTAGTATTTCGATAAATTCTTTGGATAGTAATTGTTTTTCCGGTGATCTCAATTCCACAAAACCTTGCGTATCCCACTCTTCTAGTGGATAAAAATCCCGTTTCTTATTATCTCGAATATAATTAAGTGATTGCCTTTTGGTCATGACAAACAAATAGGAATTTATATTTTGTATTTTTTCCAAATCTGCCCGGCTATTCCAGAGCTTGATAAATACAACAGACACAACATCCTGGGCGGAAAAATGATCATTAACATAGAATTTTGAAACCTCAATTAATTTTCCATAAAAAAGATCAAATAGCTCTTTCAGGGCTTTCTCGTCATCGTGCCTTGCTATTCTGGATAGTATGGTTTTTAATTGTTGTTGTGCCAACTGTACGTTTGATTAAATATTTCGTCTAATGACATTACAATCTATTGATCAATTATACACATGATCAAACGTATTATACAACTCACCAAGGCAAATGTAAGTGTCTTTCGAAAATTGTAGTCTTTTTTAAATCCTCCTTAGTTAATAATTTTTATTACAATTCATGTTGCGAAACATGAATTTATACCTGAACAACTTAGTTAATTTCTTTCACAAGTACAGGCCTTTTTTCCTTGACGGATTTTTTAGCTGCCAAAGCTATTTTCATTGATTTCAACCCATCTTCACCTGAAACCACAACATCTTCATTATTTTGAATGGAATTAAAAAATGCTTCCAATTCGTTAATATATGACATAGTGTATCTTTCCAGGAAGAAATGAAGAGGCAATGCGCCATGAATCCCATCAGGACCATATAGTTGGTGGCTATCAGGGAAATTGTTATCCACTTTTGCCATACCCCCAGAACCGAAGACTTCCAGTCGTTGATCGTAACCATACACTGCTTTCCTGCTATTGTCGATATTGGCCATGGTACCATCTTCAAAAATTAGCGTGGTTAAAGCAGTATCTATATCTCCTGCTTCACCAATGGCCTTATCCACCATTACGGCACCTCTTGAATATACTTCCACAACCTCTTTGTTCATGATGTACCGCGCCATATCGAAGTCGTGTATAGCCATGTCCATGAATAAACCGCCTGAAACTTTGATATACGAAATGGGAGGTGGCCCCGGATCGCGGCTGGTAATTTTAAGTATTTGCGGTTCGCCAATTTTCCCAGCATTAACAAGATCTCTGATCTTCAGGAAATTCGGATCAAACCTGCGGTTAAATCCCAGCATCAGCTTTACCCCTGACTTTTCCACTACTTCCAACACTTCCTTTACACGATCCAGGGAAAGATCAAGCGGCTTTTCACAGAATATATGTTTCCCTGCTTTGGCGGCCTGTATTACATAATCTGCATGCGTATTCGTAGGTGAACATAAGATTACAGCATCAACTGCTTGAATGGTTAGGATATCGCTATAATCCTGAGAATAATTGAGGTTTTTACCTAGAATGTATTCCTCTGCTTCCTTAGAAGGATCGGTCACAAGCTTGACGTGCACGTTAGGAAATCGTGACAAAATATTTTCCAGGTGGATCTTACCTATACGGCCAACACCTGCAATACCTACATTTAAAGATTTCATTTTTTAAAAATTGTGTTTAACGTGTTTATTTTGGTTGAATATAAGACTCTTTACAGACCTAATGATTTAATGTAGTTCCTGTTGTTCAGCGCACATACTTTTGGCGATCCCATTCCCGGTAATACATCCTGCTCCACAACGATCCAGCCATTATAGTTACGTTGGATTAATTCCCTGGTAATTTGCTTAAAATCCACACTTCCTTTTCCGAGCTCACAAAAAACACCATGCCGAACGGATTCGAAATAATCCCAGCTATTTTTCCTGGATTCCTCACCGACCTCAGGATCATAATCTTTGAAATGGACATGCCATATTCTGTTGTAATGTTTTTTCAGGGTTGCGACAGGATTTCCTCCGCCAAAGGCCAGATGTCCCATATCCAGGCATAGTCCAAGCAATTCAGGATTGGTAAGCTCCATCAGTTTGTCAAGTTCAGCACCTGTCTCAATATATCCCGCACAATGATGGTGAAATACCGTTTTCATTCCAAATTTTTCCTTTACCGCCAACGCTAATTGATCTGCCCCAAGAGCAAAGTTTCCCCATTGTTTCTCCGTCATGCCCATGGAGAGGGTGATCCTTCCCGCGTTTTTTGTCCGCTCAGGAACTGATCCGTTGTTATCAGCTAACACGATAAAGGCATCTTTATATCCCGAAGCATGCATTAAACCTGCGACTTTCAGGGCTTTATCAATTCCTTCCTTATGATTCGCCGCATTCGCCAGAGCCACTGGAACAAAAGCCCCAAGCAGCTCAAGATTTCTGGCGGATAGCTCTTTGGTTAACAGTATTGGATCAGTTGGCATAAATCCCCAGTCACCCAGTTCCGTACCCACATAACCTGTTTCCACCATCTCATTGAGCACCGTCTCAAATCCTGCAGCTTCACCTTCGAGATCAAATTCCAAAGCTCCCCAGGAGCAAGGTGCATTTGCTATTTTTATTGTTGAGTTTATCATATAACTTAAAATTTTCGTGACCACTCTTTTGGCCATCGTTCTACAACCACTTTTGTTTGTGTAAAAAATTCGACAGCATGCCTACCCTGGCCGTGTAAATCGCCAAAGAAGCTCTCTTTCCAGCCACTAAATGGGAACTGTGCCATCGGTGCTGCCACACCAATGTTGATCCCAATATTTCCGGCATTGGCAAGGCTTCGGAATTTCCTTGCACTGGCGCCACTACTCGTAAAAAGACAGGCCATATTTCCGTAGGTCCCCTTATTGACAAATTGTATCGCATCATCAATATTATCCATATGAAGCAGGCTCATCACTGGTCCAAATAACTCTGTTTTCAGCAACTTCCCATCAAGAGGAAGATTCTCAATTATTGATGGTGAAATAAAGTTGCCTTGCTCAAATCCTGAAATGGTTTTTCCTCTTCCATCCAGCAACAGTTTTCCCCCTTCCTGTACTCCCTGGTCAATAAGGTTTGAAATTCTTTCCCTGCTTTCACGTGTGATAACAGGTCCCATTTCATTCGCTTCGTCTAGGCCATATCCCGTTTTTCGTTTCACTGCCGACGCATAAAGTGAATCCCTGATTTCTCCTTTCTTATCTCCAACTGTCACAATGATTGAAGCTGCAAGACAACGCTGACCAGCACACCCATAGGTGCTGTCCGTAATAATCTGTGTAGACGTTTCCAGGTCTGCATCAGGTAGAACAATGATCGGATTCTTTGCTCCTCCCTGGGCCTGTACCCGCTTCCCATTTGCCGTGCCCCTGGAATAGACATATTTAGCCGTACTGGTGGAACCAACAAAGCTGATTGCTTTTATATCAGGATGATCAAGCATGGCATCCACTGTCTCCTTGCCACCATGGACAAGATTTACCACACCATCGGGTAGATCCAGTTGATCGATCAACTTGAAAACCTTATCCATAGTCAGTGGAACTTTCTCCGAGGGTTTCAGGATAAAGGTGTTCCCAGTTGCAATCGCATAAGGGAGAAACCAGAATGGGATCATGCCTGGGAAATTAAACGGGGCAATGCAACCGCAAACACCCAATGGCTGCCGGATCATAAATTCATCAATTCCGGAAGCAATATTTTCGGAAAATTCACTTTGCATGAGCATGGGCATACCACATGCCACTTCTACATTTTCAATAGCCCGTTGCAATTCTCCACGAGATTCAGCAAGCGTTTTACCACATTCCATAGTAATGGTCCTGGCAATATCCTCAAGATTATCTTCGAGCAATTGCTTGAGCCTATACAGGGGCTGAACTCGCTTCATTACTGGTTCTGTACACCAACTTTCATATGCTGTCCGTGCAGCATTCACTGCTGAAGCAAGATCAATCCCGGTGTTTCTGCCGTAGGGTACCTGGGCCATTACTTCCTGAGTGGCAGGATTGATCACATTGCCAGTGCCAGTTTCCTTACTCTTTACCCAATTTCCATTAATGTAATTTTTTAATACTTCCATTTTTTAATTTTTAATTTATTGACCAATGGTCAATTTTTTCAAACATTTCCTAATAGTATATATATCAAAACCGTAACTACCACCAATATGATCGACACCAGTTTGGTATATTTCCAGGAAGTCAGGTCAAGGATGTTCATGCTTTTCATAGAGATATCCTTCGTAACAGGATAGAAATTGGAAACAACAAGCATGACCACTACATTTAAAATGAATTCAATTCCCCAAATGTGCACAAAATGAATATTTACTTTCAGTATGAAAGTAGTAGTAATATAAAATGCCAGTCCAACAAATAAGGCTGCTTTTGCACCAGCGGCAGATATGGATTTGGTGAAAAATCCTGCCAGCATAATGGATGCAATCGGAATAAAGAATATACCATTTAGCTGTTGTAGCAATTGGTATAAACCCTCCGGTGCATTGGCTACAAACGGTGCAGTAACAATTGCAGAAATGGCAAGTATGGTGGAAGTGGCCTTGCCAATAATTACCAGTTTTCTATCAGATATATTTTCATTGATAAGCCGCTTATACACATCCACACTGAAAATTGTAGCGGCGCTATTCAATACACTATTAAAGGTACTTAGTACTGCCCCCATGACAACTGCTGCAAAAAAACCTGCTAAACTAAGTGGGAGAACCTTTTTCACCAATTCCGGATATACCAGATCCTGATTATCATACAGGGAATCACCAAAGTAATAAAATCCAATTACCCCAGGTAAAACAATAATAATTGGAATGAGTATTTTTATCGCTCCGGCATATAGCAATCCTTTCTGAGCTTCGATCAGGTTTTTTGCCCCTAGTGCACGCTGAATAATGGTTTGGTTCATGCACCAGAAATACAATTGGTTAATGATCAATCCGGTAAAAAGAGCTCCGAAAGGTAAGACAGAATCCTTGGCTCCGACTACATTGAACTTTTTCGGTGCATGTTCAAAGACTTTTTCCAGCCCTGATAGCGGATTGCCATCACCGATACTCGTCAGGGCAAATATGGGGACCAATAATCCGCCAATCAACAATCCAAAGCCATTGATGGTGTCTGATAATGCTACAGCTTTTAATCCACCGAAAATTGCATACACAGATCCAATTACGCCAATAGCAATTACCGTAACCCAAAGCCCTTCCGATTTTTTAATTTCTAATACTTCAGAAACATTAAACAGACTCTCCAGGTTGATAGCGCCCGTATACAATACGATGGGTAGCAATGTGACCACAAAGGATACAATTAAAAACATGGCGACAATAGACCGGGTAGCACTGTCAAACCGGCTCTCCAGGTATTGAGGAATAGTTGTTAAGCCCATATTCAGGTACCTGGGCACAAAATAGACCGCAGCAATGATCAGGGCAATTGCAGAGGTTACTTCCCACGCAATAATGACAAAACCATTTTTATAGGATGAACCATTCATGCCTACCAAATGTTCCGTAGAAATATTTGTCAAAATTAACGATCCGGCAATCATTACACCGGTGAGGCTCCGCCCACCCAGAAAGTATCCATCCTGTGAACCCAGATTCTCCCTACGCAATCTGTACCACACAAAGGCAGCAACAAACCCTGTAAACGCAATGAATGATACAACTGTGGTCATATTTTATGTCTTTGTAATATTTGAAATAGTAATTCTTCTTGTATTAAAATTTTCCTACAAGAAATACCGCTGCTTTTTCTTATTCTTTACGTACGTTTCGTATGCCTTATTTACAGTATCGATTTCAGACACCTGCGAAACGGGTACATCCCACCATGCCCATCCATATCCGGCAATTTTTCGTTCGGGGACTGTTTCGATATAGATCACTGTAGTCTTTTTATTTGACTTTGCTACTATTAAAGCTTCACTAAAGGATTTGATGTCCGTTGCTGAAATCACCTCTGCTCCAAGACTGGCAGCATTGGCAGCAAGATCAACCGGCAAATCAGCACCATCCAGTTGACCGGAATCCTCATCGCGGTATTTATATTCTGTACCAAATCCTTCCTGTCCTATGGATTTTGAAAGTCCGCCAATACTACCAAAACCTTTATTATTTATTATGATTATGGTAAGCTTATATCCTTCCTGTATAGATGTGACTATTTCCGAGGACATCATCAAATATCCTCCATCACCAATCATGACATAGATCTCCCTGTCAGGACATGCCATTTTAGCTCCCAGACCACCTGCAATTTCATATCCCATGCATGAGTAACCATACTCGTGATGAAATCCTTTTGGATCTCTGGTCCGCCATAATTTGTGCAGATCACCGGGAAGACTCCCTGAAGCATTCAACAAAACATCTGTTGGTTCGCAAAAATTGTTTATCGCCCCAATCACTTCCGACTGACTAGGCAATCCGTCACCATCCACTGGCGTATAGGCATAATCAACCTTTTTATCCCAGGATATATTAAATTCTTTTACCTTTTCTTCATATGCAGCATCGACGCGATACCCTTTTAGTGCTTCTGAAAGCTCCTCCAACACCACTTTTGCATCTCCGGTGATTGCCAGACCTGCATGTTTATTGGCATCGAACTCGGCCACATTTATATTTATAAACTTGACATTGGGATGTTGAAATGCTGATTTGGAAGCTGTGGCAAAATCACTGTAACGTGTTCCTATACCGATTACCACATCAGCACGTTCACTGATGTAATTTGCTCCTTCGGTCCCTGTAGCTCCTGTTCCACCAAGGTTATGCGGATCATTATATGGCAATGAACCTTTCCCTGCAAAAGTTTCCCCAACAGGTATCCCGGTTTGATTTACAAAGTTTTGCAGAGCATTCGTGGCTTCACTGTAAATGGTACCACCACCTGCAATGATCATTGGAGTTTTGGCATTCCTAATGATTTCTACAGCTCTTTTCATTGTTTCCCTATCGGGCCTTACCCTTGGAATATGCCAAATCCGTTTTTCAAATAGCTCTTCAGGAAAATCGAATGCCTCTGGCTGAACATCCTGGGGTAAAGCCAAGGTTACTGCGCCTGTATCTGCCGGAGAAGTCAGGACTCGCATCGCTGCCGGCAATGCAGTGATCAATTGTTCAGCCCTGTTGATCCTGTCCCAATATTTTGATATTGGCTTAAAGCAATCATTCACTGAAAAATCCTGGGAAGATGCTGATTCCAGTTGTTGAAGCACGGGATCTACATTTCGTTTGGCAAATATATCTCCCGGTAACAATAATACTGGTATTCTGTTGATCGTTGCTCCAGCTGATGCAGTAATCATGTTTGTGGCACCTGGTCCTATGGAAGAAGTACATGCAAATGTTGACAGCCTGTTTTTCATTTTGGCATATGCGGCGGCTGTATGTACCATAGCTTGCTCATTCCGGGCCTGATAATACCTTAATCCCGGGTCCTGGTACAATGCTTGCCCGATACCTGCGATATTACCATGTCCAAAGATGCCAAAGACTCCAGCAAAAAGTCGCTGCTGTTTTCCGTCCCTTTCGGTGTATTGTTTTTGCAAAAAGGTAATCAACGCCTGGGCAACAGTTAATTTGCGGGTTTTCATTGTGATGGTATTTTATTGTCCTAGTTTAAATTCTATTAAATCAACTTAAAATATTTTATTTTGAAATCTTTATTTTGATTTTGCTAAAAGCCTCCATGCTCTTCAATAAATTTCATTGATTCTTCAAGATAGGGCATGAAATTCGCACATCCGGATTGAAGTACCACCCAGGCCCCACTTGCATTCCCCATACGACAGGATTTATACAGATCCCATCCCTGTAGGTAGCCATAAATAAAACCACTGGCAAAAGCATCACCTGCTCCAAGAATATTTAATACTTTTACCGGAAATCCGGGCACGTCAATCTTTTCTCCATTTTGCTTATAACAAGTTACCCCATACGCTCCTTTTTTTATAATAAGGATCTCCACGCCCAGTGATAATATCTTTTTAATGGAATCTTCAATATCTCCTTTGATTTCAGGTGCAGATATCTGCTGATGCTTGATGGATACCTGGGCCACATCTGCTAAGGTGGCAGCCAATACTTCTTCTTCTGTTCCAAGTGCAATTTTTACTTTTGGCAATAAGGCCCTGGAGGTAATTCCAAAAGACCGAAGATCGTGCCATTGATCAGCCCGGAAATCAAGATCCAAAACGACAGGGATATTATTTTCATCGGCGATCTCAGCTGCAAGGAAAGCAGCGCTTCTGGTCGGTTCGATATTGAGCGCAGTACCGGAAATCTCCAATAACCTACATTGGCTTATATCCGCACGCAACACGTCATCGATGGTGATCTGGCTATCGGCGCAATTGTCCCGGTAGTACACCAATGGGAAACGGTCAGGTGGTTCAATCCCCAGGATGACCGCACTGGTTCTGGCGCTCCGAATTCTCGGAATAAGAGAAGTATCCACATCTTCCCTTTTTAGAAATTCCAGGATAAAATCCCCCACTTTATCCTCTCCAATCCCAGTGAGCAAAGCTGGTTTCAATCCAAGCCTTCTGCAACCAACTGCAATATTGAGCGGTGATCCTCCCACAAATGCGTCAAATCCTTTGATATCCACAAAATCGGCCCCGATATTCTGGGAGTAGAGATCAATGGATGATCTTCCATAGGTGATGACATCGTATTTTTTATTGTCCATTTTCAATTATGGTAAATTATTTATCCTTCAATTTAATTAGTTCATTTCGGCAGTGACCATGGGGATCCTGGGGTCTTTCGTTTTCCATGAATCAAACATCCACACATGGTTCGGATCAGGTGTATTGGCTAGTGATTGATCACTACCCGTAAGGAAATTCAGATAATACACGTTATACCCATGACCCGCCACTACCGGATGATAACCCCTGGGTACCAGCACCACATCATTATTCCGGGCAACGGCAATTTCATCCAGGCTTCGGTCATCATTGTACACCTGCTGTATCGCAAATCCTTCAGATTTATCAATTTTATAAAAATAGGTTTCTTCCAGCCGTGCTTCCAGGACATTACCATGCTCATCGACTTTTCGCTTATCGTGCTTGTGAGCGGGATAAGAGCTCCAGTTTCCTGCGGGCGTATAAACTTCGACGGAAACCAGTCTATGGCATGGAAAACCGGGCTGGATCAGAGAATTTATCTGGCGGGTGGCATTATCTCCGCCGCGAATTTCAATTTCAGCCTTATCTGGAGTTTTAAAAACCGGATCAAAATCCTGATCAGTTTCGCACCAGCCGTAGGCGATGTCCAAAACTTCACTTTCTGACGTCAGTTCAAAAGAAGTATTTCTTGGCAGGTACAGGGTATGGGCAATTCCTGAAAAGACATCTTTGCGACCATTGACTGTTTGCCAGTTTCCTTTATCTGTCTTCACACTGTAATTCCCACTAAGCAGGATAATCCCATACTCACAATTTGCGGTTTCTCCCTGCCAGATTTCTCCCTTTTTCATCAACCTGGCCTGAAAATTCAAATACTGCCAGTTTGCTTCTTCCTTTGTAATACTCTGGTAGACACCCGCCGTCGAAACAGGTTTGGCCAACAATGGACATTTTTTATCAATTTTCATGATCTATCATTTAATTAAATATGACTTCCCTGCCGATCCGAGAAGTTCAAACTTTTGTATCATAAATTTTTCCAATTCATCCATATAGGTTTTTCCCGGAATGATCGGATCAAATAATTCAGGTGAATCCATGAAAAACTCGCGGTGCACCCTGGTCCAGATAATTCGTGCATCCGTAGCAATGTTTACCTTGCAAATCCCATAATGAATTGATTTTTTAATTTCCTGGGCAGAAACACCTTTGGCGGACAGTCCAATCTTGCCTCCGGCATCATTGATGCGTCTGATCTCTTCAAGATCAACTTCCGAACCGCCGTGAAGCACCAGTGGGAAACCCGATACCCTTTTCTGAATTTCCTCCAGAATATCAAATTGCAGCCCCTGCCCTCCGGAAAACTTATAAGCGCCGTGACTTGTCCCTACTGCAATTGCCAGGCTGTCGCATCGGGTTTGCTGTACAAATTCCTCCACTTCTTGAGGTTGGGTATAACGTGCTTTTTTTTCATCCACAGACAGGTCATCTTCCACACCGCTAAGTACACCCAGTTCTGCTTCCACAGCAATATTCCTGACATGCGCTAATTTGACCACCTCACTGGTCCGAACAACATTTTTGGAAAATGAATCGTGCGAGGCATCGATCATCACTGATGTAAAATCTCCGGAAGCCAGAGCATCATGTACATGTTCCTCATTGCCATGGTCGAGATGTATAGCAAATACCGCTTTCGGATGGATCTTTGCTGCTGCTCCGATCATTGATATTAACATCTGACCATGCGCATAATTTCTTGCCACCGGTGTCATCTGGACGATGAATGGACTGGCCGATTTTTCACCAGCTCGAAATAACGCATGTATTTGCTCCATGGACCAGACATTCAATGCCCCTATGGCAAACTTACCATAGCAAACATCAAATAACTGTTTCGTTGAAACAAGCATATGCTGGTCTGTTTATAATATTTAATAATTCAATAATTAGGTAATATAGAATTTTACACAGAATTATTGAAAAATCATGATGCAAACCTTTGCATAAGCACAAGATTAGATGTGAAGCTGCAATGAAGATGCCCTGATCATTAATTCAGGTTTCAAAAGTTCATTTCGATAGTCCTTATTGTTTTGATTTCCACTCAGTTTATTTAACAGAATTCTTGCCGAAAGCATGCCCATATCATAAACGGGTTGCCAAACTGAAGTCAGGGGTGGAATAAAATAGGAAGAATGAGGTTCATCATCAAAACCAACAATAGAAATTTGACCGGGTATCTTGATTCCTGCTTCCTTAATTACATACATCGCGCCAATGGCAACTCCATCATTTATGGCAAAAATGGCATCCGGGAGATCTGGTTGTTCCATAATTTTGCGCGCCGCTTCAACGCCATATTCGGGTGTAAATCCACTCACCTTAACGATAAGTTGTTCGTCTTGTTCAATTAGATATTTTGTCAATGCATCGAAATAACCATTTAAGCGATGCTGTGATATAGACAAGTCAGGTGGACCGGTAATATGTGCAATTCGCTTGCATCCTGTTTTAATCAGGTATTCGACCGCCTGAAAGGCTCCATCATAATCATCCACAAGCACCTTATCACCTTTAAATCCAACACAATCACGATCAAACAGAACCACTGGTATACCATTATTGATTAGACTATTGAGATACTGGGCATCACTCGTCTCTGAAGTTGGCGATATAAGAAAACCATCTACACGTACCTTTGCCATGGCTTCCAGGATTTTCTGTTCCTTTTTAAAAGATTCTTCCGTTTGACTGATCATCAGATGATATCCGGTATCATTTATCAAATCCTGAATGCCATTGATCACACTTGAAAAAAAATAACTGGTAATCTCCGGTACAATAACGCCAATTGTATTGGTTTTCCTGGTAAGTAAATTAAGTGCAAGGAGGTTGGGCTGATAGTTGAGTTCTTTTGCTATATGAATGACCTGCTTTTTTGTATTTGCATTGATAGCCGGATGATCATGAAGAGCGCGGGAAACCGTAGAAACTGAAATATTCAGTTTTTTTGCTATATCGGATAAGGTCGTAGGATTTTTCTTCATCACCTAATTAAAGATATCAAATTATTCGCGATATCATCATATATGAGGTCAACGAAATTTATCTGAAATAATATTAAAAAATATACTAATAGCCTAATCTTATCCAGTGATTCCTTATGAGAAATCAACGTTGAATATAAGTAATTGATTGCACTTAGTGAGAGCTCTTACGTATCACCATTGCCTGGTTAGAGCAGAAATACAAAGCAATTTGTTTAATAACTATGTACGAGAACTTTTTTTGTTCAATTTTTATTCTAATAGTAAAACACCCATAAATTATAATATAATGAACGCCCTGTTTTCTGTCCTATCTATATTAGCAATCCTGTCGATTTCCATGAAGGAAATTGCTATACACCAAATAGATGACCAAGTCACTTTTACAGTCATTTATGATAATACTTCCTCCAGTCCGGAATATGAAGCCGATTGGGGATTTGCCTGCCTCATCGAAGGTAAGGAGAAGACCATTCTATTTGATACCGGGTCAAATCCCAATATTTTCAGGGAGAACCTGGAAAAACTGAACATCGATCTGAACATGATCGATTTGGTTGTTATTTCGCACAACCATGGTGATCATACAGGTGGTTTGCCTGTGATTTTGGAAAAGCGGAACGACATGCCCCTATACATTCCTGCTTCAGTTGAAGATAATTTCCTGGCAAGATTTTCAAAATTTGAAAGTCAATCCATTGGTGTCAGTAATTCAATAAAGCTTTGTGATGGCGCAATACTTACAGGTGAAATGGGAGATCGACTTAAAGAACAATCCCTGATCATCGAGACTCCGAAAGGATTGGTGGTTGTATGCGGGTGTTCACATCAGGGAGTAGACAATATTCTTAAAAGGACAAAGGAATTATCCGTGCAGGAAATTTACCTTCTGTTTGGAGGATTTCATTTGCTAAGGCATTCGG
>Ga0209536_100002506_pt1 | contig 29951 bp, 25 predicted proteins | sample DeeMarSeWOR28_12_FD_187461 | JGI IMG/M metagenome (GOLD analysis project Ga0209536, IMG submission 187461) | Marine sediment microbial communities from White Oak River estuary, North Carolina - WOR-2-8_12 (SPAdes) (version 2) | ecosystem: Environmental > Aquatic > Marine > Intertidal zone >...
GAACCAGAAGATTTTTTTCTAACAATTCCATTATACGATGAACCCCGCCCATTTGTAATTATCTTCAAAGAGTTATCTATATTTTCAAGATGAGAAATAAGCCGCTCGTTGGTTTTATTCATATTAAGTATAAATTCTTCCGGTCGAAGCTGTTTTGTACTTATCCATTCCAATCTCTGAGATTCCTTATCAACCATTTCAGAATAATTTAGAATAAACTTTTTAAAATTTTCCTGTGCCTCGGATAGAAGTTTTGAGTTTATGCCATAAAATTTGACTATCATTTTCTCCTGCCGTGTCATAACTGCCGCAGAAGTAGCAAACGTTTTTTTCACTTCACTGGATATACTCTGAGAAACATTGTTTAGTGTCTCCTTTGTTCCCGCTATAAGACTTTCGATTACTTTATTATATGAAGCAAGTGTTTCTTGTTCCTTTTTAACTACCTCCTCCATCTGCGCTGAGGAATCAATAATACCCTGTGCAATGTTTTGTCTTACAAGGATAATATCCTGATCTATTTGTCTTATTTTTTCATCAAGTTTTGATCTAAAACTATTAAGAATATCAATTTCTTCGGATAAAAGTTTTTCAGAAGCTGCTGCTGTTTCCTGTGCACTGGTTATTAGTTTTTGAACTAATTCTGATGGAATCGTTTCCGATAATTTTTCAACCGATGTAGAAAGACTTTCAATACTTGATTGTAAGTCCGCCCTTTTTTCAACGGGTGAAAAATATGATACTGCTGCTAACAAACACAACATGAGAAATTCAACTATCAATCCAACCATAACTATATGAGCATCTATTTTACCATTAGAATCAAGTATAAAATGTGGAATGAATGAAACATCGCCAAGGTCGCCAAGCCCTCTTAATCCAACTATAATAACCAGGAAGGCTGCTCCGAAATAAACTAATGCTTGTATGTATTGATCGAACTCTGTAGCGAATCTGTATTTTAACCAATCTCCCAATTTGGATTTTGGTTTTTTGCGTTTTCTGTAGGGTCTTGTCGGCATTTTGTTATTTTTATTTAAATATTTAATTAAACTGCTTTATATATTCAGCTTTAAATCTGCTTTTATAGAAAAACAATCTAACAAGCTAAAACATTTTAACATAATAAGTTAAATCTTATATTGATCACTTAATATATAACAACAACCATTATTTTTCAAATTCAGTCTAAAAAACTGTCAAGAAATAGCGGGGACATATTTTCCTGCATAAAACAGACCAGAGATTAGTCTGAATAGACAAATCTATAAATACTGTACAGAATTAAGTTATTATATACAAACAAGTTAATCAATCGAAAGAATATTATCAAAAATTCTGTTTCAATATGAGAAGTTATTTGTTATTTGTTTCGATTCGTTACGTAATGAATTGAAATATAATAGGTTAGATAATATATAATAATCTTAAAAATGGAAAGATATTACTTTACCTTTTATTATTATATAAATAATTTTTAATGTGATGTTTTGCTAAATTTAAATTTCTTTAACTTTTTCGTGAATTACAAAAACATTTATTGAAGAAAGAATAATTTGGAAAAGATAATTAAAAAGCGCTGTGCATGGCCTTCCGATAATTTTTTAATGATAAAATATCATGACAAAGAATGGGGAGTGCCTGTTCATAATGATAGAAAGCTTTTCGAATTTCTATTGCTTGAGGGATTTCAAGCAGGGCTAAGTTGGATGACCATTCTTAAAAAAAGAGAAAACTTTCGTAAAGCATTTGACAACTTTGATTTTAATAAAGTTGTCCTCTACAACAAACACAAGATATCTTCCCTGATGAAAGATGCCGGAATAATTAGAAATAAATTAAAGATAGAATCTGCAGTTACAAATGCAAAGGAGTTTATTAAAGTAAGAAAACAATTCGGAACCTTTGATAGATATATCTGGGGCTTTGTAAACTACGAACCCATAATAAATAAGTATAAAAGATTGAATGACATTCCCGCCTCTACAAAACTTTCTGACTTAATAAGTAAAGACCTTAAGAAAAGAGGTTTTAAGTTTGTTGGTACAACAATAATTTATGCACATATGCAGGCAACGGGAATGGTTAATGACCATACGACAGATTGTTTTAGATACAAAGAAATTTTAAGGCTTAAATAAAAATTGTTGTTACTGTATTTGATTCATAGATTAAGGGTAAATAATTCACTTAATTAGTCATTTCATAATCTTTATCTTCCATCCAACACATTTTTATTTTCTTTTATTAACGCAATTCATACTTTTCGTCCTCAAACATAGCAAATAATAACAATATTATTGTACCGTTTATTGTAAATTAATCGTCTTAATTTTGACAATAACAAAACACTTATGGGTAGTAATATGAGAAATTTAAGTAAATCATTATGGATAAAAATTGTATCAACTGCGGGAGTTATCCTTGTTGGATTTTTAGTAATGTTCACACTTGGTTCAACTGAAAAGCACAGTAAACATAGAGAGGTTCCACCGGAGGTTCGACTTGTTGAAACTGAATCGGTTAACTTTGGTGATATAGAATTAGAGATTGAAGGTAATGGTGTAATTCAATCTCAAAGAACACTGAACTTTGTATCGGAAGCAACAGGTATTGTGCTGCTTGCAAAAAATGATTTAAAGGATGGTACATTTGTTGGTGAAGGTGAAACAATACTTGAGATTGATTCCCGCGAAGTAGAAAACATGCTCTTTACATTACGTTCGGGTTTTATGAATGCAATAGCTGCGGTTCTTCCCGAGATTAAAATTGAGGATACTGAATCATATAATAAATGGTACAATTACTTCATAAGCTTGGATATTCACAAACCAACCCCGGAGCTACCCGAAATTTCAAACTCACAGGAAAAGATTAAGCTTAGCGGGAGAGAAATATTCAGTAAATATTATGCTGTTAAAAATCAGGAAATACTGCTTTCAAAATATAGAATTGTTGCACCTTTCAGCGGATATTTAAAATCCCAGGGGATCATTGCAGGAAGTTTTGTTGCCAAAGGTCAGCAGTTATTTTATTTAAGCGATGCAAAAAATGTTGAGATTGTTGTTCCGCTTTTAGTTGATGAGGTTAATCTTATTAATTTTTCTAAAGCACCTACTGTAAAAATTTATTCGGACAAAAATGAAGAAGATATTTTATACGGCAAGATTTACAGAAAAGAAACGATCCTTAACAGAAACTCCCAAACATTAAATGTATATGTTACATTCAGCAACAACAATCTTAATCCTTACTTTCTGCCGGGCAATTATGTTTCACTAAAAATTAAAGGCAAAAAGTTTTATGATGTTGCACAGATTCCGAGATATGTTATTAGTAATGAACAGGATGTGTTTACCATGGAAGATGGAAAATTGGCAAAGCAAAAAGTTGATGTTATAACCATCCAGGGCGATGTGGCTATTATCAAACATACGGTTTCTGAGGATATGAAGCTTGTAACAACTATACTCCAAAGGCCTTTAATAGGAATGGGTATAAAGTCTTCCAATGAAATATTAGAACTAAATGAGGAACTTCCGGAGATTGAAGAAGAAAGCAAACTTTCATACTCAGAATAATTTTTAATTGATTTTTATAATAGGAAATTAAAATGGCTTCAAAGTTTATTCAATATTTTATTAAGCATTCGACTATTACTAATTGGTTGATGATACTGATTTGTATCGCGGGGATTTTTGCCCTATCTAACCTGAATAAAAGAATTAATCCCAAGTTCGAAATTGAGGAGGTAAATATTGATGTGCCTTATCCTGGCGCTTCTGCAGTTGAAGTTGAAGAAGGAATTGTGGTAAAGATTGAAGAGAGCTTGCGGGGCATGGAAGGAATAGAAAAAATCACTTCTACCTCCGCTGATAATTGGGGAAGTGTAAGCGTTGAAATATCCGATGACTATGATATGAACAAAGCCATCCAGGAAATTAAGAATTCTGTTAATTCTATTAACTCTTATCCGGTCGGGGCAGAAAAACCGGTTGTTTCTCAACAAACAATGTGGAACCGGGGCATTATGTTCAGCATCTACGGACCTGCGGATCTCTATACGCTTAAAAAAGTAGTAGAAGAATTCAGGGATGATCTTTTAAAAACAGGAAAAATATCTAACATAATGTGGTGGGGCCTTCCGGTAAGAGAATTTTCTATTGAAGTTTCCCCAAATGATTTAATAAGATATAAGTTAACAATCAATGATATTTCTGAGGCTATTCGCAACTCCAATTTAAATTTATCTTCCGGATCAGTATTAACCGACCAGGAAGAAATTCTTATTAGAACATATAATAAAAAATATGAAGCGGTTGATCTTGAAGGTATAGAAGTGATTTCTTCAATAGATGGAAGAAAAATTCTTCTTAAGGATATTTGTTCAGTTCAGGAACAATGGCCGGAGAACAGATTTTATTCAGAATATAACGGAAGAAGATCGGTTGGATTTAATGTTATGTACAACAACAATGAAGACGTTGTTGAGATAGTGGAAATTGCGGAAAACTTGGCAAGAGAGTATGAGCAGAAGTATGCTGGGCTGGTTGAGTTTAAAACTTTTATTAAAGAAACAGATGAATTGGAAGAACGTATAAATCTGATGACACTGAATGGTTTAATTGGCCTAGTGCTGGTGCTGGTTCTTCTTGGTATATTTTTGAATACAAGACTTTCTTTCTGGGTAGCAATAGGCATCCCTATTTCATTACTGGGAATGTTTTTCGTTCTTTGGGCGCTTGGAATAACTATAAATGAAATGAGTCTGTTCGGAATAATATTAGTTATCGGAATACTCGTTGATGACGGAATAATAATAGGAGAAAGCATTTATACGCAATGGCAGAAATATGGCAAAAAGCCGCTCCGTGCTGCGATTGACGGAACAAAAGAAGTAATGAAACCCGTCACCATTTCTATTATTACTACGATGGTTGCATTTACACCGTACTTTTTCTTTTATGGAATGTTAGGAAAACATGTTTGGCAAATTGCTGCGGTAGTTATTATATCATTAATGTTTTCGTTAATTGAGGCTCTTATAATTCTTCCTGCACATATTGCTCACTCAAAAGCACTGCAACAAACAAATTCAAATAAAAATCTTTTTGGAATAATAAGAACAAAACTTGATAAGGCAACTAATTTTACATTAGAAAAAATTTACAAGCCTGCTATTTCATTTAGTCTTAAAAACAGGTGGACTGTGGTAGCCGGTATTTTTGCGATAATTTTAATTATTGCAGGATTATTTCAGGGATCACATGTTCGGGCACAATTCTTCCCCAATATCGAACCGCCTTATGCCAGAATTCAGGTTGAAATGCCGGCAGGTACTTCTGCAGAGGTGTCCAATGAAATTAGATATAGATTAATTGATAAAGCAATCCTCTTTGCAGAAGATTGGGAGAAAGATGGCAAAACATATCCAATCGAAAATTATACATCATGGATGAACGGAGGAACACTAAATATATTCTTTGTTCTACCCTCATCCGCCGAAAGAGATTATTCGATCAGTGAATTTTCACAAGCACTTGGAGATTATATTGGGACAGTTCCCGAAGCAGAAAATGTAAGTGTTGGTGGCTGGAGCTTCGGCGGGACTCCCATATCGGTAAGGTTTTCAAGCACCGAATACAGTCAATTGATAAAAGCAAAAGATCTATTAAAAGAAGAATTAAAAAAGATTGATGGTGTTAAAGATATAAGAGACGATACACCACTTGGTAATAATGAATTTATTGTTCAGCTGAAACCAAAAGGAAAAGCATTAGGATTCACATTAAGAGATCTCACTACACAATTAAGACAAGGCTTTTACGGACAGGAAGTTATGCGTCTTCAAAAAGGTAGAGATGAGGTGAAGGTATGGGTAAGGTTTACAAAGGATGAACGAGTTTCAATTAGTCAAATTGAAAACTTAAAAGTGCGCACACCTATGGGAGAATTTGTACCTTTTAAAGAAGTTGCCACTTATAGAATTGAAAGAGGATTAAGAAGAATTAGACACGAAGATGGTGAAAGATCAATTACTGTCAGAGCAGATATGGATTTTACCAAAAATGATCAGTCGGTTGTTTTGCGGGAACTTGAAGCTTCTGTTATTCCATCGGTTCTTTCACAGGTAGATGGTGTTTCAAGGAACTATGGTGGGCAGTCAGAAGAAGTGGACAAGATGGTTAATTCAATGGTGTTTTCTATGGCTATTGCTTTGGTATTAATGTTTACCATACTTATGTTCCTCTTAAAATCTTATATGCAGACATTAATGATTATGAGTTTAATCCCGCTCGGTATTATTGGTGCTGTAATGGGGCATTATATTGTGGGAATACCCGTCTCAATACTCTCTTTCCTTGGTCTCGTTGCTTTAGCTGGAATTATTATAAATGATTCGGTTGTTTTGGTTGATAAGTATAATAATCTACTAAAATCCGGTATTAATGTCCCCGATGCATTGCTAGAGGCAGGAATGATAAGGTTTAGGCCTATTGTGCTTACAACAATTACTACGGCTGCAGGATTGGCTCCAATAATATTTTTAAGAAGCGAGCAGGGTCAGTTTCTTGTACCCATGGCTGTTTCTGTTGCGTTCGGACTCATCTTTGGAACAATCTTAACATTACTCGCGTTACCTTCTGCTCTGTTTGCAATTAACGATTTGAGAGTGGTGCTAAATAAGATGAAAAACAAAAGGAGATCCCGGCTTGAACTTGAACCGGCTTATCAAAGAGGGAATTGGGAAGAATAATAAAATTAAACGAGCCTGAAAAATTGGCAGTGATCTTTAATCAGAGTTGCTTTCATTTGTTTTTTTAATCTGTTCACTTCCATTTTATCTATTCAACCCAATGCGCAGAACCATCTTCCATAATCTCTTTTTTCCAGATTGGAACCTTATGTTTAATATCTTCAACAATTTTGTGCACCGCTTCTAAACATTCGGTTCGATGACCGGCTGAAACAAATATAAATAAAGATATTTCACCGGTTTTTACGATACCGTTGCTGTGATAAATATGAAGACAAGACAGCGGCCATTTCGCAAATGCGGTTTCACGAATTTTGGATATCTCTTTGTTCGCCATATCTTCATATGCAGAATAGTCTATCTTATTTACCTTTATATTATCTATTTTATCAGCACGAACCTGCCCGAGAAAAATAGAATGTGCACCAATATCTTGTTTTGTACTATGCCTGGCAATCTGATCGGCAATGAATTGTGGTTTAATAGGTCCTTCAATAAAATAGCTTTTTTTCACCATATCGTTCACTTTTTGTTTTCGTTTAAATTTTTCCAGGATTCTATTCCGCCCTCCAGGTTATATACATTATCGAATCCTAGGTCTGTTAAAAACTTTGTGATTATTAAACTATTAATTCCAAAATCACAATAAATTACTACATCTATATCTTTTTTAATATGATTGATATTTTTATCAAGCCCCGACATAGGAATGTTAACGCACCCTTCAATATAATCAGTGCAGCCGTTTTCTCTTATATCAATTAACTGAATTGTATCTTTTAAGATGATTTTTTTATTTAATTCCTGTGCACTTATTTGTTTTGTATTGTCGGATAAAGTTGATTGACAAAAATCATTATAATCAAAATTCGTTATATTATTCTTTAACTTAATTGCTTGTAGTACTGCATTCTCATTACGGTTTAATACGAAGGAATAAAAGGATGATCTTAGTGTGTCTACCACAAGAACCTTTCCGGTAAGTATACTGCCCGGGCCTGTAATCATTTTAATAACTTCTATTACTTGCAGGTTGCCAATTATACCAGGAAGAACACCAAACACACCGTTCTGAGAGCAATCAGGTGCTGTTCCGGGAGATGGTGACAATGGGAAGAGACATCGATAGGTCGGTCCTTTCGTGCCCGCATAATCTGTATAGTTAAAAACACTTACTTGACCCTGGAACCGGTCTATCGATCCATACACAAAAGGTTTATCAAGAATTACGCATGCATCATTAATAAGGTAACGGGTGGGAAAATTATCTGTGGCATCAATTATAATATCATAATTTTTGATTATATCGATTGCGTTTTCAGGCATTAGTCGTAAATAATGTTCGGTAAAAGATATGTGTGGATTTAAATCCTGTAAATGGTTAATTACTGCTTCTGTTTTTGGCTTACCGATTTTTGATGTTCCAAAAAGAAATTGTCTGTGAAGGTTAGTTTTTTCTACAAGGTCTGAATCAAGAACACCTATGTGACCTACTCCGGCACCAGTTAAATATGATAGGACGGGACAGCCCAATCCACCAACACCGATTACCAGCACTTTTGCGTTTTTTAATTTTAACTGTCCCTGTTCACCAATTTCCTTTAAGAGCAGATGGCGGCTGTAATAAATATTTTCTTCGTATGATAACATTATTAAATTTCCATTATAACACTCTCAGGTTCGGGTATATTTTTTTGGGGGAGAAAACTTGCCATTATAATTTTTAATTAGTATAAAATTACAAATATCACCCACCGGCGAAAGGCGGTATTACAGCAACAATATCACCTTCTTTTAATGTACAATTGCTATCTATAAATTCCTCGTTTATCGCTAATCTGAATGTGAAATCCTTTAAACCGGGAATGAGAGATTTTAATTGATTTTGTAAAGTATCTGAGTCATTAATACCATTAAGTATCATTTCTTGTTTACCGGAAGCTTCCTGTAGAATGCCAAAGAATAATATTTTTACTTTCATTGTTTTCTTTAATGTTTATGAAAATAGTTTAAATAATTAATTTTTCACCACCACCGCGGTTCATCGGAAAGCCACCGAATAAAATTGTAACCTACTTATCAATACTACTCCGAAAAATAAATCTTTTATTAGGTTTAACGTTGTTAACCCCCGATTTCAGCCATTGATAAATTTGAAATCCGGTTGTATCTCTCTTGCGATTCAAAACCATCCTTTGCCCGATTCTGCACTGCCATGATGATTGCATCCTTTATTTGCATATCTGTTTTACCTGAGCGCAGCATCTCCTTTAGATTAACTGCCCCACGATCATATAAACAAGTTTTAAGCATACCCTCCGGGGTAATCCTCAACCTTGTACAAGATGGGCAAAAGGTACGTGAATAGCCGGCGATAATTCCTATGGTGCCTTTATAGCCTGGATTATAAAAAATACGTGCGGTGGATTTTGGTAAACTTTGCTCATAAAGTAGTGGGTAATGCTGTCGTAAAATATAAAGAATCTGATCAGCACTTATAATGCTTTCCGAAGCCGGTCCTCCACTAAAAGGCATTTGTTCAATAAAGCGTACTTCGATTAGATTGTCTTTCGCAAGGCGGGAAAATGTTAGAATCTCGTCATCATTTATCCCGGCTAATACAACCATATTTAATTTTACGGGTATCGTAGATTTTAAAGCCTTATCAATATTCTCAATTACAATTTTAAATTCATCCCTACGGGTGATCTTAAAAAATTTATCTCTCTGTAAAGAATCCAGGCTGATATTTAAACTGCCAATTTTTATTTGTTCCAGATCAGATATAATATCACCAATAAAAACAGCGTTGGTGGTAATATTAATTGAATCTATGCCTTCAGACTTGTTCACTCTTTTCAAAAACTCAAGTAACCCTTTTCGTACAAAGGGCTCACCACCGGTAATACGTAACTTATTTACAGCAAGCTCCTGAAATATCTGAATAAGTTGTTCCATCTCTTCAAATTGAAGAATAGAATCACGACTATTTAAAGGAATACCTTCAGCTGGCATACAATATAGACATCGCAGGTTACAGCGGTTGGTAATGGCTAACCGCAGATAATTCATCTCTCTACCAAATGGATCGATAAGACGGGTCTTGGGATTTGCTAATGTTTGGAGTTTATTCGTTGCAAATTTCAATTTTGCTCCTTTTCAAATACGGAAGGCACTGCTGTTTCCGGCAATACCCTATCGGCCTTAAACCATATAAAAACTTAGGCTTTTTGGCTCGGAGTTATTTTGCTTATTGTTTAATATTCAAATGATTTTTGTAATCATCGTTTCTAACATAGTTCTCCTGAAATTAAGAGACAAATAACACCAGATTAATTTCGCTAGTGTTGAGTAATAAGTATTTTGTGCAAAAATATTGTTTGCTATTAATGAATATTAATGTAAAATGTTATTTACCAGCCACATGTGGAGTGGCGAAAGATCTTTAAATATTTTATAAACAAAGTTAACACATGATCCACCCTCCAGCTCGTTCAATTTTTTACCATCATACCAACCATAAATTCCATTATAAAGAAGATAGTCGGCATACTTACTATTCGGATCATAACCGCGTGGAGTCTTCTTGTAATGTTTACCTTTAACTTTGTAAATACCTTTTTTAGTTATTTTCTTTACGATTGAATCCAGCTCTTTTCCTTTTACAGGATCGGTAACAGTATCCCGAAATTTTTTCAGATGTTCTTTTGAGAAAATATACATTCCACCGCCGATACCAAATCGTTTAGGTTCTAAATGAAAATAAAATCCGCTTCCCTCCATTTTTTTTCCGGGACCTTCCCAAAAATAAAGTCCAATATTTGTTTTATATGGTTCTTTGTTTTTACTAAAACGAACATCGCGGTAAATTCTGAATATAGATTTGTCAACCTTTGGTATTGCCATAATTCGCGGAGAAATTTTTTGAAGTTTTTCTCCCATCCCAACGACAAACTGCATTGCTGGTTCAAGAAAATCTTTATCATAAAGCTTTTTGTTAGCTGAGAACCATTCTCTGTTATTATTTTTAGAAAGCTTTTTAAGAAAAGCCACCGTATCTTTGGGAAAGTGGTTTGGTTTTATCTTATCCATTTATCTCCGATTTTAAAATTCTTTTTCTAAGTATAATAAAATTTGGAACATAATTGAAATTTTCCGTTTCAGCAATGATTGGGAATAAATATATTGTCACTTGAGTAGTGTAAAGGTAAATGTTAATAACTGGTTAATATAAATATGACAGCTTGTTAACAACTTAAAGTTATCCCAACCGGTGTTTATAACAATGCTCTAATGACATCTTATGAACACCTTAAATTTGATGTTTTTTCCGATAAGTTATTGTAAAATATGTTGATGTATTGTTTCCAACATATTAACATTGTAATAATTACAATTAATAAGTAAATAAATATATATATTAATAATAGTGATGTTAGTAAATGCTTTTAATATATAAGATTATAACAAATTTGTCTATTTTTGAATTGTTTCCTTTGGCCTAAATTTTGAGTTATATTATTGTTTTTGGATAAGAAATTAAAATATTGAGGAAAAAAATGAAGAAAATATTAACCATAATTACACTTTTGATCGTTTTAATGACGTTTTTGTCGGGATGTTCTGAAACTGTTACAACTAAAATCACGTTCCAGAATTTTGCATCAAATAAGGTTTATATAAACTTCAGAGCTTCCTTAATTACTGTGAATGCTGGTGAATCTGTTGAAATAACAGAAATACCAAAAGGCACATATGCGTATGCAACTACCTATGAGGTACCATTCGGAACAACTTCTTCAACTGCAGAAGGTGATGTTTCGGGCGAAATAGAATTATCAGCCGGTACTAAGGTACTGATTGTTTATGCCAGCACTTTTATAGATTTTGTTTATCGAATAAGCGCTACAAAAACCAGTACAGATGACTTATCAGGCGGCGGCGGCATAGACCCAGTAGGACCGTAATTTTACGGATTAAATAATTATTTAATTTTTTTACTATTTTTTTAATAGTATAAAATCCAGGTAAAAACTCTTTATTTCCTGCCATTAATTATCCTTTATTGCATTGAGATTAGACTCTCATTTTTGTATTTTACTGTGTTAAATTTGGAGAGAATTTTTATGGAATTTAAAGTAAACAGTAAAGTACTTGAAAAGCTTCTCAGCAAGATTATCCCAGCGGTTCCCTCCCGCACACCGATGCCTATTTTAGAGAATTTTTTATTTGATATTAAAGACGGTGCGATGCATGTAAGCGCAACTGATTTGGAGATTGCACTTAGGTCATCTATTAATATTGCATCGGATGAAAACCTGAAAATGGTTATACCAGCGCGCCTTCTTTACGATATTATAAGATCACTTGGTGAAACACAAATAACGTTTAATACCGATGGCGGATCGAAACTAAGAATAACTACTGATACCGGTGTCTATAATATCGGATATTCATCCTCAGAAGATTTTCCTGAAATTCCTGTTGTTTCGAAAGATAAAGAAATTGTTATAAATGGTTTAGATTTGAAAAAAGCAATCGATCAAACATCTTTTGCTATGAGTAAGGAAGATATGAGACCTGCTATGACAGGAACATTGCTGGAGTTTTCCTCCGACGGATTAAAATTCGTTGCAACGGATGGACACAGGTTGGTCAAATTTATTAACAAGAATATAAAATCAGAAACCGAGGAACAATACATAATTCCCGAGCGAGCTATATCCGTACTTTCAAAATTATTAAATGATGCAGATGTTAAGACTTATCTTAGTAAATCAAATGCTTCTTTTCATTTAGGTGATATTGAGTTTGTATCAAGATTGATTGCTGAAAAATATCCCGCATACAACAGTGTTATTCCTCTTGAAAACGAAAACAAAATCCTTGTTAACAGAGACATTCTTAATTCAGCGATAAAGAGAATGATGTTGTTTTCTTCATCAAGTTCAAAACAGGTTAAATTTTCAATAGGCAATAACAACCTGGAAGTTTCGGCTGAAGATATTGATCATGGTTCTGATGCTTTTGAAAATATAGAATGTAAATATGATGGTGAAGCAATGGATATTGGATTTAACACAGCATATGTAAACGATGTTTTAAATCACGTTGACGATGAAAACGTGATATTTAAACTTCATTCACCCACTAAAGCTTGTATTATTGAACCCGAAACGGTAAAGGAAACCGAAGAACTTATGTTGTTGCTTATGCCTGTTCGGTTAAATAGCTGAAAATGATTCTGGCTTCGATTAAGCTGAGGAACTTTAGGATACACGAAAATGTTGAACTTAAATTTGCCAAAAACTTAAACTACATAGTTGGAGGCAACGGACAAGGCAAAACCACAATCCTCGAATCTATTTATTATATGTGTACTACTAAAAGCTTTGACGCTAAATCAGATGGTGAGGTAGTTAAATTTGGCAAAGAAAATTTTAAAATTAATGGAAATTTTATTGATTTAACGGAAGATGATGTTATGGTTGTATTTGATAAGGTTGAAACAAAAAAGATCTATTATCTTAATGAAAAACAATTGCGCAAATCAACTGATATCATAGGTAGGTTTCCTGTAGTTCTGCTCACACCTGCTGATCATGAAATAACACAAGGTGTTCCCGGGCAGCGAAGAAAGTTTGTTGACTCTGTAATTTCACAGGCGAGTAATATATACTTAAAAAATTTACTTGATTATAATCGTACATTAAAGCAACGCTCGGCACTGCTTTCCAAAATGAAGGAATACAGAAGTATTGAAATGATGAACGAGTTTGATGCCTGGACAGAAAAACTTATTGAAACCGGAACAGAACTAATTGAACGGAGAGTAAAATTTATTGATGAATTCAGGTCTTATGTTAGTGAATCATATAATAGAATTATGAATAAGAAAGAACAACCGGAAATCGATTATTACTATTTAAATGGATGTAAAGATTTAAAGGTGAGAGAACACTTTACAAAACTATTAAAAGAAAAGAAAGAAGACGAGCTGAGAAGAGCGGCCAATCTTGTTGGCCCGCATAAAGATGATTTTATATTCTCAATAAACAAGGTAAATCTTAAAACGTTTGGATCTCAGGGACAGCATAAAACTTATCAGGCTGTGCTTAGGTTTGCAGAATATTTCTATTTAAAAGCCATCACATCTAAAACTCCATTATTCTTGCTTGATGATGTTTTTGGCGAACTTGATGCTTCACGTGCCAATAAAATCAGCGATTATTTAGGAGAAGTAGGACAAGCGTTTGTTACACTCACTGATTTCGGAAACTTTTCTTTTCTTAAAAAAGATGAGGATGATAATCTTATAAAACTTAGCGATGGTGAAGTAATATATGCCTGATGGATTCAGAAGTCTGAAAGATGTTTTCAGCAGCGAACCACAACTGATAAACGTTCGGCGGATTGTTAAGTCATCTGATGTAGTTGTTGATTTCGATAAAATTTTTCCCGGATTAAAAAAAATAGCTGTGCCTCAAAAAGTTGATAAAATGTTTTTGAAATTAAAAGTTTCGAATTCTGTTTGGCGAAGCGAATTAAAGTTTAAGGAAAAGGAAATAGTTGAAAAGATAAATAAGTTTTACAACGAAGAAAGAATAAAGGGAATAAAATTTACTAACTGAAACGAGCATTAATAATCTATTTACACACAAAGAAATAAATATAATGCGAGTTACATCTGACTAAAAAGATAAATTATTAACAGATGAAAATGAAAGTATAACACAGAGAAAATATATGACTAACAAAAAATCTAAAACACAATACAACGCAAAAAATATTAATGTTCTAAAGGGGCTGGATGCAGTTAGAAAAAGACCTGCAATGTACATTGGCGATGTAAGTTCACGAGGTTTGCATCACCTCGTAAATGAAGTGGTTGATAACAGTATTGATGAATCTCTTGCTGGTTTTTGCGATAAAATTGAAATTATTATCAGGAAAGACGGAAGTATTAGCGTGAGCGATAACGGCAGAGGAATACCGGTTGATATTCATCCCGAAGAAAAAAAATCAGCACTTGAAGTTGTAATGACCGTTCTGCATGCAGGAGGAAAGTTTGATAAAAGCAGCTATAAAGTATCTGGCGGATTACACGGGGTAGGAGTGTCGGTAGTTAATGCTTTATCAAAGTGGTTAAAAGCCGAAGTTAGAAGAGGCGGGAAAATTTATTTTCAGGAATTTAAAAAAGGAATTCCTGTAGCCAAAGTAAAAGAAATAGGCAAAGCAGGTAAAAAGGAATCCGGCACAAATATTTCTTTTTTCCCTGACCCCGAAATTTTTAGCACTATTGAGTTCAAGTTCAGCACACTTGCTGAAAGAATGCGTGAGCTTGCTTATCTGAACAGAACTATCACTATAAAAATTAAAGATGAAAGAAACGGTGGAGAGGAAGAAATCTATCATTTTAAAGGCGGGTTGGTTGAGTTTGTAAAATACCTGGATGAAAGCAGACAGCCACTTCATAAAACGATATACATAGAAGGAATAAAAGATAACACACCGGTTGAAATAGCATTTCAATATACTGATCGTTATACAGAAAATATTTTTTCTTATGTGAATAATATAAATACTACGGAAGGCGGCACTCATTTATCGGGCTTTAAAACAGCACTTACACGAACACTGAATAATTATGCATATAAAAATAAGTTGATAAAAGAAAACAAAATAAACTTAACCGGAGAAGATTTTAGAGAAGGATTAACTGCGGTTCTATCAGTTAAGGTTGCTGAACCCCAATTTGAAGGACAGACCAAAACAAAGCTTGGTAACAGTGAAACAAGATCTGCAGTTGAAATGTTGGTGGGTGAAAAACTTACTGATTTTCTTGAAGAGAATCCCTCTATTGCAAAAAAAATAATTGAAAAATGTTCACGCGCTGCGGAAGCAAGAGAAGCAGCAAGAAAAGCTCGCGACCTCACGCGCAGAAAAAATGCTTTGGATACCTTACACCTGCCTGGAAAGCTGGCAGATTGTTCAATAACCGATCCTGAACACTGTGAAATTTATATTGTCGAGGGCGACTCAGCAGGAGGTTCTGCAAAACAGGGGCGTGATAGAAAATTCCAGGCGATACTTCCGCTTAAAGGGAAAATACTCAATGTTGAAAAAGCAAAGATTAATAAAATACTGGAGAACAACGAAATAAAAGCGATCATCTCAGCTATCGGCGCAGGTATAGGGATGGATTTTAATGAGGGAAAAGCAAGGTATGGAAAAATAATTCTGATGACAGATGCTGATGTTGACGGCAGCCACATTAGAACCCTTTTGTTAACCTTCCTTTACAGATATATGCCCGCGTTGATAACAGCAGGAAAAGTTTATATTGCACAACCACCACTTTATAAAATAAAAAAAGGGAAAGAAGAATTTTATGCTTTCGATGAAAAAGAAAGAAACGAAATTCTGAAAAGACTTAAAGTAAATGGAAAAGAAAAAGGCGATGAATCATTGGACGAGAAGAACCTAAAAGGTGTTAATATTTCCCGATACAAAGGCCTTGGTGAAATGAACCCCGAACAACTTTGGAGCACAACAATGAACCCTGAAACCAGGACGGTTATGCAGGTAATGATTGAGAGCGCTGCGACTGCAGATAAAATATTCGAAACCCTTATGGGTGATGATGTAGAGCCACGCAGAGAATTTATTGAGAAAAATGCTAAGTATGTTAAAAACTTAGATATATAATTATATAGTTTTAGAATTACGATAAAGGAATAAATTTTTATTATGCCAACAATTTTTGATAAAATATTACCAGTTTCACTTGAAGAGGAAATGAAATCCTCTTACATAGACTACTCAATGTCTGTAATTGTTTCTCGCGCATTGCCAGATGTGAGAGATGGTTTAAAACCCGTGCACCGGAGAGTATTATATGGAATGCACGAGCTGAGCGTGGCATATAATAAACCATATAAAAAATCGGCCAGAATAGTTGGCGAAGTGCTTGGTAAATTCCACCCTCATGGAGATACAGCTGTTTATGATAGTATGGTTAGGATGGTGCAGGATTTTTCTCTTCGATATCCGCTTGTTGATGGGCAAGGCAACTTCGGTTCAGTTGATGGAGATTCACCCGCAGCAATGCGATACACAGAGGTTCGATTACGTAGAATTTCTGACGAGATGCTTCGAGACCTTGATAAAAACACTGTTGATTTCATACCTAACTTTGATGACTCGCTTCAGGAACCAACTGTGCTTCCGTCATATCTTCCGAATCTTTTAGTAAACGGGGCGAGCGGCATTGCAGTTGGTATGGCAACAAATATTCCACCCCATAACCTGACAGAAATAATAGACGGAATAATTGCTCTTATTAAAAATCCCAAACTTAAAAATGAAAAATTAATGAAATATGTAACCGCTCCGGATTTTCCAACTGCCGGAATTATATATGGTTACGAAGGTGTTAGATCTGCTTACACTACAGGCAGAGGAAGAATAGTTGTTCGTGCAAGAGCAAACATCGAAACGCTAAAGAACAGTAGAGAAAACATTATAATCACAGAACTTCCATACCAGGTTAATAAAGCAAACCTTATTGAAAAAATTGCTGACCTTGTAAGGTCCGGCAAGATAACAGAAATTTCTAATCTGCGAGATGAATCTGACCGGGATGGTATGCGTGTTGTAATTGAACTTAAGCGTGATGCACAACCGGCGGTTGTGTTAAATCAATTATTCAAGCACACTCAAATGCAGTCCACGTTCGGCGTTATTATGCTTGCGCTTGTAAATGGCATTCCAAAAGTAATGCAGCTTAATGAAATGATGCGGCATTTTATTGATCATAGAATGGATGTACTGGTTAAAAGAACTAAGTTTGAATTAGATGCCGCCGAAAGAAGAGCTCACATTCTTGAAGGCTATATTATTGCTCTTGATAATATTGATGCAGTAATACAGACAATAAAGAAATCTAAAGATGTTGACACAGCAAAAATTAACCTAATGAAGAAATTCAAGCTGAGTGAGATCCAGGCAAAAGCAATTCTTGATATGCGGTTGCAGCGTCTTACAGGTCTTGAAAGAAAGAAAATTGAAGATGAATATAAAGAGACAATAAAACTTATTGAAAAATTAAAAGGCATCCTTTCAAACGAGGAAAGACGGTATTCTATTATTAAAGAAGAACTGCTCGAAATCAAAAAAAGATACGGAGACGAAAGAAAAACCGAGATTGTATACAGCACAGAGGATTTTTCATTAGAAGATATAATTGCGGAAGAAGATGTTGTTGTTACAATTTCCCACAACGGCTTTATAAAAAGATTTCCGGTTAGCGGTTACCGCAGACAGGGAAGGGGCGGCAGAGGAGTTACCGGTGCCGGGACAAAAGATGATGACTTTATAGAACATATGTTTATCGCCTCAACACACCAGTACATTTTGTTCTTCACGGATAGGGGAAAGGTTTATTGGCTTAAAGTACATGAAGTGCCTGAGGGCGGAAGAGCTGCTCGTGGAAGGTCTGTCATTAATCTTTTGCAGAAAGATAAAGATGAAAATATAACGGCCTTTGTTACCGTTAAAGAATTCTCAGATGACAAATACCTTATAATGGCAACTCAAAAAGGAACAATAAAGAAAACCGTTCTCTCTGCTTATGGAAATGTAAGAAGAGGTGGAATTAATGCTATCAATCTGGTAAAAGGCGATAGGTTAATTGAAGTTATGTTGACCGATGGAAAGAACGATATCGTTCTTGGAACAAGAAACGGTTTTGCGATAAGATTTAATGAAAAAGATGTGCGCAATATGGGGAGAACAGCCACAGGCGTAAGAGGTGTTCGACTTAGCAAAGATGATATAGTTGTTGGACTGCTCGTTATAAAACACCAGGGCGCGAGCATACTTGTTGTTACAGAAAATGGTTACGGTAAGCGATCCGATATTAAGGATTACAGAGTAACCCGGCGAGGGGGAAAGGGTGTGATCACAGTTAAAACCACGCCGAAGGTTGGCAAAATGATTTCGTTAATGGGTGTTGTTGATAAAGATGAGCTTGTTATTATTACAACTAAAGGAATGGTAATAAGGCAGGCAGTTAAAAACCTCCGTGTGATGGGCAGAAATACCCAGGGTGTGAGAGTAATCAATCTTAAAGATAAAGACTCAATTGCAGATATTGCAAAAGTTGTTACAGAGGATGAAGATGTTAATGGGGAAAATGGAAAAAATAACGGGGAGTTGATTGAAGAATAAACTTTACCGTGATCCGGTAATAACTCCAAGCAGTTAATATTAATTGATAAAAAAGGCGATCTCAAAAGGATCGCCTTAATTATTTAATATTTAAGGAAAACTGTTTTTTAATTTCCTCTTGAATTTTTCTAACAACTACCTTAGCCGCATCTTCAGCTTCCTTTGATAAACCGGTACCCAGGCTAAAATTTTCCCCCGCTATTCCATAAATGAAAAGTTGAGAGGGAAGCCGGCTTAATTTTCTACCAACCTCCACTGCTTCTGCCAGGCCGAATGCATGTGAAGAGTAGTTGAAAAAACTAACGGGTAGATTATCGGTATGTGAATCGAATCTGAAAATTGTGCCAGGGTTGTTTTTTGTTCTTACAGCATCAATAATAAAAACCGTTTCATAAGAATTCCAATGCTCAAGGAGTTCCGCTCCTTCACCACTCATTTCAACAATATCAATGTTTCCGGAAAAAAGTTCTTTTAACTGCCTTGCAGTATGTAATCCGACCGCATCATCTTTCCTGAATTCATTACCGATCCCGATGATTAGGGTATTTTTGGTCTTTTGCGGCAAGCTCATTTTTTTCAATTGAATAGGAAAACATTAATTTGTAAAAAAATATCTCATTCATTTTCTATAGTCAGTTTCAAGAAGTGGGTAGCACATGAAATGCACGGGTCATAATTTCTAATGGTCTGCTCGCACTTCCATGTTAAATCATTTTTTGGAAGATTAATATTATTTGATACGAAGTGAAAAAGGTCGTCTTCAATCTGTTTCTGGTTTTGCGAGGTCGGCGGAACAATCTTCGCTTCCTGAATTATACCTTCATTATCAACCCGGTACCTGTGATAAAGAATTCCCCGGGGAGCTTCAGTACAGCCATATCCGATACCGGCTTTTGGTTCGACTTCTATGAACGGCTTTTTCGGCATTTCAAACTGTTCTATAATTCTCAAAGCTTCTTCACAGGCATAGAGTGTTTCAACTGCACGAACGATTATACTTTTAAAAGGATTATTGCATTGTGGAAGCAGACCAATCTCTTTCGCCAGTTCTTTTGTCGAATCGCTCAATTTATCTTTATTCAAATTGAACCTTGCAAGCGGGCCTACAAAATAATTCCCACTCTTTTTTTGTATTGAATGAAGGGCATTAGAATGCTGAACATGTTCTTCACTGAAATATTCCTCGTATTCTTCAACAGCTATATCCAATCCCTTGTTTGAAATCAACCTTCCCTCATTGAAAGGATATTCATGAGGATGACTTAGGGAAACAAATTCATAGTTCTGTTCAAAATCCGGAAATTGGAGTGTTGCAGTCCATTTAACTGTTTCAACTGCAATATCGCGTGCACGTTTTAATTTTTCTGCAAGCAGTAAAAAATCAGATTTCGGGGGTATCTTATAGAAGCCTCCAATTCGGACATTAATGGGGTGTATTTCTCTTCCTCCAAGCAAGTTTACAATATCATTCCCTGCTTTTTTCAAGACCAATCCTTTTTTAACAACTTCAGGATGATCTCCGGCCATTTGAATCGCATCCAGGTATCCCAAAAAATCAGGAGCATGAAGCATGTAAATGTGTAAAGCATGACTTTCAATCCATTCGCCGCAATAAAGCAATCGTCTTAGTTCGCGCAGTTGCTTATCTAACTTTACTCCAGCTATGTTTTCCATAGCGTGAATCGAGCTCATTTGATAAGCGACAGGACAAATCCCACAAATACGGGCGGTAATATCCGGTGCTTCTGAAAAATGTCTTCCCCGTAAAAATGCCTCGAAGAAACGTGGCGGTTCAAAGATTTTAAATTTTACATCGTTGACCTTATCGTCTTTGATTTTTACTATAAGTGATCCTTCACCCTCTACTCTTGTAAGGTAATCGACCTTAATGGTTTTACTTTTCATGCGATTCACTCTCCTTGCGAAAGGCTTCAGCGTATGCATTAAATCCACGGAACTTGCGTACAATATTTTCATTACTCAGGCCTTCTAATGAAAACCAATCTGCCAGTGAGCCCGTATTAGGATTTTCTTTTGGTCCGTAGCAGCCGAAGCAGCCACGGTTATAAGTAGGACAAAGAGCATCACAGCCCGTGTGTGTTACAGGTCCCAAACAAGAATTTCCATGAGCAACCATCACACAAACAATGCCTTTTCTTTTGCAGTCGATACAAACACTGTGCGGATCAATATTTGGTTTCCTGTTGTTGAGGAAGGCATTTACAACCTCTATAAGCTGAAATTTATTTATCGGACATCCACGTAATTCAAAATCAACGGGAATATGATTTGATATTGGTGTGGATGTATTTAATGTCTCAATAAACCACGGTGTTGCATAAACAGTATTTGTATATTCATTTACATCGTTAAAATTTCTTAATGCCTGAATTCCCCCTGCAGTAGCACAGGCACCTATAGTGACTAAAAACTTTGATTGGCGGCGTACTTTGTGAATTCGTTCTGCATCATGCGGTGTAGTTATAGATCCTTCAACAAGTGAAAGATCGTAAGGACCTTTTGCAACTGCCCTGGAAGCCTCCGGAAAATTTGCAATATCAATTTCACCGGCAATGGAAAGAAGTTCATCTTCACAGTCAAGGAGACTTAACTGACATCCGTCGCAGGAAGCGAATTTCCACACAGCAAGTTTTGGTTTCTGTTTCTTTACCATATTACAATTCTCTCTTTCCGAAGAGATCTTTGATCCGGGTGAAAGAAAACACCGGACCATCTTTACAAATAAATTCAGTGCCATACTGGCAATGACCACAGAAACCTACTCCGCACTTCATGTTGCGTTCCATTGAAACAAATATGTTATCGTGATTGAGCCCGCGTTTCTCTAATTCGCTTATTGTGTAGCGCATCATGATTTCAGGACCACAAATCATTACAGTAGTATTTATTGGATCGAACGGCGTGCTTGAAAGAAGAGAAGTCACAACACCTACATTTCCAGTCCATTCCCGTGTTGCACGGTCGACTGTTACATCAATATCAATATCGAGCCTTGACCTTAGCCTTTCCAATTCACGTCTGAGTAGGATATCTTCGGGTGTTCTTGTTCCATACAGAAGTACTACTTTTCCGTAACTTTTTCGCTGAGATATAATTTGACGAATGGCAGGACGCAGTGGTGCTAAACCGATTCCGCCTGCAATTATGATAACATCATTCCCCTTTGCTTCTACAACCGGCCAGCTAGTACCGAATGGTCCGCGAACACCGATAATATTTCCCTTCTTAAGTTTCGCTATTTCTTTTGTTACAGTTCCAACCGCTCGTGTGGTATGAACTAAGGTATCAATTTCGTTCGGATCGCCGCTGATTGAAATCGGTACCTCACCAACACCAAAGACATAGAGCATATTGAACTGACCAGCTTTGAACTCAAAATTTCCGTTGCCATTGCAGGATTTCAATTCTAACGTAAAAGTGTCGTGAGTTTCTTTAATAACCCGATCGATTTTGTACGGATGTGGAATCATTGAACACATAACATCATTTACTCTGTTTAGGTTCCTGCGAACTATAAATATCTAAAAGCTGAAGCCTCATTGCATACAGTCGTCCTTCAAAAACGCTCGAAAGACGTTTCATTAATTCGTAACCAAGTTTTGGTTCCTGCTCACATTTTCCCCTTAAGCATTTTCCATCGAGAGCAATGGCACGGGTAAGCTCAACAGCCCGGCAATCAAAACGCCATTCATATGGCGGTACCAACCACGACCACCCTAACACCTCACCATTACCCAAAGTCTGGATAGTGATAGGGCCGTATTCAGGAGTATATATTTCGAGTGCAACCTTGCCTGTCCGAATAATATAAAACTCACTGGCATCCTCGTCTTCCTTAAAAAGAAATCGCCCCGGTTCAAACACAATGTTTTTTGCACAGCCAACTATAAGCTGAATGTGATCGGGGGATAAGTTTTTAACAAACGGATGATCTTTTAATATTCTCTCAAGTGAATCCATCTACTTACTCCTCATTTAAAGTCTTTTGATATTGTTGACTTCCTCGTATTGCCTGAACTTCGGCGGTAATATCGATTCCAACCGGGCACCATGTAATACACCTTCCGCAGCCTACACAGCCGGAGGATCTGAACTGACCATGCCATGTTGCAAGTTTGTGAGTCATCCATTGGCGGTAGCGCGATTTAGTTGAGCTGCGGATGCTTCCACCATGGATATATGAAAAATCAGCGTTGAAACAGGAGTCCCATTTTTGCCATCGCTCTGCAATCTCTCCCCTCAGATCAGTTGAGTCGTTTATGGTTGTACAAAAACAAGTCGGGCAAACCATGGTGCAGTTCGCACAGGAAAGACATTTTTCTGCAACCACTTCCCATTCAGGGTGTTCAAAATTGTTAGTTAAAATCTCTTCGATACCCGAGATGTTCATGCTTCTGCCCATATTAGCTGAAGCATTATTAATCAATTCATTGCCGGAATTGATTTCATGATCATCAGCATCATGTGATGAGATCCCGGATAAAATTTGAATTCCCCTTTCACTCCCGGTTTCTACTAAAAAATAATGTTCATCATTAGTAATTATTTCTGTTAATGATAAATCAAACATTCCCGTGACTTTAGGACCGGCACCCATCGAAGCACAGAAACATGTTCCGCCGGTAACAACGCAGTTTACTGCAAGTATGAAAATTTTATCTCTGATTTTTTTATATGTCTGGTTAACAAAATCTCCTTCTGTAAACACTTTATCCTGTATTTGAATAGCTTTCAGTTCACAGGCACGAATCCCAATGAAAGCATATTTCGTTTCCTCTACTGTTTCAGAAGTAATATCAAAATTGCTGTTTGTAAGTTTCGCCTGCCATAGTTTTTGAACAGAAGGATAAAGAAATTTTTTCCACGTGATTGGTCCAAGAACATACCCGAAATATGAATGATCATTTCTCCTCTTTATTCTGTATTTGCCCCCTTCCTGGCTATCGCCCCATCCGACAGGAAGATCGTCTATTGAATTAATTTCGTCATATACAATGACTTCATTCTGTACTGTAGGCCCAACAGTCTTATATCCATTTTGTTGGAGTGCGATGAGAAGAGAATTAAACTCAAACGAATCGATTTTTTTCATTGATGATCCGGAACCTTAAGTTTCAAATTATTGAACGAACAGCTTACCAGATTTTCAATAGCCCGATTTTTGAGAATCAATTACAATGCCATTGAAAAAATGTTCTAAATTATTTTAATATGAGATTAAGTTGATTCATTTCTCAAAAGTGAGAGAGCAATTTTATTAACATTAGCATTTAGCAGTTTATTGGTGATTGACGATAGTTTAAAACCGATTTGTATTAACGGATTCGATTTATTGTAATAAATAATTGTGGAGATTGAAAATACAGAAAGAGAGTGGCAACCTCATTTTAAAAATCATAGCCCGCACTGTTCTTATCAAAGCAATTCAGACAGGGAAGCCCCGTGTGCCGAAATGGTTGCATCAAGGTCTTTCATACTGTGAGCAGTGGATACAAACAATGCTTCAAATTGCGCCGGGGCAAGGTAAATTCCTCTTTGCAGCATTTTATGATAATACCTTCCGTAGAGTTCTGTATCAGATTTAACTGCACTTTTAAAATCGGCAACGTGGTCTTCTGTAAAATACATACACATCATAGAACCGACCCGGTTCATTGAATATTTCTTTCCCACCCTATCAAGATTTGCCTTAAAACCATTTTCTAAATATGATGATTTTTTTTCTAGTTCATTATATACTTCCTGGTGCTTTTTAATGTGACTTAATGCAGCAACACCCGCAGCCATAGCGAGGGGATTTCCGCTTAAAGTTCCTGCCTGGTAAACGGGGCCCGCTGGTGCAATCATATCCATTATTTCCGCTTTTCCACCGAAGGCACCTACCGGTAAACCGCCGCCAATAATTTTTCCGAACGTTGAAATATCCGGAGTGATACCCAGAACCTCCTGTGCGCCTCCTGCAGCTACACGGAAGCCGGTCATCACTTCATCAAATATCAAAACTATGTTTTCTTCACTACAAAGAGAACGTAATTCAGTTAAAAAGTTATTGTTTGAAGACACGACACCCATGTTTCCGGCAATAGGTTCAATAATTACTGCAGCAATCTCACCTTTATTAGTTTTTAAAAGATTTTTTACTGATTCAATATTGTTGTAATCAGCGATTAAAGTATCTGCTGCATTTCCCTTTGTTACGCCCGGACTTGTAGGTACACCAAGTGTAAGTGCGCCGGAACCAGCATTTATTAAGAAATAATCTGCATGACCGTGATAACATCCCTCAAACTTTATAAATTTTTCCTTACCGGTAAATCCTCTTGCAGCACGGATTGCACTCATGGTTGCCTCAGTTCCGCTGTTTACCATCCTTACTTTTTCAACCGAAGGGACAAGGTCGATAATCAAGTTTGCCATCTTAATTTCGAGTTCAGTAGGAGCGCCGAAACTAGTCCCATTTTCTATTGCTGTTAAAAGTGCATTTATTATGAATGGGGGATTATGCCCGAATAGATGCGGACCCCAGCTTCCTATGTAATCTAAATATTCATTTCCATCGGCATCATAAAATTTAGAACCATTGCCCTTTGTTATAAATATAGGATCACCACCTACGGATTTGAATGCTCGAACAGGAGAATTTACTCCCCCGGGAATATATTTTTTTGCTTCTTCAAACAATTGTTTACTTTTTTCAGTCTTCAATTTAGTATTCGGTTTATTGTGATAAATTTGATTACTTTATTTGATAATGCCATTAGCGGTAAATGTCTCTCATTACCGTTGCAAGTTAAATATTTCCGTTTATCATGAATAAATTTTATTAATAGTGCAATGAATATATATTGCACACTGTGAGTAAATGATTGGTTGATTAGGTAATCCAATTACTCAGCTCTTCTCCACGAGTACGCAGATAATTCCAGCTCAGTTTTATTTGCGTACTTTTTTATTCTTTATAAAGAATTTTATAATCCCTTTCTTTCCCGCTCTCCCAAAGATCTTCAGGCACAACTTTCCAGTCACCAATAATTTTTGGAGTTATTTTTTTCTTCTTTTCAATCCACTTCATTAAATAAAAACGAAGATCTTTATCCGTAGAATTAATAACCCTTTTTGACAGCTCATCAATTGGAATACCTGCACCGCGTGTTAAATGCCCGCCACCGCCGTTACCGCGGTAAGAATTGATTGCCACTTTATACTTCTCAGTAAGTACAAATGGCGAACCGCTGGATAGCGATTTAATATTAACTCTTTCTCCTGCGGCTTTTGTTACATTAACAGTATACTTTATACCCGCGGCAGAAGAAAAATTATAATATCTTTGAACCAGCATAGGAGAACGGCTTCGTTCTGAATAGACTACCATTCCATTTTCATCCAATTGAAATTTTAGAAGGTGATCCTCGGGTGATCTCATTTGATTGAACCATCCGGTAAAAGAGTACTCTAAGTAATCTTTTATTTCCTGTCCTGTTAGTTCCATTGTATAAAGAAAGTTTTCATACCTGTATAGTTTGAACATATCTCTTACATAAATCCCACCGCTGTTTATTTCTGCATTGAAGGACAATGGAGAAACGAAAGAGATATCAGCATTGGTAGTTTCTAGCTGAAATGTATGTATGAGATCAACAAACTCTGAGGGACCAAAAAGAGATTTACTGGTTGAGATTTTGGCGGTAAACTCTCCTAGCGGTTTTGAAACATACCTTGCAACAACATTAAGATCAATAATAAATTTATTCATAAAAATATTATCAGGTCGATAATTTGCAACTTCAATAATATTGCCAGTTATGCTACTTTTTGTCCAATGATTTAAAGTCGAATCGTAACTCATAGTTATGCTTGCAACGGCTACCGTTCTTGCACGAGATAATGGACCGAGGATTAAAACAGAATCGTTATTTGTATTCACTGTTTTAAAATTCCATCCGGTATGATCGTGACCAACAAACACAACATCAAAACCAGGCACATTTTCAGCAACTAACCTGCTAGCATTTTCATTCCTAATTGTTTGTTTTGATTGGCTGTTGTAAGTATAATCTACCCCTGCATGAAAAAGCCCAATTAGAAGGTCAGGACTTTCTTTTTCATTTATTATCTCAACCCATTTTTTTGCCGATTCAATCATATCTTCAAATTCAATTCCTTCCCATAATGTTTCGGGAAGCCAAAGTGGGATTGCAGGTGTTATTAATCCAAGTACGGCAATTTTAACGCCTTCTTTTTCTATAATTGCGTACGGTTCAAAATATGGCTCTCCCGTTTTAGTATTTACAGCGTTTGCAGCCAGCCAGGGGAACCCTATTTTTTTCCTGAATTTATCATATACATTATGACCTGTTTCAATATCATGATTTCCAATCGTTGCAGCATCATAATTCATAAAGTTCATCGCCCGAGCATAAATATTTGTACTGGATGTATCTTCATAATTGTAATAATAAACCAGCGGATCACCTTGCAAAATATCGCCGTTATCTAAAAAGATTACTTCTTGCCCGCCTATAGATCTTTCCATTATTACGTAAGAATGTACCTGTGCTAAAGATGAAGTTGTTGTGGTGTCGTTTACTAAATCATATGGAAGAATAGCTCCATGGACATCACTTGTTTCTATAATCTTTATTTTTACAGTCTGAGCACTTACTGTAAAAGTGATTAAGAGCAGATAAAAGGATTTTATACACACACCTTTAATAGTAGAGAATATCAATTTTTGGTCCTATTATTATCATTTATGTTGGCTGCAAAACTAAAGAATTAAATATTAAGTATAAACTCAACATAAATGCCTGTTTTAGACAATCACCCGGAATAGTGAGGATTATTTTATAGCTTTACAATAATTGTAATACTTTTAGATTAACAATGAAGAAATTTTATAACTTTAAATGTTTAACAAAACCAAACTTTATTTTGCTATAATACTTCTCTTTTCCTTGAGCATAGCATACTCTCAGAATAGTGATGGCCCGTTTAAAAAGCTCTTCAACCGTGAAGGATTTGTTGTATCGTTTATTTTTTACAGCGACGGAGATGGTGAAGAAAACAATGGTGTGGTAATCTATCTCGAGAATATGAACGACTATAATATCTCATTTCAGTTAACACTCATATTCCGTGCAGGCGCAATTGACCGGATGAAAACTATTAACGGCACAATGATTCCCCACGAGAAAAGAACCGGGAGCAATGACGAACTTTATTTTATACCTTTTGAAGATGGAAGATCATTATCAGAGGTTGGTATTAAGAATTGCAGGGTAAGGAAAAATTAAAAAGGCAGGCAGCAAACCCGCCTTTTATCTTCGGTAATTATACTACAAATACTTTTACCATGCATAACCAATATCAAATCTAAGGGCAGGAACTGTCCCGCTGTAGCGCTCAAAGTCACCATTATTTTCAGTAACACTTCCAATGTAATAATCGGCACCAATACCAAAACCGATAGCAAACTGATCACCAGGAAACCATTGCCATCCAACCAGTACGCCAAAAGAAAATGGTGAGGTAGAACCATCTTCACTTGATAGATGATTGAAAGAAATATTTGGGGCGATGTAGAACCCTCTAAGATTTTCGCCATTAGGATATACCCTTACTTCCGCATTAGCACCGAAACCATCTAATCCCGATATTGTAGGCATCTGAATACCCCCACCCAACACAACGTTATCACTTATCTTTTGAAAATATGATATATTGTAGAACAATAAAAATTTTAGCGGGTTTATTATGAACATATGACTACGCGGGGTGATATCTTCAGTAAGTGAAACAATAACAGATTCTGTTATTACAGTGTCTCCGGTTTCAGCATCAACAGTTATACGGGTTTCGTCTGTACGGTCTTGCCCAAAAGCAAATGTAAACACTGCTAAAATGAATAATATTGATAGAAATAATGTTTTCATGACTTTCCTCTTTTGTTGTTTGTTAATTTTTGAATTTACAAGCGGCGTGAGACAATTAAGGTGCCAATTGATAATTGATAGATAAATGGATGTTGAGAAGGATAAGTGGTTTGGAGTAAACTTTACAATAAGCTATCGGTTTTGCAAAGATAAATTTTTGTACAAGCAGTGGTGTTTATAGTATACAGATCATTAATCAATTTTATAGAATCATTTTAGAAAGGGTAAAGAATCTTCTTTAGACTTATTTGTATCAGAGTAACAATCCATCGTTAATGTTTTTTAAAATCTTTTTTACTTTTTCAACCACAGCTGGAATTTGTTTTTCAATCCCAGGAGACAAATTCATCTCCATCGATTGAATACTGTCTATCGTTACAGTTACAAGAAACATTTTAGGCAATTCACCTAACACTGCTGCAGATTCAATTAAGTCTCTCAATCCAATATCGTGTGCGCTGAGAGATTTTGGAAAATCGGTTGCAAACCTTGGTTCGATAAATGAAATTGTCCCAGCCGGCTTTCCATCCATGGTTGCATCAATCATAATGATCACGGGATATTCCTGCAGATATTCCAAAAGATGAAATCCACCTGTTCCGCCATCTAATAAAGTAACGTTTGGCGGAAGAGATTCCTCATCCAATTTTTTTATTGCGTGTACGCCAATACCCTCATCGCCCATTAATACATTACCGATGCCGAGAATTAATATTTTAATATCTGCACCTATCATCTTTAAAAATTAATATAAAAACAAATTAAGTATGGTTTGTATTAATATCAAAAGGCGGAAATAGAATTCCCGCCTTCTAATTTCCCCTGATACCAGTAATGGCGATTGGGATCCCCTACTCTCGTTCAATAAATTTCCAGCCGCCAGCCATAGATGAAATGGTTCCCCTGCCTTCCACGTAATCGTGATAGAAAACCAGATAAACATGGATCATTGAGAAAAGAATAAAGAACCACATCATTGCGTGATGCCACTGCCGAACTGCAAAATCACC
>Ga0209536_100002507_pt1 | contig 29950 bp, 28 predicted proteins | sample DeeMarSeWOR28_12_FD_187461 | JGI IMG/M metagenome (GOLD analysis project Ga0209536, IMG submission 187461) | Marine sediment microbial communities from White Oak River estuary, North Carolina - WOR-2-8_12 (SPAdes) (version 2) | ecosystem: Environmental > Aquatic > Marine > Intertidal zone >...
CCCGGTCCTCGACGACGACGGCGAAGGCGGCCACCCGCCGCTGGTCGTTCGAGATCTCCAGGACGGCTCGGTTCTCCCGCTCCGCGTACAGGTCGTCGGGCAGGCGACGCCGGACCTGGATGCCCCGCAGCGCCGCCTCGGAGAGGACGCCGGAGAGCACGAGGAACGCCAGCATCAGGGCGAGCACCAGATAGAGCAGGTTGTTGCCCGTGTTCAGGGCGGCGAATCCCACACCGAACGTGAAGGCGAAGAAGGCCCACCCGGCCCGCGTCGGTCGCAGCGTGCGGGGCGGACGCAGCCAGCGGCGCGCCCGGGCGAAGACCCGCGGCTGCCGCTTTCGTCGCTTCAGAGCGGAACGGGCGTCTGATCCAGGATCTCTCGCAGGATCCATGCGCTCTCCTCGCCGCCGGGGTCCGGCTGAGTCCGCGAGTCGATCCGCAGGCGGTGTGCGAGGACGTCGATCGCCAGGTCGCGAACGTCTTCGGGGATGCAGTAGTCCCGGCCGTCGAGCAGCGCGCGGGCCTGGGATGCCCGGCGCAGCGCGATGGCACCGCGCGGTGATACGCCGACGCGGACCCGCTCGTGCTCGCGGGTCTGCTGAACGATGGCCAGCAGGTACGCCACCAGGGCTTCGTCGAACTTGACGGTCCCGGCGACGTCCTGGAGCGCCACCACCTCAGCGGTCGAGATGACCGGCCGCAGCCGCTGCAGAGCCGTCGCGGCCGGGTCTTCGCGGAGGACCGCCGCCTCGTGGGCGGGATCCGGGTAGCCGATGGCGCGGCGGGCCAGGAATCGGTCGAGCTGCGACTCGGGAAGCGGGTGGGTCCCGTGGTGATCGAGAGGGTTCTGGGTGGCCACCACGAAGTAGGGGCGCGGAAGGACGTGGGTCGTGCCCTCGACGGTCACGCATCGCTCGGCCATCGCCTCGAGCATGGCCGACTGCACCTTCGGGCTGGCGCGATTGATCTCGTCGGCGAGCACCACGTTCGCGAAGATCGGTCCGGGATGGAACTCGAAGTGGCCGGTGGGGCGCCCGTCGATGCTCTCCGGGAGCGAGGCACCGATCACGTCGGCGGGGAGCAGGTCGCTGGTGAACTGGATGCGACGGAAGCTCCCGGCGATCGAGCGGGCGATGGCCTGGGCCAGCGTGGTCTTGCCGACGCCCGGCACGTCCTCGAGCAGCAGATGACCGCCGGCGATGAGGACCTCGGTGGTGCGGCGAATCACGTCCGGCTTGCCGCGCAGGGCCTGCTCCAGGTTCTCGCGCAGCCGGTCGCCGTGCGCAGTGGCCTCCTCGAGCGTGAGGCAGACCTCCGACGCATCCCCGTTCGACTTCGACTGCTCCACACCTCGCCCCACGACGGCCTTTTCGGCCGCCTCGTGAAGGGGCATGAGGCGTAGCGACCCGCGCCGCCTGCGGGGAGCGGCAACGCGGCGGCAGGCACGCCTCCCAAGGGGGCAGTGCGGGGTGCTTCGCCGCCGGCGCGCGCTTCAGTGCGAGGGGGCCGGACAGGCCTCGGGACCGAGGAGTGCAGCGCGGGGATCCTCGGCCGCGACGCTGCTCCGGAGCCGCTCGACGAAGCCCTGGAGGTCCCCGTCTCGGCTCTGGAGCACCTCGGCGTAGCAGTCCGTGTCGGCGGCGTAGGTCGCCGTGAGGGCCAGGCACGCGTCGTTCAGACGCAGCCTTCCGGCGGAGTCGTCGGCGCTTCCGGCCGCCAGCAGGAGGCTCGCGACCCGGTTGCGGGTCTCCTGCTCCAGGGTCTGCCGTGTCGCGTCGCGTGCCGGACCCGGGGGACTCGATTCATAGAGGGCCTCGACCTCGCGCCGCAGGCGCAGGAGCTCTGCGCGGATCCGGCGCTGCTCTTCGACCCGGTCGCGCTGCGTGCGGGCCGCGACGGGCCCCTCGGCCTCCTCGAAGAATCGGACGCGCGCCTCCTCCCCCACGAAGCTGGCGACGCCTTCATTGAAGCCGGGCTGGCTGGCTGCGAAGGCGGTGGCGTGGACGAGCTCGTGCAGCAGGGTCTCCACCAGGGCACCGTCGGGCTGGCGCAGCATGGGGCCGGTGACCGGGTCGTCGAACCAGCCCAGGGTGGAGTACGCGCGGACCGGGACCGTGCACACGTCCAGACCGCTGTTGCGCAGTCGGTCCGCCTCGCTCCGGGCCTTCTCGCCGTCGAAGTACCCCTTGTAGGGCACCCGGCCTACGATCGGGAACCAGAAGCCAGCCGCTTCCACCTCTCCTGGGCGGGTCGCGACCACGGTGGTGACGACCTGCTCCCCGGGCCAGGGGGCGTAGTGGCTGTAACGATCCTCCACCGCGAGCCCGAGTCGATCGGCGAAGGCGCGAACGGCGAGGACCCGTTCCAGTCGCTCCCGGAGCTCGTTCGTGGTGGAGGGGTCGTCGACCACCGCGTCGATCGGACGGCGCGCCCACAGCAGCTGGGCCTGACCCGAAGCGACGTGTCCCAGGTAGCAGCCGGAGGTCCACACGGCGATGAGCCCGAGCGCGATCACCCGCGAGACGTTCGTGACGATCTCCCTGCGCGCGCCGGATGCAGCAGTAGCGGAGCGAGCGGCGGCCGAGGCGTACGCGGTGGGCGCCGTGGGGCTCGAAGAACGTTCCGACACGGAAGCGATCGACCTCGTTCTCTACGCGCCGACGTCGGCGGCGGCGGCCATCCGGGCGGCGCTGGCCGATCTGCCAGTCTCCGTGGGGGCGGCAGAGCCCGTTCCCGACATCGACTGGTCGGAGCGCTGGAAGGCGGACCACGTGCCCGTTGCGGTCTCGCCTCGTCTCCTGGTGAGGCCTCCCTTCGGCGAGGCTCCCCAGCGCGACGGCCGCTGCAGTCTGGTCATCGATCCCGGAGCCGCCTTCGGGACCGGGTCCCACGAGTCCACGCGGCTGGCCCTGGAGTGGATCGATGCACTGGCTTCGGGCCTCCCCGGCGACGGCAACGTCCTGGATGTGGGAGCCGGGACGGGAGTGCTCGCTCTGGCCGCGCTCGCCCTGGCGCCAGTCCGTGCGCTGGCCTGCGATCTCGACCCGCTGGCGGCGACCGCAACGCGTGACAATGCGCGGCGCAACGCGCTCCAGGACCGCGTCCGGATCTTCGCCGGCGGCATCGAGGCGCTGCATCCCGGGGCGTGTTTCGATCTGATCGTGGCGAACCTGCTGCGTCGCGAGCTCGAGCCCCTGCTTCCGGAGCTCGCGCGTCGACTGGCCCCGGATGCCCCGCTGGTGCTGTCCGGGCTGCTCGAGCGCGAGCGCGAGCGGGTCGAGGGCCTGGCCAGCGCGTGCGGTCTAGCCCGCGTCGCGGTCCGAACCCGGTCCGACGCCAGCGACGAGCGCTGGATCGCGCTGCTCATGCGGCAGCGCGCTCGCGCCAGTCGCCGATGACGCGGTCGAGGGTGCGCTCGAAGGGCACCTTCGGCTCCCAGCCCGTCGCCCGTCGCAGCCGCGTGGCGTCGCCGACGGCGCGGTCGGCGGGGCGCAGGCGCTCCGCATCTACCTCGATGTGCGGTGCGACGCCGGCTCGGTGGAGCAGGCCCTCGAGGAGGTCGCCCACCCGGCGTCCCACACCGCTTGCGACGTTGTAAACGCCGGCGGGCACGTTGCGGTCGAGCAGGCGGAGGTACGCCTCGACCACGTCCTCCACGTCCAGGAAGTCGCGAATCGAGTCCAGGTTGCCCACGAGCAGCTTCGCCTCGCGTCGCCCCGCGGCGATCTGCACGGCCTGACGGGCGAAGCTCGGAGCGACGAAGGTCTCGGACTGGCCGGGGCCGGTGTGGCTGAACGGCCGGACCCGCACCACGTCGAGGCCGCGGCGGGCGTAGGTCGCGCCCAGGAGATCGGCGCAGGCCTTGCCGCGCGCGTAGGCCGAACGCGGCCGGAGCGGCGCGTCCTCGCTGAAGGGCGGTGACTCCGGCTGCGCCAGCCCGTAGACGTCCCCGGAGCTCACCAGCAGGACTCGAGCGCCGGGTGCTCGCCGGGCCACCGCCTCCAGCAGGTTGCGGGCCCCGACGAAGTTCACCCGGTAGGTGAGGTTCTCGGTCTTGAGCGCCTTCGCGACCGAGCTCTGTGCGGCCAGGTGAAGCACGACGTCGGGCGAGACCCGCCCGATCTCGGCGTCGAGGACGGCCGCATCCGTGACATCCAGCTCCTGATCGCGTCCGACCACCTCGTAGCCCGCCGCCTCGAGACGAGGCGCGAGGTGCCTTCCGACGAAGCCGGCGGCGCCGGTGATGAATGCTCGCACGAATCCAACCTAAGAGAGGTGCGCAGCCCACGCCACCGACGGTGGAAGGACGGTCCTGGCTCCGTCCCTCCACCGACGCCGACGGAGGGCGGTGGATCCGGGTCTCTCCGACGCCGATGGAGGGCAGTGGATCCGGGTCTCTCCTAGGCTCGACGGGTGTCACGACCCGAGCTGCCGTCACTGCTGGAGATGGAAGCGGTCCTCTTCGACGTGGGGGGGACGCTGGTGGAGCTCGACTATGCCTTCATCGCCGGGCGAGCGCGCGAGCGGGGGATCGAGGTGCAGCCCGAGGCCCTGCGCCGTGGCGAGGCCGCGGCCCGTCGGCACCTCGACGGGGTCGCCCACAGCCGGGGCGGTGTGCACGAGACCGACGCGCAGCGGCGGGCCGGCTACCTCGGCCGGATGATGGCGGCGGCGGGGATTCCGGCGGCTGCCTGCGTGTTGCTGGTCGAGGAGGTGGAGGCGATCCACGCCAGCGCGAACCTGTGGCGCGTCGAGGTGCGCGGGGCCCGACGAACGCTCGCTGCGCTCCGGGCGCGGGGGCTCCAGACGGCCGTGGTCTCCAACGCCGACGGTCGCGTGGAGGCGATCCTCGCGGAGCTGGGCCTCGCGCCCCATCTGTCGCTGGTGCTGGATTCGCACCGAGAAGGCGTGGAGAAGCCGGACCCGGAGATATTCCTCCGGGCCCTGCGGCGTCTCGGGGTCGCCGCCTCCCGAACGGCCTATGTGGGCGACATCTACTCGATCGATGCGGTGGGGGCGCGAGCGGCCGGCCTCGTCCCGATCCTCCTCGATCCCGCCGGAAGCTACGCCGACGTGGACTGTGCGACGGTGGCCTCTCTGGAGACGCTGCTGGGCTAGCGTGCGCGTCAGCGCGGATCGCCGCCGCGCGGCTGTCCCCAGCCGTTCCAGTAGGTGACCTCGGCGGGGCCGCGGCGCTGTGCCGGCCGCAGGGTCGCTCCCTGGAGGTAGCCGGCGGGAAGCAGCACCGTGGGCGTGACGTCGCTCGGGATCCCCAGCAGCTGGGAGGCCTCGCGCTCGCGCTGCGCGAGCAGCGTCGTCCAGGTCGCTCCGATGCCGCGGGCGCGCAGGGCCAGCATCAGGGACCAGGCCGCGGGCAGGACCGAGCCGTAGAACGCGATCTGGCGCGCGACGTCTGGGTCCGGGCGCCCGAGGCTGCATACGAGGATCAGGGCGGGGAAGTCCTGGAGGCGATCCGCGAGCTGTCGGTAGGTGGGTCGGAGGGGCGGGACCGGCTGTCCGGCCCGACGCAGCGCCTCCAGGGTGTGCTCCGTGAGCTCGTCGAAGGCGCTTCGATAGAGACCCGCGAGGTGCGACTTCGGGCCCGGCTCCGTCACCACGACGAAGCGCCACGCCTCGCGGGAGAGGCCCGTGGGCGCCTGGACCGCACAGGCGATGCACGCCTCGATCACCTCGGGTGCGATCGGGCGCGAGAAGTCGATGCGGCGACGGACCGATCGGGTCGTCTGCAGCACCTGATCCACCACTTCGATCTCGTCCATGGGGCGATTCTACCGCCGTCGGGCCGGGTCGGGTCGGGTCGGAGCGACGACCCGGGTGGTAGACTCGCCGCCCATCCACGGCGGGGGAGTTCGATGCCTCGATTGACGCGACTGAGCCGATCCATATCGGGGAAGGTGGCACTCGTCACCGGCGCCGGGAGCGGCATGGGAAGGGCCACGGCGCACCTCTTCGCCGACGAGGGGGCTGCGGTCGCGGCGCTCGACGTGGTGGAGGCGGGGGTGAAGGAGGTCACGGCGGAGATCGAGGGGGTGGGAGGTCGCGCGCTCGGGATCTGCGCCGACCTGGCCGACCCGGAGCGGATTCGCAGCCTGCCCGAGGAGATCGCGTCCTCGCTCGGGCCGATCGACATCCTGGTGAACAACGCGGGGATCGCGGTCGGAGGCCCCATCGACGGAGAGGACTACGAGGCCGCCTGGGAACGCGCGCTGCTCGTGAACCTGACGGCACAGATGCGGCTCGTCCGTGCCTTCCTCCCCCAGCTCCTCCGGAACGGGGAGGGGCGGATCGTCAACATCGCCTCCACCGAGGGCCTCGGTGCGACGGCCTTCACCAGCCCCTACACGGCGAGCAAGCACGGCGTGGTGGGTCTCACCCGAGGCCTGGCGGTGGAGCTCGGCGCGCGCGGCGTCACGGTCAACTGCATCTGCCCCGGACCGATCCTGACGGGCATGACCTCCGCGATCCCCGACGAGGACAAGCGCAAGTTCGCGCGTCGCCGCGTCCCGCTCCGGCGCTATGGCGATCCCGAGGAGGTGGCGCAGATCACGCTCTCGCTCGTGCTGCCGGCGGCATCCTATCTCAACGGCGCGGTGATCCCGGTGGACGGAGGATTGCGGGTCCAGAACACCTGACGCCACCGCCCGGCCCCTGAGTCGGGAGCGGGGGGATCACGGGCTGTCCGCTGCTTCGCGCACCGCCGTGTTAGCCTCTTTTCGTGCGCCTCGCGGATCCCGAACACCGGTGCGGTACGAACGCGCGCCGTTCCGGACCGCGTCCGCGGCGCGGTCCCGCCCGATGGCGGGGGCTGGCACTCGGACTCGCACTCCTCTCTGCGGAGCTCCCGCTGGGGGCCGAGGTCGTGGCCCCGGCGCTGCCCGAGGCGCCTGCGCTTCCCGACGATCTGCGCGCACGCCTGGAGGCGGCGATCGCGAGCCGTCCGAAGGGCTGGGAGCCGAGGACGCGGCACCGACAGCCGGACGGCTCGCCGCTCTACACCAATCGGCTGGCGCTGGAGAGCAGCCCCTACCTGCAACAGCACGCCCACAACCCGGTGGACTGGTATCCCTGGGGCGACGAGGCCTTCGCCGAGGCGAAGCGGCTCGGGCGCCCCGTCTTCGTCAGCATCGGCTATTCGACCTGTCACTGGTGCCACGTCATGGAGGAGGAGTCCTTCGACGACCTGGAGACGGCGAAGCTGATGAACGCGAAGTTCATCTCGATCAAGGTCGACCGGGAGGCGCGCCCAGACGTCGATTCGATCTACATGCGGGCCGTCCACACCCTGGGCGAGCAGGGGGGCTGGCCGCTCAACGTGTGGCTCACGCCGGATCGCAAGCCCTTCTATGGAGGCACCTACTTCCCGCCCGAGGACGGGCGGGGCCGGCCCGGCTTCAAGCGCCTGCTCACATCACTCAGCCAGGTCTGGAGCGAGGATCGCGAGCGGGTGACCCGCCAGGCCGACGCGCTGGCGACGGCGGTGAGCGAGGCGCTCTCGGCGGCTCCGGTGGAGAGCACGCGGGTCCCGCCGGAGTCGCTGCTTCGCGAGGCCCTGGAGGCCTTCGAGACCGGCTTCGATCCGGAGTGGGGTGGGCTTCGGGGCCGCGTGAAGTTCCCGGCGACGTTTCCGGTGCGGCTGCTGCTGCGAGCCCACCGTCGGACGGGTGACGAGCGCGCGCTGCAGATGGCGGTGTTCACCCTGGAGCGAATGGCGGCGGGTGGCATCCACGATCAGATCGGGGGCGGGTTCCACCGCTACGCCACCGATCCGAGCTGGCTCGTCCCGCACTTCGAGAAGATGCTCTACGACAACGCGCTGCTGGCGCTCGCGTACCTGGAAGCCTGGCAGGTGACGCAGCGGGACGACTTCGAGGCGGTCGTGCGCGACATCCTGGCCTACGTGGCCCGGGACATGACGGATCCGGCCGGGGGCTTCTACTCGGCGTCGGATGCGGACAGCGCGGGCGCGGACGGTGAGTCGGAGGAGGGGCGCTACTTCACCTGGACCGGCGAGGAGATCGACGCCGTTCTGGAAGCCGAACTCGCTGCCCTGACCCGGGACTGGTATGGCGTGGCGCCGCCGGGACAGATCGAGGGGCGCAGCATCCTCCATCGGCCGAGTCCGGCCGCGGCGGTTGCCGAGCGTCACGGCCTCGACGAGGCGGCTCTGGTGAAGCGGGTCGCACAGGCCCGCGTGCAGCTGCTGGCAGCCCGGGGAAGCCGCCCGGCGCCCCACCGGGACGAGAAGGTCCTGGCGGCCTGGAACGGGCTGATGATCAGCGCCTTCGCGAGGGCTGGCTTCGCCTTCGACGATCCCACCCTGACGCGCCGAGCGGAGCGGGCGGCCGGGTTCGTCCTGGAGCACATGCGTGCGGACGGTCGACTGCGGCGCGTCTCGAAGGACGGCGTCTCCGGAGGACCGGCCTTCCTGGAGGACTACGCCTTCGTCATCGCCGGCCTGCTGGACCTCTACGAGGCCGCGTCCGACCCACGCTGGATCCGGGAGGCCGTGGCGCTCCAGGACGTTCTCGATGCGCACTACGGGGACACCGGGAACGGTGGCTACTTCCGTACCGCCTCGGATCAGGGCGTGCTGCTCGCGCGGGAGAAGCCGGGAACCGACGGAGCCCTGCCGTCGGGCAACTCGGTGGCGGCGATGAACCTGCTCCGGCTCGCGGCCTTCACCGGCGACGAGGGCTACGCGGAGCGTGCGACCGCCCTCTTCTCGGCCTTCTACGACTCCCTGGTCGGCCAGGTCACCCAGACCTCGGAGATGCTGATGGCGCTGGACTTCGCTCTCGAGCCCGGCAAGGAGGTGCTGCTGGTGGGCCCCGAGCAGGCGTCGGACCTGGGACCGATGCTGGCGCTGCTGCGCCAGACCTATCTCCCGAACCGGATCGTGGCTGCCGTGCGCGAGGGCCCCGAGCTGAAGGCCCACGCCGCGGAGATTCCCCTGCTCAAGTACAAGAAGGCGCGACGAGGCGAGGTGACCGCCTACGTCTGCGTGAATCGGGTGTGCCAGCTCCCCACCTCGGATCCCGAGGTCTTCCGCCAGCAGATCGAGCGGGTCTCCGAGCTGCCGACCTCCGAGTGACACCCGGCCCGACGGAGCTCAGAAGACGAAGCGGCTCACGGTGTCGGCGACGCAGGCGGGCTTCGCACCACCCTCGATCTCGACGGTGACCCGGACCACGACCTGGACGCCGCCCGGGATCTCGTCCACGCTGATCACCTCGCCTCGGCCGCGGATGCGCGAGCCCACCGGCACGGGAGCCGGAAACCGCACCTTGTTGCAGCCGTAGTTGACACCCATCTTCGCCGACGGCACCGAGAGCAGCTGCGGCAGGAAGTGGCTCACGAGGGAGAGGGTGAGGTAGCCGTGGGCGATCGGCGCTCCGAAGGGGCCCTGCTTCGCGCGCTCCTCGTCCACGTGGATCCACTGATGGTCGTCAGTGGCGTCGGCGAAGAGATTCACGCGCTCCTGCTCCACCTGGAGCCAGTCGCTCGGCCCGAGGCTGCGTCCCACCGCCGCCCCCAGGGCGTCCGCGCTCTCGAACGTCTCTGCCATCGCGACTCCTCCCGCTGCAATCGATCGAGACCAGGGTAGTGGGAGAAGGAGCGCGCGCCAGGGGGGACGGCTGTGGTACGGGACTCAAGTCGGGGGGCCAGAGGACGATGAGCGGGGGGTTCGGGAGGGAACGAAGTTGCCGTTCGTGGGTCTGATGCTCGTCGCGCTCGGCGTTCGCCTGCTCGGCCGCGCACGGCGGCTGGCCAACCTGCCGGAGCTGGCCGTGGGGATGTGGTTCGTCGGCATGGGCCTCGGCCTGCCGATCATCCACCGGGCGACGGTCCCCGGCGGAGTTCCGCCGGACATGGCCCCCGCCCTGATCGCCGGTGGACAGGGCCTGGTCGCGGTTGCCTTCGGCGGCCTCTACGTCTTCGTCTGGCAGACGTTCGGGGCGGCCACACCGTGGCGACGCGGGCTAGGCCTGGCGGGCGTCGGCAGCTGCGCGGCGACCTGGCTCGGCGCCGGGCTGGTGGAGGGCTTCGCGCCGCAGGGAGGCCCCGCGACACTGGCCATGGCATCGATTCGGATCGCGGGCGTCGCCTGGGCCTTCGCGGAGACCACGCGCTACGCGGCTCTCATGCGCCGTCGCACGAGGATCGGCCTGGCCGACCCGGTCGTCGCAAACCGTTTCGCGCTCTGGTCCTTGTGGACCGGGACGCTCCTGCTCGGGATGGTCTTCACGCTGACGGTGCGCTGGATGCAGATCGAGCTGCACACCGGGGCCGCGATCGACGTCGACCGGCTCGTCGCCGCCACCCGCGTGGCCTTTGCCGGCTTCGGTCTGGTGGTGTCGACCGCGATGTGGCTCGCCTTCTTCCCGCCGGCTCGCTACGAGGCCTGGCTCCGCGCTCCGACCGCCGCGCACTAGGCCGAAACCGGGGCGCCGGCGGGCGGCGCGTATCGCTGCGGCTACACTGCCGGCCGTCCGAGCCGGGAGGGCGCACGGAATCGCTCCGGCGCGCACCATCGGCGCGACTCGCCCTCCCGCCGCCCCGAAACCGCAACCGAAACCGAGACAGGACGGTTCGATGACGCACGCACATGCCCCGCTCGCCGGAGTCCGGGTGATCGAGAGCTCGCTGCTCGGTCCCGGAGCCATCACCACGCACCTCGCCGACCTCGGCGCCGATGTGATCAAGGTCGAGTCGCCCGGCGGCGACTACATCCGCGAGATGACCTGGCCGATCGTGGAGGGGGTCTCCCTGCTGCATCTGCACGTCCACCGTGGGAAGCGCAGCATCGTCCTCGACCTCCGCAAGGAGGAGGGCGTGCAGGTCTACCTCGATCTGGTGCGCAAGGCCGACGTCGTGGCGGAGGCCATGCGACCCGGCTCCCTCGAGCGCCGGGGGCTGGGGTACGAGGCGCTGCGCGCCGTCAATCCACGCATCGTCTTCTGCAACATCTCCGGCTACGGCATGACGGGCCCCTACCGGGACCTCCCCGCGCACGGCATCGCATTCGACACCTGGGCGGGGATCGTCTCGCCTGCGGAGGACGAAGAGGGCTTCGCCTATCTCCCCGAGCACGCGTCGTTGGGCATGCACGCAGGGCCGCTCTTCGGAGCCCTGGGAATCCTGGCCGGGATCATCCGGGCGCGAGACACCGGCGAAGGCTGCATGCTCGAGATCGGCCAGTCGGACGCCGCGGCCTACATGGACTGGTACCGGAGCGAGAGCTGGAAGGCCTACGAGCGGCCGGAATCCGAGGTGACCGGGAACAAGGCCGACGACTACGAGCGCCGCGCCCCGGGCACGGCGGGGATGCGGGAAGGGGTCCGCTATCAGGTCTACGAGTCCTCGGATGGCCACGTCCTCTTCATGGCCTCCGAGCAGGCGTTCTGGAAGAACTTCTGCGACTGCGTCGGTCGCATGGATCTCTTCGAGCGCTGGCCGGGCTCGAAGTTCGCGGATCACGCCCGCGGCAATCGCGAGCTGCAGCGGGAGCTCCGCGAGATCTTCCGAGGGAAGCGCTCCGCGGAGTGGATCCGCCTCGGCGGCGAGCGGAACTTCCCCGTCGCGCCGGTGAACACGCCGAAGACCATCGCCGAGGATCCGCAGTTCCAGGACCGCTTCCCCTGGATTCCGGCTGCGCGTCTCGGGGCCGATCAGCTCCCCTTCCCGGTGAAGTACCGGGAGGAGACGCTCCCCGAGCCCACGAAGGCGCCGGAGGTGGGCGAGCACACCGAGGGCGTGATGGGGAGCGTGCTGGGCTACGACGAGGAGCGGATCGCCGCGCTGCGCGAGGCGGGCGTGTTCGGCTGAGGCGCCCGGGCTGCGCCGAGGGCCCGGTGCGGCGGAGGGTCACCAGCTGCCGCCCCCACCTCCGCCGAAGCCACCTCCGCTGAAGCCTCCCCCCCCGCTGAATCCGCTGGAGCCCGAGCCCCGGGGCTGGGATCGGAGCGCGCTGCCCACCGTATCGAGGGAGCGCCCCACGTCGTTCACGAAGCGCCGCGGCCGGAAGGAGCGGCCGTCGCTGGAGTGGTACCAGCCGGGCGGCTCGGTGTAGAGGTCCGCGAAGGCGTCGGCCCAGGCGTCGGCGACGCCGAGCACGAAGGCGTAGGGCAGCAGGCGCTCGAACTCCGCCACGTTGCGTCGGCCCAGCCGCTCGAGGCGGTCGGCCTCCACGCGCTCGACGAACTCCTGGAAGCCGCGGATGTGCTGCTTCGCGCGACGACCTTCGCGGGTCGCCCTGGGCAGGAAACGACTCCAGAAGACGCCGACCGCGGCGCAGACGGCGAAGGACGCCACCAGGGAGGGGCGCTCGAGGTAGACGGCTGCGATGGCTGCCGGGACGGCCAGGCCGAGGCTCAAGCCGGCGTAGCGCCTGCGCACGGCATCCGGGGAGGTGGGGAACCATCCGCCCTCCTTCGAGACCTGGCGGTAGAGGGCGCTGCGAATGGCCGGGAGGCGCTTGTAGAACTTGTTGCGGAGGTCGGAGGCCTTCACGGAGTCCCCGCCGTCGAAGAGGCCATCCAGGAGCTTCTGCTCGTGGGCCTTGAGCTCGTCGCCCCCGGGCCGCAGCCGATGCAGGCGGAAGTCGCTGCTGGAAAGGAAGAGGAAGCTGCTGGAGGTGGTCTCCTCGATGCGGAGGTAGCCGCGTACGGCCAGGTCGAGCAGGGTCGCGGTGACGTCGGCGATGTGGACCCGCTCGTCCATCACCGTGCCCATCTCGGCCGGCGTCATCCCTTCCGGGGGGGCGTAGCGGACCGGGACGGCGACTGCGCCGCCGGGGTCGCGGCCCGTGCGCCACCAGAGCGCGCCGAGTCCGGCGAACACGAGGACGGGCAGGGCCGTGGCGGCGCTCAGGTAGTCGCTGGCCCGGTCGAGCCCGCGACGCCACCGGGAGGGCTCGTCCAGCAGGCCCTTGGGCAGGGCGATCACGATCGTGAGCCCTTCGCCCGGGCCGAGGGGGCGATCGGCTTCCGAACGGGTCGTGCGGTGGCCGTGGGACAGGCTGCACGCCGCCTCCACGGATCCGCGCGGCCCGGTGAAGCAGAGAGCGCGGGGCTCAGGGGCCGGCCGGTCCCTGGGCGTCTCGAGGGTCACTGCGGCCCGATCGATGGGGACGCGCCACTCGGTGCCCGTCGCGTTCCAGTAGATCTCGTCGTGGGCCTCGAGCCAGAGGATGCCGCGCCGGACCCGGTAGCGGATGCGGTACTCCTGGGCGCCGGTCACGCGACGGTCCGGATCGCCGATGCGGATCCGCAGGTACGCTCCGCGGTGGGTGGTGCGAAAGGGGAGGGGATCTCCGTGGTCGCCCCGGATCGACTCGATCTCGAGCTCGATCCGGTAGTCGGCGGCCTGCCCGCGGCCGTAGCGGATCGGGATCTCGCGGTAGATGCCCCGACGACCGGCGTCTCCGAAGTCGTAGAGGATGCGCTCTTCGACCAGAAGGCTCCCGTCGGCGTGGAGCGCGATCTCGACCCGGAAGTCGCGGATGCGCTCCTCGGCGCCGCAGACGACGGGAAGGAGGAGGGCCGCCAGGAGGAGGCGGATCGCCCTCACGGTCACGCCGAGAAGTCGACTCGGGGCGCCTGTCGTGCCGCGGGCTCGTCGAGCTCGAAGTAGTCCTTCTTGCCGATCTGGAACCAGCCCGCGACGAAGTTGCTGGGAACCGTGTCGCACGCCGTATTGAGGTCGCGCACGACGGCGTTGTAGTAGCGACGGGCGGCCTGGATGGCCTCCTCGATGGTCGAGAGCTCCTGCTGGAGGTCCCGGAAGTTCTGGCTCGCCCGCAGCTCCGGGTAGGCCTCCGCGACTGCGAAGACGTTGGCGATGGCCCGGCTCAGTGCGCTCTCGGCGCCTCCCTGCTCCGCAGCTCCCGAGGCCTGGACGGCGCGACCGCGGGCGGCGGTGACCTCCTGGAGGGTCGTCGCCTCGTGGGCGGCGTAGCCCTTCACCGTCTCCACCAGGTTCGGGATCAGGTCGTGTCGGCGCCGCAGCTGAACGTCGATGTCGCTCCAGGCGCCCTCACTGCGATTCCTGAGCCCGACGAGCCGGTTGTAGAGGACGACGATCCCGGCGACGAGCGCGCCGATGATCCCCACCGTCCAGAGCATGGCGACCCCCCCGTGGATTCGATGAGCCCCGAAGCCTATCGGAAACGGCCCCGTCCCGGGCGCGGGAGATGCGGCCGAGGGCGTGGGGACCCCGGTGGCGGGCCCGACCCTGCGCGACCGGTGACTCCGGGTCAGGCACGGGTCGATCGGGCGGTCGCCGTCCGCCCGGGAGTCGTCGCGACAGGGGGCTGGAAGTCGATTGACGGCGGCGTCGATTCGACGACACTGTGGACTGCGAGCCACCACTTCAGTCGGGGGGGATGTCCTCCCGCGGGGCGATTCGTTCCCGCAACCCATCGGCGACCGCAGGAGGCCTCCGGGCAGCCGGCCGAGCCCCCAGACCGTGAGGAGAGGTCGACGTCCCCATGAGTTCGAGCCATGCGTCCCCCAGCCCGAGCGAGGTGCGGCGCCTCCTCGCAAGCCGAAAGATCGAGCGCGTCGTCGTTCTCGGTGCCAACGGCACCATGGGCTACGGCAGCGCTGCACTGTTCACCCAGGCCGTTCCCAGCGTCACCTTCCTGGCGCGGACGAAGGCGAAGGCCGAAGAGGGGCTCGCGGCGGCGATCAAGCAGGTGCGCTCCCCGACCGTCGCGTCCCGGTCCGAGGTCGGCGACTACGAGAACGACCTCGAGTCCGCCGTCGAGCGCGCGGATCTGGTCTTCGAGGCGCTCACCGAGGACTTCGCCATCAAGAAGCAGATGTTCGACCGGGTCGAGAAGGCGCGCAGAGACGATGCGATCGTCGCGACCGTCACCTCGGGCCTGTCGATCAACGAGCTGGCGGACGGCCGCGGTGACTCCTTCCGACGCCACTTCCTCGGCCTCCACTTCTTCAATCCGCCGAACGTGATCGTCGGAACCGAGCTCATCGCCGGGCGCGACACGGATCCGGAGCTGGTGGACTTCGTCGAAGCCTTCTCGCGCACGCGGCTCGGGCGCGAGATGGTGCGTACGGCCGACACCCCTGCGTTCGCGGGCAATCGCGTCGGCTTCAAGGTCCTGAACGAGGCCGCCCAGATGGCCGAGACCCTCGGCCCGGTGCTCGTCGATCGCATCGTCGGTCCCTACACCGGCCGCGCGCTGACCCCGCTGGCCACGATCGACCTCGTGGGCTGGGACATCCACCGCGCGATCGTGGACAACGTGTTCGAGAAGACGAACGACGAGGCCCACGACACCCTGCGCCTGCCGGACTTCATGGCGGGCCTGATGGACCGCGGAGTGCTCGGCGACAAGACCGGCGGCGGGTTCTTCAAGCGCGACGGCAAGACCCGTCTCGCCCTGGACATCGGGAGCGGAGACTACAAGGCGCTCTCCGAGGTCCCGGTACCGGACATGGCCTACGTGGACTCGATCGCAGGTCTCTACGCCCAGGGCCGCTACCGCGAGGGCATGGCCGCCTTCCTGGCAGCGGAGGGTCAGGAGGCCAGGCTCGCCCGCAAGGTCGTCGCCGGGTACCTCAGCTACGCCTTCCACCGGGTGGGCGAGGTCGCGGACGAGATCGGCGCCATCGACCGGATCATGGGGATGGGCTTCAACTGGGCCCCCCCGAGCGTGCTGGTAGATGTGATGGGCCCGAAGGCCGCCGTCGAGATGATCGGCGAGGCCGGCCTGCCCGTGCCCGAGGCGCTCGTCAGCGCTGCGAAGAGCGGCGAGCCGAAGCGGTTCTTCGGGCACCCCCACATCAACATCGGCCGTTTCTTCGTTGCGGGCTGAGCCCGCGACGACCCATCAAGCGAGAGGAACCCATGGCTGCGCACTCTGAGGTCTACGTTCTCGGCGGTTACCAGACGGATTTCGGGCGGAACTGGACGAAGGAGAACAAGCACTTCTCGGCCCTGATGCGGGAGTCGGTGCTCGGTGCGCTCGAGCGCTGCGACATCGCCCCGGAGGAGGTCGAGAGCGCTCACGTGGGGAACTTCGCCGCGGAGCTCTACTGCATGCAGGGCCATCTCGGCGCCTTCTTCACCGAGGTGCACCCGGCCTTCAGCGGCCTCCCGACCAGCCGCCACGAGGCGGCCTGTGCGTCGGGCAGCATCGCGCTGCTCGCCGCGTCCTCCGAGATCGAGGCCGGGCGCTACGACCTCCAGGCCGTGGTGGGAATCGAGCAGATGAAGACGGTCTCGGCGGCCGAGGGCGGGGCCTATCTGGGCACCGCGGCGTGGTACGCCGAGGAGGCCGACGGCATCGAGTTCCCGTTCCCGAAGCTCTTCGGGCGACTCGGCGACGAGTACGATCGGCGCTACGGGCTCAAGGACGAGCACCTCGCGGAGATCAGCAAGATCAACTACGCCAATGCGAAGCTGAATCCGAACGCGCAGACGCGCACCTGGTACATGAACAAGGAGCACGCCCTCTGCCGGACCGAGGACAATCCGGCCGTGGGGGGCCGCATCCGCATCGCCGACTGCTCCCAGGTGACCGACGGAGCCGTCTGCGTCTTCCTCGCCTCGCGCGCCTACGCCGAGAAGTACGCGCGCGGAATGGGCCGGAAGCTCGAGGAGATCCCGCGCATCAAGGGCTGGGGTCACAACACGGCGCGCCTGCGCTTCGCCGACAAGGTCGCGGAGAGCCGCGACGACGAGTACGTGCTGCCCCACGTCAGAAGCACGATCACTTCGGCGATGAAGCGTGCGGGAATCGAGGACGTCTCGGGGATCGACGGCATCGAGACCCATGACTGCTTCACCACCTCGGAGTACATGGCGATCGACCACTTCGGCATCACCGCGCCGGGGGAGAGCTGGAAGGCGGTCGAGGAGGGCTGGCTGGAGATCGACGGGAAGCACCCGATCAATCCCAGCGGTGGCCTGATCGGCGCCGGGCATCCCGTGGGAGCTACCGGAACGCGACAGCTGCTCGACGCCTACCTCCAGGTGACCGGCCAGGCCGGCGACTACCAGGTCGAAGGCGCGAAGAACTTCCAGACGCTGAACATCGGGGGCAGCGGCACCACCAGCGTCAGCTTCGTTCTGGGGGTCTGAGCCGGACGCCCACCGGGGCGTGCTACTCGCCGCTCTTTTCGCGGATCTGCGCGGGCTCGTCCCGGGGCAGGCCGAGCTCGCCGGCACGCTGCTCGAGGATCTCTCCGGTGGCGTCGCGCAGGTGCCCGACCAGGCGGCGCGAGGCGTCCAGCAAGACCTCGGCACGGGCCATCAGCTCCTCGGCCTGATGCTCCCGCTCGCGCTCCAGCCGCTCGGCGGCCTCCCTGCGGAGCTTGTCTTCGTGGCAGCGCGTGCACAGCGTCTGGAAGTTCGAGAGGTCGAACGTTCCGCCGTCCTCGAGCGGTACGATGAGGTTGACCATCCAGACCGGGCTGCGGGGTTTGCCGAAGTCCCGCAGGCGGCGCCGGCCGCGCTCGGCCTCGGTATCCAGGCCGCAGGCGGCGCAGCGCCCCCCGTCGCGCCGCTGCACGCGGCGTCGGGCCTCGCGCGGGTCGCTCTGCTCCCAGGCGGCCAGGCAGGGCGGATGCCAGTGGCGCCGGACGTCGCGCTCGCCGCGGTAGGGACCGTCCGCGAGCAGGATCGCGTCGCCGCACCAGCGGCATACACCTCGCGGAGCGTCCGGAAAGGGAATCTGCACTCTGCGATGGGCCATCCCCAAGCGTTCTCCCGACGCCGCGCATCCGAGCCGCGGCGCCCCGAACGAGGGGGACCGGGGCAGCATAGTCCAGATGCCCCGAATCTGCGCCTGGGCCGCGAGGCCTCGCTCCGCTGCGGGCGCGATAGAATCAGCCCCCGCACCTGCCGGGGCTTCCATCGCATTCCTTCGAGGTCGACATGAAGTTCGGAGTTCTTCAATTCTTTGGCTGGCCCGATCGCCGGGTCCCGATCGAGACCATCTACCAGCGCTCGCTGGAGCGCATCGAGATCATGGATCGCGGCGGCTACGAGGCGGTCTGGCTGGCCGAGCACCACTTCAGTGGCTTCAGCGTGTGTCCCTCGGTGCATGTGATGGGCACCCACGTGGCCGCGCGGACACGTCGGCTCCGGATCGGGACGGCGGTCTCCCTCGCGGCCTTCTACCACCCCCTGCGGCTGGCGGAAGAGGTGGCGCTGCTCGACGTGCTCTCCGGGGGGCGGGTCGACTGGGGGGCGGGTCGCGGCTTCGACCGCGTCGAGTTCGAGAACTTCGGCGTACCGGCCGAAGAGAGCGTGCCGCGCTTCCGCGAGGCCGTGGAGGTCGTGCTCGAGGCCTGGCGCAGCGAGAAGCTCCACTTCGAGGGCCAGTTCTACCGTTTCGACGGAATCGAGGTGCTGCCGCGGCCGCTGCAGAAGCCGCACCCCCCGGTGTGGGTGGCCGCCTCCTCGGAGCCCGCCATCGCCTGGGCCGCAGAGCGCGGCTACTCGATCCTGATGGATCCGCACTCGGCCCACGCCGAGATCGCCCGCAAGCGGGAGCTCTTTCGCACCCAGCTGGAGGCGGCCGGCCACGACTTCGCCGGCCGTGAGATCCCCATGGCGCGTCTCGTGGCCGTGGCGCCGACGGAGGCCGAGGCCGAGGAGGTGGCGCGACGCGGTGCCGGCTGGATCGTCGGCTCCTACATGGGCAGCGGTGGAGGGCAGCTCTTCGACCCGAAGGGGCTCGCACCGGCGCCGGCGCGAGAGGACCCGGTGGAGCGCTACCTCCAGGGGGTGGTGATCTACGGGACGCCCGAGAAGGTGGCCGACGAGATCCGACGCCTCCAGGAGGAGATGCACCTCGGGTATCTCATGTGCGCCCCGCTGAGCCACGAGACGTTCCTCTCCTTTACGGACGAGGTCCTGCCGAAGCTCTTGTAGACGTGAGGCGGCGACCCGGGGCCTGCTACCCTGGTCGCCCGCTGGATTGCGGTGACGGAGTGAAGCGGATGCGGGTCGGGGGGGAGGTCGAGTCCGTCTGTCGTCGCTGTGGCACGGTCTGGCACGTGGTGATCGCCATGGCCGACGGCCGCATCGCGAACGTCGAGTGTGGAGACTGCGGGGCGCGCCACCGCTACCGCAGCGCCAGTGCGGCGACGCCGACGAAGGGCGCCTCCCGCACGCCGTCACGCGTCACGCGGCGCGTGCAGAAGCCGCTGGTCGAAGCGGACCTCTCGCGACCCTGCCGTCCCTTCCGTGCGAGCGATACCTACCGGGTGGGGGACCGCATCGCCCACGACCGCTTCGGCGAGGGCGTGGTCCAGGAGGTGCGCGGTCCGACGAAGATCGAGGTGCTCTTCGAGAGCGGCGCCAGGATCCTGGTCCACGGCCGAGGGGGCAGCGGCTGAGGGCCCGGCGTGGGCCCGAGAGCCCGGACGGCCTGATCGCAGGACGTCTCAGGGGGTCGGGTCGGGGCCGAGCGTCTCGCGCCGTTCCTCGAGCGACTCCCACTCCTGCATCAGCTCCTGGCAGCGGGCCGTGAGGGTCCGGTGCTCTCCCTCCAGGGCGGCCCGCTCGTCCCCGGGTGTACGTTCGAAGAAGGCGGGGTCGCAGAAGGTCTGGTTCAGGGCCGCGATCCGGCTCTCCGCCGCCTGGAGCTCCTCGGTGACCTCGCCCAGGCGCGACTCGATGCGCTTCAGCTCGCGGCGGCTGACCGCAGGACGCCGCTCCTTCGGCTTAGCCGTCCTCTTCTCGCGCTTCGCGGCCCGGGCCCGGCGCAGGGCCACCTGGGCGTCCAGGTGGTCGTCGCCGCAGCGCTCCAGGTACTCCTCGTAGGTCCCGGGGAAGTCGTTCAGCCCCTCCGGCGTGAGCTCGATGACGCGGGTCGCCAGCTCGCCTACGAACCAGCGATCGTGGGATACGAAGATCAGGGTGCCCTCATAGGCGAGGAGCCCCGCGACCAGCGCCTCGATGGCCTCGAGGTCGAGGTGGTTCGTCGGCTCGTCGAGGACGAGCACATTGGGCCGCTCCACCACCTGGCGCGCGAACACCAGGCGGGCGGCCTCGCCGCCGGACAGCGAGGAGAGCTTCTTGTCCACGTCGTCCCCGGAGAAGAGCACTGCCCCCAGGTGCCCGCGCACGAAGCCGATGGACTCCCCCGGGCAGACGTCCGCGAGCCACGAGGCCACGGTCTGCTGGGAGGCGCCGAGCTGGGCGCGCTGGTCCTGCGCGACGTATCCGGGATGCGTCTCGTAACCCCAGGTGACACTTCCGCGGTCGGGCTCGATCTCCCCCATCGCGACGCGCAGGAGGGTCGACTTGCCGATTCCGTTCGGGCCGATGATCGCCACGCGCTCGCCCCGCATCACCGTGAGGTTCACGCCCTCGAGCACCGGGGTGTCGTCGTAGCGCTTCGCGACGTCCTCGATGGCGAGCGCCTGACGGCCGCTGGGCCGCCGCTGATGGAAGCGGAAGTGGGGGTAGCGGCGCGAGCTCTGGGGAAGGGACTCGATCTCGATGCGGTCGATCTGCTTGAGCTTGCTCTGGGCCTGTCGCGCCTTGGTCGCCTTCGCTCGGAATCGCTCGACGAATGCCTTCTGATCCGCGATCTGGGCCTCGCGCTTCGCGATCTCCTTCTCGCGGCGCTCGCGCTCCGAGCGCTTCGCCCGCACGAAGGCCTCGTAGTTGCCCGGGTAGACCGTGATCGTCTCGTAGTCGACGTCGACGATCGAGGTGGCGACGTTGTCCAGGAAGCGGTGGTCGTGCGAGACGACCAGGGCCGCGCCCGGGAAGTCCTCGAGGAAACGCTCGAGCCAGCGGATCGACAGGATGTCCAGGTGGTTCGTGGGCTCGTCGAGGAGGAGCACGTCGGGCTCCGAGGCCAGCACCTGCGCCAGCAGGACGCGGAGCTTGAACCCGCCGGAGAGGGTCGAGAGGGGCTCGGGATGGAGCTCCGTGGCGATGCCCAGCCCCTCCAGGATCTCTCCGGCGCGAGCCTCCAGGGTGTAGCCGCCGCGCCGCAGGATGACGTCCTCGAGCTCCGCGTAGCGGTCGCCGTCGAAGTGCTCGGAGGCCCGGGCGAGGATACGCTCCTTCTCCTGGATCGCGTCCCAGAGCTCCGCGCTGCCCATCATGACGACGTCGAGGATGCGGTCGCGCTCGTAGCGGAAGTGGTCCTGCTTGAGGACGCCGAGCGTCGCCCGCCGGGGAAGCGAGATCTCGCCCTCGCTGGCAGATTCCTCGCCCGCCAGGATCTTTAGGAAGGTGGACTTCCCGGAGCCGTTGGCCCCGACCACGCCGTAGCGCTGCCCCGGATCGAACTGGAGCGATACGCCCGCGAAGAGCGTGTGGTCTGCGTAGTGCTTGGCGAGGCTGGAGACGGCGATCACGGGGGGCGAAGGGTATCGGATGATGGCCCGGACGCCGGCGTCCGCGGATTCGCACCTCAGACGTCGGCATGCAGCGGGCCGCTCCGGCGCCGTGCAACTCCCGGCGCAAGCGCTCGCCCGGTGCGGAGTCCACCGCCGAGGCGACCCACTCGAATCGGGACGCGATCGGCGTGAAGGGGGTGCTCCACACCGCCGAGGGCGAGCCGCAGCAGCGGAGCGTGCGCGGCGGAAGCGGATTCCTCTCGAACGATCCGCTCCTGCTCCGCTTCTGGCTCGGCTCCGCGACCCGGATCGAGAAGCTCGAGGTGCACTGGCCGAGTGGGGCCACCCAGACCCTGGTCGACCTGGAAGTCGATCGGCTCCGTCACCTGCGAGAGCACGCCGCGGCTCCGATCGCCGGCTCCTAGGTGTGTTGCCGTTGCACGAGGCCGCTGCGCTCCAGCCGCAGGGCAGCGGGCAGCAGCAGCGCCAGCGAGATCAGCGTCGCGCCGGCGATGGCGACCACCAGCACGCCGGTGTCCAGCCCCTGGTCCAGCTGGTATTGGCGGAGTCGGCCTCCCAGCGTGGGGCCGAGTCCGTAGCCGAGGTTCATCACGCCGGTCGCCGCCACGGCGATGCGGCCGCGACGATCCAGCGCCGCCGCGAGCCCGATCTGGTAGGGCGAGACGAAGTAGAAGCCGATCCCCCAGGCGAGGGAGGAGAGCGCGAGGCTCGTCGGGGTCGTGGCCACCAGGTAGCCCCAGCGCCCGAGCAGGCTCAGCAGCGATCCGATCAGTAGGGGCGTGACGCGCCCTCGTCGCAGTCCCACACGGGCGGCGATCGCCCCGCCGACGAGGCCCGCCAGGGTTGTGACGCCCAGGAGATAGCGGACCTGGTCGTAGGGGATGCCGTGATCGACCGCGATGTCGTAGGAGAACTGCCAGAGAGCCTGCTCGGCCACCGAGTAGGTGAACATGCCCGCCAGCACGAGCAGCGACAGCGGCCCGAGCAGTCCCGAGCGCCGGTCGCCGCTCGCCCCCATGACGCCGGCCGTCGGGAGCGCCTCGCCGCCGGCGACGGCGCTGACCACCGAGATGTCCCGATCGAGATGCGCGGGCCGGGGCGGGATCCAGAGCAGGAAGGGCGCGGCCACCAGACAGAGCGCCCCGAGCACGGCGAAGCCGGCGGGGTAGTTTCCGCCGGCCACCACCGTCGGGAGCTGGATGGTGAGGGCGGCGGTCACGCCCCCGCCCAGGGTCCAGATGACGGCGAAGACGCGCTCCGCATCGGCCCGAGCCGCGATCGCGGCATTCGCCCCGGCGATCGCCGCGCCGGATCCCACGCCCAGCAGCACGCGCCCCAGGATCATCGGCGCGTATTCTGCGCTCAGCGCGGAGAGGGCCACGCCGAGCCCCGCCAGCAGGACGCCCCCGAAGGCGAGCCCGCGATGCGAGACCCGCGTCACCACGCCGGTCGCCAGCATGGAGGTGAGGGCGAGCGTCATCAGCTCGATCGTTCCCAGGTCTCCGGCGCGCTGGTGGCTCAGCCCCGCGTCGATGAGGGCCTGGACGATCACCGGCGCCGCACTGGAGCCGAGGTAGCCCACTCCGGAGCCAGAGAAGGTGGCGAGGACGAACTGCCACTCGCGGGCGAGCCAGGGGCCGAGGTGATCGTCGCTGGGAAGGGCGCCGGACATGGATCTCGATCGTCGTGTCCGCGTTCAGACGCGTGCGGGCGTTCGTGCCGCGGGGCCGGGCACCATTCGCAGGCATTCTCGGTCGTCGGAGCCGGTCGGTGCAAGCATCCCGGTGTGCGGATCCGCGGGAGTTCTCCCCATGGCGCGCGTCGGACGGGCTCCGTCTTGACCTCCGGCGGCGGGCGTGAGAGCCTGCGCGGGCAGGCCTCCGGAGCGGTGCGTGGCCTCTCTCGCAGGCGCGGGCGGCCGGCGTGCCGCTCGCCGGCATCTCGCGCGAGGACATGTCGCAGGGCGCGTGGGCTCGGGGCCTTCCGGGCCGACGGCGCGGTGACGTCAGGGAAGGGGTCGGGGGTTCGCGTTTGAGCCAGTGCGCGGGACGGGTTGCCCTCGTGACCGGGGCCAGTCGGGGCATCGGACGCGCCATTGCCCGGCGGCTGGCGGCCGAGGGAGCCTCCGTCGTGCTGTCGGCATCGCGGCCCGGGAGCCATGGAGCCCTCTCCGGAACCCTCGATGAGGCGGTGGCGGAGATCCGCGCCGCAGGGGGGCGCGCGGATCGGGTCGTCGCCGACCTGCTCGCCGAGGCAGAGCGCAGCGACCTGCTGGCGCGGGCTGCGGAGCGCTTCGGGCCCCCGGACATCCTGATCAACAACGCGGCCATGGCCCGCTTCGCGCCCCCGAGTGCCTCGCCCCTCGAACACCGCCGCAAGATGGCCGAGGTGAACCTCCACGCCCCGGTCGATCTTGCCCAGCAGGCCCTTCCCGGCATGCGTGAGCGGGGGAGGGGCTGGATCCTCAACATCAGCAGCGATTCGGCCCTCCAGCCCTCGCTGCCCTACCGCGACACGCCGCAGGCTGCCCACGCCATCGTCGCCTACGGCGCCACGAAGGCGGCACTCAATCGCTATACCGAGGGGCTCGCCCACGAGGTCGCGTGCGACGGCGTGTTCGTGAATGCGCTGGCACCGGTGGCGATCGTGCTCACGCAGGAGGCGGCGCGGGTCGCCGGCCACATTGCCAGGAAGCATCCGGACATGGCGGAGCCCGTCGAGGTGATGGTAGAGGCGGCGCTCGAGCTCGTCACGGGTCGGCACGTGGGACGAGTCGTCAGCAGCCGCGCGATCCTGCACGAGGCGGCGAGGCCGGTCCGAAGCCTCGACGGTCGGTGTGTGCTGGGCGATGCCTTCCTCGCCGCCGATCTCGATGCCATCGTGTCGTGACGTGATCTTCCACTTCGACTTCGGCAACTACCGTCGCATGTTCCGCCTCGCCTGGCGCGAGCCGAACCCCCGCGCGCGCCGCTACTACCTGGCGGTGCTGATCCTCGTCGTTCCGATCGTCTCCAGCTTTCACGCACTCTGCTTCCTCCTCGACGGCGTGCTCTTTCCGCGCCTGCGGCGCGTCGAGGTGCGAGCACCCGTCTTCGTCGTGGGCCACGCGCGCAGCGGTACGACGCTCTTGCACCGTCTGATGAGCCTCGATCGGGGCCGCTTCTGCTCGTTTCGCCTCTACGAGCTCTACTTCCCCTCGCTGCTCCAGAAGAAGCTGATCCGCGCCGTGGCCTCCTTCGACGAACGCCGCCTCGGTGGGGCGCTCGAGCGGCGGGTGCGCGCCTGGGAGGAGCGGCGCTACGGGTCGATACGGAAGGTCCACGAGATGGGCCTGACGGAGCCGGAAGAGGACGACCTCGTGTTCTACTACTCCTGCGCGTCCGGGTTCTGGATCACGAAGATGCCGTACATGGGCGATCTCGACTTCTACTACGTGGATCGCTGGCCCGCGCGACGGAGACGGCGTCTGCTGCGCTTCTACCGCGACTGCATCCGGCGACAGCTCTACCTGGATGGTGAGGCGAAGGTGTATCTCAGCAAGAGCCCGATCTTCGCGGGTCGCGTCGAGTCGCTGATCGAGGCCTTCCCGGACTCGCGCTTCGTCGTGCCGCTGCGCAACCCCTACGAGACGATCCCCAGCCTCCTGAAGCTGATGCGGATGGGCTGGCGGCGCCTCGACTGGGACGAGGAGCGACAACGGCGCTGCCTGGCGATCCTGGCCGATCAGTCGTTCGAGACCTACCGCCATCCCCTCGAGGTGTTGGAGCGGCATCCCTCGGTGCCCCGCGCCATCGTGGACTACCGCGACGCCGTGGAGGATCCGGCTGGGACGATCGAGGCGGTCTACGGCGAGCTGGGCATTCCCATCACGCAGGCCTACCGGGATTCCCTGCGCGAGCAGGGCGGGCGCGCGAAGCGGCACGTCTCGGGTCACGCCTACAGCCTCGAGGAGTTCGGGCTCCAGGCGAACGAGATCCATGAGCGCCTCGGCGATCTCTTCGAGCGCTACGGCTGGGAAGCCGAAGCGCCCGGAGGGGAGGCCGGGGGTGCGGGAGGGCGGGGATGAGTGCGGAAGGCTCCGCGACACGGGAGGCACTGAGGGCGGCCTGGGACGACCTGATCGCGGAGCTCGAGCGGGCGCGCGACGCCATCGACCGACCGGAGCGAATGCCGCCCCCGCCGAGTGATCGTCTGCTGGCCGAGGGCTACCGCTATCTGATGGGCTTCGTCCACAGCGCCGTCGAGCGTGCCTTCCACGAAGACCCGCGCTTTCCGGCGTTCCGGCACGCGCTCCAGATCGTGAACAAGGCGACCATCGACAATGCCGACGCCATCTACTTCATGGCGCCGATCGACGGACGCGAGGCCACGATCGTGCGGGGCCGGGTCGAAGACCATCGCCACTGGCGAGGCGAGGCGCCGGCGCCCGCGGGCCGAAAGGCCCCCCAGTACCTGATCTTCGAGCTCAGCGACGGCTGCATCGCGGGGGACTCCGGGAGCCTGGCGGAGCTGCGGCCCGGCGTGAAGGTGCAGACCGGCCGGATCGACTCGACCCAGCTCGAGGTCGATCCCGATGGCGCGTTCGAGATCCTGCTGGCACCGGAGCGACCCGCCGGCTACGAGGGAAACTTCGTTCCGACGCTTCGCCGTACCTCGCGGCCGAACCCGGCCGATCCGGAGGCCGGCCCCGAGCGTCATGCGTGTTGGGTGAGCGGCCGACAGCTCTTCTACGACTGGGAGCGCGAGGATCCGGTAGCGCTCAGCATCCGACAGCTGGGCGCCGAGGGCGAGCATCCGCCTGCCTACGACCCGAACCGGGCGGCCGCGGAGCTCCGGCGCTGCGGGGCCCTGGTGCGGGGCCAGATGCACTTCTGGAACGCGTTCTATACCACGCTGCTCGAGGTCCACGGAAAGCGCGACGGCTCCGATGGCGAGCGCTTCATGCCACGCAACGCCTTCAATCGCGTGAACGCGGCCTCGCGGGAGACCGGCGGGGGCCAGAGCACGAACCTCTACGCCGGAGGCATCTTCGATCTCGAGCCCGAGCAGGCCCTGATCGTCGAGTCGCGGATTCCGGTCCCGGCGCAGTACGTCGGCTTTCATCTGGCCAGTCTCTGGGGCGAATCCCTCGACTTCGCGAACCACCAGAGCAGCCTGAACGGCTTCCAGGCCGAGCCGGACGAGGACGGCGTGCTGCGCTACGTCGTAGCCCATCGGGACCCGGGCGTACCGAACTGGCTCGACACGACGGGACATCGCGAGGGATTCCTCACCCCGCGCTGGTCGTACTCGCAGACGCCTCCCCAGGACCGCTGGCCGAGCATTGGAGCCCGCCGGGTCGCCTTCGACGAGATTCGCGACCACCTGCCGGCGGGCGTCCGCCATGTCTCCGGGGAGGAAAGGCGCGCGCGGATCCGCGTCCGACAGGAGCACGTCCAGCGACGCTACCGGGTGTTCTAGGATGCGCTGTCGAGCCGGGCGGCGACTGGAGGGCCGGTGAATGGCACACGAGGACGAGTACCACGACGCCCTGCTCGACGCCTGCCAGCTCGTGTGGGGCGAAGGCTTCCTCGCCCCGGGCGGCGACGGCAACGTGGCGAAGATGGTCGCCGGACTCGATCTCGCGGGTCGACGCGTCGTCGACGTGGGCTGTGGTCTGGGAGGGCCGGCCTGTGTCCTGGGTCGCGACTTCGACGCCATAGTCGTCGGCATCGACCTGGAGCGTCCCCTGGTGGAGCGCGCCCGCGAGCGGGCGCGGCGCCTGGGGCTTTCCGGGCGCGTGACCTTCGAGGTGGTCGACGGCCGGTCGCTCCCCTTCGAGGATGACAGCCTCGATCTGGTGCTCAGCGCCGGGGCGTTCACCCAGACCGCGGACAAGCTCACCGCGTTTCGGGAGTGTCTGAGAACGCTCCGGCCCGGTGGAAGCATCCGCCTCTACGACTGGTTTCGCAGGGACGACGAGCTCAGTGCCGACATGCTGCGCTGGATCGAGCTGGAGGGCATCACCTACGCTCTCGAGACGACGACGAGCTACGCCCGGATCCTCGAGTCGGCGGGCTTCGTGGACGTGGAGGTCGAGGACGCCTCGGCGTGGTACCGACGTACGGTCGTCGAGGAGCACGAGGCGCTGCGCGATCGCTACCTTCCCGTCATGATCGAGCGCATGGGACGCGAGCAGGCGGAGCACTTCGTCGAGAACTGGCGAGTGATGCGGGGGGTCTGCGAGAAGGGCGAGATGATCCAGGCCTACACGCGCGGACGGAAGCCCGGTGGCTGATTCGCGGATCGAGCCGGCCCCGCGTCTCCGCGCAGAGCAGGGGTCGAGGAGCTCGGAATGAGTGCGGCGGTCGAGTTCCTCTTCGACTTCGGCAGTCCCAACGCCTACCTCGTGCATCGGGTCGTTCCCGAGTTCGAGCGCAGGACCGGCGCCCGATTCGAGTACGTTCCGGTGCTCCTCGGTGGCGTCTTCAAGGCGACGGGCAACGTCTCTCCTGCGGTCTCCCTCCAGGGCATCAAGAACAAGGGCGAGTACCAGGCGCTGGAGATGCGGCGATTCATCGCCCGGCATGGGATCGAGGGGTTCAGAGCCAACCCCTACTTTCCCGTGAATACGCTGCAGATCATGCGAGGCGCCATCGTCGCCCAGCGGGAGCGCTGCTTCGAACGCTACGTGGACGAGGTCTTCCGTCACATGTGGTCGGAGCCGAAGAAGCTCGACGACCCGGCGGTGATCCGAGCCGCACTGGAGGAGTCCGGGCTCGACGCAGGGGTCGTGCTGGAGGGGATCCAGGATCCGGAGATCAAGGCGCGCCTGCTCGCGAACACCAGCGATGCCGTGGCGCGAGGGGTCTTCGGCTCGCCCAGCTTCTTCGTGGGCGGCGAGCTCTATTTCGGCAAGGACCGGCTGGACGAAGTGGAGCGCGCGCTCGCCTCGGCGGCCGGGGGATAGGCCGGAACGCCCCGACGCCGCCGGACGCACCGGCGTGTTCCGCGGTAGCATCCGTCCCATGGCCCAGGCGCTGCGTGAAGGCTCCGCGCTCCTCGAGGCTCCCGAGCGCGCGGCCCGCCCCTGGTGCGAGCAGTGGATGGATCGCTCCTCGGCGCCTGCCTGGGCCATCGGAGCCGGCATCGCATTGACGCTGCTGCTGGTGATGGCGGTGGCGGGGTTCCTGTCGGGCGACCTGCCGCGGATGCTGCGCGGCGAGTCCGAGGCGTACGAACCCTCGGAGTACCGGTTCTCGGTGGTCTTCGCACTGCTGTCGGGCTACCTGCCCGCCGCCTACGTCTGGACCGTGCGCGGCAGCCGACGCGCCTTCGCCGGACTGCGACCCCTGCTCCGCGGCACGCAGGAAGATCTCGACGCACTCGGGGCTGGGATCGGGCGCTTCGACCGCCGCCAGCTCCGGCGTGCCGGATGGATCGGGATCGCGATCGCCATCGCGCTTCCGATCGCAGTCGACCAGACGCCGGCGGTCTACGCGTTCCGTGAGGTGAATCCCGCGGTCGTCGGGCACCGGGTGCTGGTGCCGCTGCTGTGCTGGATGCTCGCGCGCATCACCGTCGCATGGACCACGGACACGCGCCGCCTGGTGGCGATCTCGCGCGACCGCCTCGAGGTGGATCTCCTGGATCTCGCGCCCCTGGCTCCGCTCACTCACTACGGCCTGCGCAACGCGCTGATCTCCCTGGGATCGATGTCGATCCTGTCCCTGATGGCTGCCGACTGGGCCTCTCGGCCCGGACTGCCCTGGGTGCTCGGGGCGCTCATGGGTCTGGCGATCACACTGGGCGCGCTCGGGCTGCTGATGCCGGTACGGGGCGCTCACGGCGTGATCCAGGCCGCGAAGGCGCGGGAGCTGGCCTGGTGCCGCCGGGAGATCCGGCGGCGCCGAGAAGCCCTGGATACCGGCGAGACCGGGGCAGGGCAGGGTCGGCTCGACGAGCTGGTGGCCTACCACGGGCTCGTGAGTGACGTCCGGGCGTGGCCCTTCGACACCTCGACGCTGCTGCGATTCGCGCTCTACCTGGCGATTCCGCTGGGCTCGTGGATGGGCGGGGCGCTGGTCGAGCGCTGGCTGGACCGGATCCTCGGCTGAGTTTCCGTTGGCCGCGGCTTGACGGACGACTATATCTCTATAATATTAGAAATATGGAGAAGCAGGATGCCCTGGCAGCGCTGGCCGCCCTGGCCCAGGAGACGCGGCTCGACGTGTTCCGCCTGCTGGTCCGCGCCGGCTCCGACGGTCTCGCGGTGGGCGAGGTGGCGGAGGCCCTGGACGTGCCCTCGGCGACGCTCTCCTTCCACCTGAAGGAGCTCACCAGCGCTGGCCTGCTCCAGTTCGAGCGGGTCGGCCGCTCGCGCATCTACCGACCGGACTTCGCGGCCATGCAGCAACTCCTCGGTTTCCTGACCGAGCAGTGCTGCGAAGGCGTCACCCGGTCCCCTGGAAGAGGAGGATCTTCATGACCCGAGAACGTCGCCCGCAAGATCCGGACCGGCTGAGAGCCATGGTAAGCGAGGGGTACGCCCGCGTGGTCGAGACCCAGGAAGAAGGAGACGCGCAGCGCGCGCGCGAG
>Ga0209536_100002508_pt1 | contig 29949 bp, 18 predicted proteins | sample DeeMarSeWOR28_12_FD_187461 | JGI IMG/M metagenome (GOLD analysis project Ga0209536, IMG submission 187461) | Marine sediment microbial communities from White Oak River estuary, North Carolina - WOR-2-8_12 (SPAdes) (version 2) | ecosystem: Environmental > Aquatic > Marine > Intertidal zone >...
TGGCTCCCGAAGGACCGGGTCCTGTCGTAAATGACGTTATGGCCATGCGCGATTCCATGATGCAGATGGCGGAACTTTGCCCTGCAGAGCAGCGTGCCAAACAGCTGGGCAGCGACCGTTTCAAGCTGATGACCTGGCCTGGGTATGAGCGTATGAACGCACTCTACGAGCGAACATACGGTGTGCCCCTACCCATGAGCGGGCACAGTTTCACTGCTCCGGAACCGGCCATCTGGCGCAGCATTGTCGACGGCGTTCCGTATCCTACCAAGGCACTCATTACGTGGGGGAGCAATCCACTGCTCAATGCGGCCAACACCGGGATGGTGTACAAGGCCCTGAAGAGCCCAAACCTGGATCTGCATGTGGTGCTGGAACACTTCATGACGCCGACGGCAATGCTGGCGGACTATGTCCTTCCGGCAGCCAGCAAGCTGGAGAGGGGAACGCTGTCCACGATGGAGGATTTCACGTCTGTATTTGTCGCTGCCGAGCGTGCCATACCACCGATCGGCGAGCGCAAGAGCGACTATTATTTCTTCCGTGAACTCGCCATTCGCCTCGGTTTCGGGGAGCACTTTCCGTGGAGGACGGAAGAGGAGCTGTACAACTATCGCCTCCAGCCCTTGGGCATTACCTTCGAGGAGGCGGCCACCCAAAAATATGTGATCGCCGCTACGGAACCCTGGACCTACGATAAAATCAACCCGCGGACCGGCAAGGTCACCGGGTTCGCAACACGGAGCGGCAGGTTCGAACTCTATTCGAATCTGCTCGAGGCGCTGGGATACGATCCCCTGCCGTATTACGAAGAGCCTCCGGAAAGCCCGGTAAGGACACCGGAAATTGCGGCGGAATATCCTCTCATCCTGATCAATGGAGGACGATTCCTGCCCCAGTTTCAATCCGAGCACCGCCAGTTCGGCATGGGATTGCGCGAGCAGCACCCCGATCCTCTCCTGGAGATTCATCCGGAAACCGCAACCGAACTGGGCATCCGCGAAGGCGACTGGGCCAGGATCGAGACTCCGAGAGGCGCCATTGTCATGAAGACGCAGTTTACCACCGGAATCGATCCGCGCGTAGTGCATGCCGAACACTGCTGGTGGTTCCCTGAACAGCCCGGGGCTGAGCCGTCACTTCACGGTTTGTGGCAGTCGAACGTGAACGTGCTGACGACAGATGAGCCCGATGCCTGCGATCAGGTTACCGGAAGCTGGCCGGGCAGAGCCTTGTTGTGCCGGGTGAGTCCAGTCACTCCAGCGTGATTGCACGAGAATATCTATCACGTTTCCGCCGTGATATAGTATGTGACTGCCGGGCCCTGCCCCGCGAGAGCCGAAAGAGACGGGCCCGCGCGTTCAGAGAAATTAGACATCGAGCCAATTATCAAACGATAAAGGAGGAGTTATGCCGGCAGAAAGAAGGCTTGCACTGGTAACGGGGGCCTCCATGCCCAGGGGCATCGGGAAAGCGACGGCCCTCACCCTCGCGAGGGAGGGGTGCGATGTGGTCGTTACGGGCTTTAACCACATGGACGGGGCCAAGGCGGTATCGGAAGAGATAAAGGCAATGGGCCGTAAGTCCCTTGCCCTCAAGATGGACGGAAGGGATTACGGCGATGTGCAGAAGGTCTTTGCCACTATCAAGAAGGAGCTTGGGCCGGTGGAGATCCTTGTCAACAACGCCGCCCAGATGGGCCGGATGGTGAGCATCGCAAAGACGACCATGGACGATTGGGAAAACGAGGTGAAGCTTTGCCTCAACTCTGCGTTCTACTGCATCAAAGAAGCTTGGGAGGATATGAGAGCCAACAAGTGGGGCCGAATCGTCAACATGACCTCCGTTGCAGGCGTGATGGGCGGTTTCGGGCAGTCCAGCTACGGCTCTGCCAAGGCGGCCCTCATCGGACTCGCCAAGTGCGTGGCACTGGAGGGTGCGAGGTCCAACATCACGGCCAACTGCGTCCTCGTGGGTATGGCCCAGACCGAGGCGTACGACGAGACGGTCGGGGAAGAGATTCGCAAGAACATCGAAAGGAAAATCGCCTTCCAAAGAGCTGCATCGCCCCAGGAAGTCGCCGACGCCATCGCCTATGTCGTCTCCGAGAAGGCCGGTTACATGACAGGCACGGTCGTCGATCTCATGGGCGGCCTTGATCTCTTCGTCATTTAAGCGCGCACGAATCTCCCGGGCTTTCTGGAATGGAATCCTCACGGCCCTTAACCCCGGTGCTGTACTTCGGTATGGAATAAATTTCTCAACGGATTCGGTTGTATTATTGCAGTTTATTTATATAGTTGCGGAAAACTTTGATAAACCGATGAAAGATCATACTCTTTTACATAAACTACACTTTAGGTTTAAAAGATTTTAACGATTTTCCGATATTTTATCTTGTACTGCGGTAGCATAAATGCCGGGCATCCGTCGATGCTTTGCTGTGTGCATTCCCTCAGCTTCCTCACTGTCAACCGAAGCGAAGTCGATGAGTACCCAGGGGAGATAAGTAGGCTTAACGCCCGGTAAACAGGAGAATAGTGATTCACGAGAGAAATCTCGTGAATCACATTCTTCACCCGGCAGTGTTCACATTCGTAAGATCACTGAGTCTTCCGCCCTGAATCGCTTCATCGTCTAGACGGAGATGTGAGTAGCGCACGGCGATTTCGAAAGCTCCCGCGCCGTCGGGCCCAAGATTATTATGTGGACTTACACGGTCAAAAGCTCCTGAGGATTGCTTGTATTTCCGATTCTCACCGGTAAGGAAAGCGGACGCCATCACATAATAACCCCAAGGGCTCGGATCCCCCACGTCAGAGGCACAGGTGGAAGCTCTGGTATATTCTCCCTGAACCGAAAAGGGTCCCTCGACCCATGCAAGTTCATAGTCCTGAAGGGTCACTGAATCCGCTATGAAATACCCGGTGTTCACAAATCGGTCGGAAAGATGGGCTTCGGGCCGCTGCCTGTACCGGATTTCATAGCCATCATGAACTTTGCGGCTGAGAGATACACCCAAGTGCAACAATCGCCTGCCACTATCGCTGTAAATCGGAAGGCCGGTTAGTCGCCCAGTGAAGTTCCACTGGTCATAATTTTCCGCGACGGCATCATCGCCGACGTCTTTGAAAACACCGAAGGCCCAGGTCACCCTGTCATCGGCTACCTGATTGTGGAACATGAAGCCGCTGTTGCGGGATGGCCAGAAAACCGAGGGCAGCGATCGCTCCAGGAATGTGATGTACTTGCTGCTGGTCAGCTCTTCAAGGCTGAAGGGCTCTTTCCAATGCCCGGCACGGAATCCTCCGAGCCCTGGTATGTTCGTCACACCCACGTATGTATCTTTAAATTTGGCTTCGCCTCCGGCGAAATCCATCTGTAACTTGAACTCGACATTATTATATATCGTTCCGGAAGTATACATACGGGCTCTGCGAAACTCCATTCCGCCGACTTGCTCTCCTATGTCCGCTTCCAGGTCGTCATCGGCAATGACGAAGGTCGTATCGTACTGGATCCGGCCGCCCACCTTTAACTTGACCGACCCATCTTCAGTTTCAAAACGGATGCCCTTGCTCCATTTGGCGTTTAAGTCCTGAGCCGCCGCAGGCACAGCCGAACTGCCTACAAGAATGGCAATAGAAAATATAGCGAGCCAGACAGGCCAAATCCGCTTTTGCTTAATCCAATACCACGACATGTTCATGAATCATCCTCCTTATGTGAGTTATACCGAGTGTCTTTCTCACGCCTCAATGCGCGGGACATGTCGGCATGTACCAGAACGCTCCTGCCACAAGGTATACCAGCGGTTCATGCATATATGCGCATCGTCGCTGTATAACTCCCGACATACGTGAGCGGTCAAGCGAGAAAATTACTAGGCATTTGTTAAGAAAAAATTAAGACATAGTAAATATCTTGATAGTTGTTTTACTGCACAGAATTACAACAAATTACCGGCAAGCTCGGCGAATTCGGACCTTTCCCCTTCAATCAGAAAGATACTTCTGCGGCTTGCCAGAATGTAACCGTTACTTCATTGGAATCGAGATATATTCGGTAGAGAGCCTATAGGTGAAATCGATTTTCCCGGATCAAATAAACTAAGGTTCCCTATTTTAAAAGGTAAGTTTGAAAATAAAAAAGGCCACACAACAGAGTGGCCTTTTTTATCTATCACCTTATAATTGCGGTTAGGATTTGAACTGTACTAGCGTTTCTTTAGACGTGAAAGGGCCGCTACTCCAAATAGACCCAAGCCAAGCAATAAGAGAGATCCCGGTTCAGGAACTCTAATAAGAAAGTCCTGATAGGGTACATCAAAATAATCTACTCCTGGGCCCTGGGGACTATAGGCTAAAAGAATACTATCAGGAGGTGTGTAACCACCACTCAGAGCAGCATTTGCGCCGTCGACCAAAGACTGTGGCGACCCACTTATTGGCGGCAGGCCACTAATTGAAAGATTCCAGATAGCAATTTGTGCATCACTGGCACTCTCACCTAAAACTTCAAAGTTTTCAAAAACCCAGGCCGCTCCGTATAGGTTTTCCGGGACATAAATCAGCGTGTATGGTGTAGGCGTATCTTCAGCACTGGCGGGATCAACGCAAAAACCGTAAAAAACACTATCGTACACTCCACCCGGAGAGTTTGTAATTTCTACTATGTGATGCCCCGTCGGCCAACCGTTGTACCAGATTATGCCTGGATCTACCCCTTGAAATTCTAAATCGACACTGACTGGCAGTCCATCTGCTAGAGCTGCCGTCGAAACCAACAGAAACATACATGAGAATAATAATAACTTTTTCATGTTATATGCCCTCTTTAGTGATTGCACTATCATTAAACGCAATTCACGTACCAAAAACTACGGATACATAAGAGAACCGCATAAATAATTGTCAGAATTAAAGATACAACCACATGTTCTACTTTGGAAAATAGCGCAACTCTGACAATTCATTATTTAAATTTTGTCGCAAATTCAGACAGACAAAATTACATTCTACAATCAGAATTCATAAAACATTTAAAATAAACAGGATACGCACCATTGGATCATTCCCCGGGATTGTCCGGATTCTAGACGTTTGATAATTCTATTATGGAATTAGGTTTTTAAGAATAATTCATGTTCAAATAGAACCTCCTTTCGACTCAACCGGGAAAAGATCACCGTTGCTGTCGTTTTTGTTGGGAAAACTCAGGTTAAGTTGTAACAACGAGTCGTTCAGTGGGCAAAGCCCCTGTATTAGAGGAGCCCTTATTTGAATGCCAAAATCCATTCCAGACCGGCTATTCGCCGAAAAATGGATTTGTTCGCAAATTCCCAAATTCCTGGCAAAACCTGTTTTCAACTGTAGTAGAATTTTTGGTGATGTTGATTCTTTATGGGCAACAGGGAGGCTTACTATGAGAAAAGCAGCAGGCTGGAGAGAATTACTGAAGTCTGGAATGATCGCTTTTACAATATTAATAATTATCGAAATACCTGCCTTCGGGCAATATTTCGGCCAGAATAAAGTCCGCTACAATGATTTCGACTTTAAGATCCTCAAAACCGAAAATTTTGATATTTTTTATTACCCTGAGGAAAAAGAAATAATCGAGGAAGTCGGTCGCATGGCTGAACGATGGTATTACAGGCTGTCCGACGTTCTCGATTTCAAACTTTCCACCCGGCAATCCCTGATAATTTATGCAGATCACCCTGATTTTCAACAGACCCTCGTCATTCCCGGTGTAATCGGCGAATCTACCGGAGGCGTCACCGAGTCCGTCCGTCGGAGAATTGTAATGCCTCTTGCAGGCACTCTGAGTGATACGGACCACGTCATCGGCCACGAACTGGTGCACGCGTTTCAATACGATCTGGCCTCCCGGGCTGAAAGATCCGGCTTGTATTCTTCATTGGAAACTCTGCCGCTCTGGTTTATTGAAGGAATGGCGGAATACCTCTCCATCGGTCCGGTGGATTCCTTTACGTCCATGTGGATGCGCGATGCCGTGCGTAAGGAAGGCTTTCCTTCCATAGACGAGCTGGACAGTTCGAAATACTTCCCCTATCGCTGGGGGCATGCGTTGTGGGCCTTCATAGCGGGTGAAAAGGGAGATGAAGTTCTCGGAAGAATTTTGAGAGCCGGGATCAAAACCGGTGATGCCGAAAAGGCAATCAGTTCGGAAATGGATGTTTCGATAGAAGAATTGTCCAAACAGTGGCATCAGGCCTTAAAAGAACAGTATAAGCGCATTCTGACAGTGACCGCATCCGCAGAGCAAAACGGTACCGTTGTTGTATCGAAAGAAAAATCCGACAGCGAGTTGAATGTCAGCCCTGCCATCAGCCCTGACGGTAAATATGCCGTGCTTTTTTCCGAGAAGAGCCTTTTCGGCATCAATCTCTATCTTGTGGATCCGGAAACAGGCAAATTTTTGGATAAAATTACTGAAACCGAGATCAGTCCTCATTTCATAAATCTTCAGTTTACAAAAGCTGCAGGAAGCTGGAGTCCGGACAGCAGACAGTTTGTTTTTCCCAGCGTCAAGGGCGCCACTCCGCAAATCACGATATACGATGTTGCAAAAAGAAAGGTTGCGAGAAAAGTTACGGTCAAGGAGGTTGGAGAAATTTATAGTCTATCCTGGGCTCCGGACGGAAAGTCCATTGCGTTCGCCGCGATCACGGGCGGGATCTCGGATATTTACACAATGGACCTTGGAAACGAAAAATTAGAACGCCTGACCGATGATTATTATGGAGATCTGCAGCCCTCCTGGTCCCCTGACGGTGCGAAAATAGCCTTTGTCACCGATCGGTTCACAACCGATCTTTCGAATCTTGTATTTGGCGATTTTCGCCTGGCTCTTTACGATCTTGCGACGGGGAACATATCCGAACTGCAAGGATTCGCCAAAGGAAAACACATCAATCCGGAGTGGTCTTCTGACGGATCGGAACTTTATTTCATATCGGACCATAACGGCATTTCCAATATCTATCGGCTGATTCTCAAGAACGGCTCCATCAGTCAGGTCACAAACCTGGATAGCGGCGTCAGCGGTATTACGCAATTCAGTCCCGCATTCTCTGTGGCGAAAAATTCGGGAACTCTTCTTTTCAGCGCCTTTGCCGAAGGGGGCTACTCGGTTGTTCGGGCAGATCAGCCTGCAACCGCAGCGACAGCTGCCGTCGAGGAGGCTGAAATTGACGATCGAATCGTGCGCACTCTGCCACCGCTGAACAGGACAGGCGGGGAGATCGAAAGTCTTCTTAGGGAACCGACGCGCGGTTTGACCGGCACCCAGCAATACAGTACGAAGGATTATTCAGCCGGACTGCAGCTCGAAGGCATCACTCCCGTCAGTGTTGGAATCGGTACCAGTCGCTACGGAACCATGGTCGGGGGCGGCATCGGAATTCTTTTCAGCGATCGCCTCAATTTCCACGAGCTGTCTTTCGAGCTGCAGAGCACATCTCTCAGCGGAGATCATCTGCTGCGGAACCTGAGCGGTGTCGGCACGTACCTCAACAAGCGCCATCGCTGGACATGGGGCCTTGCAGGGGGACAGATGTCCTACCTGACAACCGGATTTCAACAGGGCGTGGGTCAAATAGGCGGCCAGCCGGTGATATACCAACGGGATATAACCATCTGGCAGATCGATCGCCAGTTTGTCGGCCTGCTCCAGTACCCGTTCAACCGCGCCATGCGGATGGAGTTTTCCACCGGTTTTCGAAACCTGGATTTTGCCGCGTCTGAGGATCTGCGGGTTTACGATCCCGCCAGCGGCGCTCTGATCGGCTCTGGCTCGCAGGACCTAACGGCTCCCGATTCACTCAACATGAGTTCCAGCAGCGCCGCCCTGGTTTATGACACATCTATTTTCGGAGGGGTCGCTCCCGTGATCGGCCAACGATACAGGATCGAGTTCGGCGGAAATGCAGGCTCCCTCAACTATACTACGGCGCTGGCTGATTACCGACGCTACTTCCAAATCGCCCGCCCCCTGAGTCTTGCCGGGCAGATACTTCACTATGGAAGGTATGGCGGCGATTCCGAAGACAGCCGCATGCAGGAGCTTTTCATCGGATATCCATCCATGGTACGCGGCTATGAAGCCGGCTCGATCGATGCGATAGAATGCGGTCCTCAGCTCGCAGAAGGGGCGTGTCCCATAATCGACCGGCTTGTCGGTAGCCGGCTCGGCGTGGCCAAGGCGGAAGTGCGCCTTGAGATCCTGGGACCGCTCGGGATCATACCCAGCAGAGGCGCTCCTCCCGTCCACATTGCGCCGTTTTTCGATGCCGGCGTTGCATGGAACAGCGATTACGCCCCCTTCAGCGACGAAAAGAAGGGGATCACCAGCCATGGGGTCGCCCTTCGCTTCAACGTGTTGGGCTATTTTATTGGTGAACTCGGCCTGGTACATCCCAACGACCGGCCCGAAAAAGACTGGATATGGGAATTTTCATTCCTGCCGGGATTTTAACTCACACGGGTTCGTATCGAGCCTGAATTTTTTATGCGCTCTCCCATGAACGCCGGAACCCGGCAACTACCTTCGCACTGAGGGACGCGGGCCGTAGTGGGGTAAATCTTCACCCCGTTCGCAGCAACCGAGATCCGGAGCCTTTCCGTCAAATCCTTTGTTGAAATTGGACAGTTCTACGCCGCGGTCGATCGCGTCGGAACGCGCTGACAACCTCAGATCGTTTGCTTCAGGATCAAATTGCCGGCGCGGGTCGCGCGGAGCACGGAGGCCGTTTTCAAAGCATCGGCCGGCATTCACTTCCGCCGCGCCATGTTCGCTGTACAGAAGCTTCGAAGATCGGGCGCTGTTAATAGACCGGTACGTTCTCCCATTCCAGTCGGCGAAATCTCCACGCCATCCTCCGTATCCGTCACTGTCGAAATCACAGCGGATCATCTGGCCGGTGCTTCTCAAGGCGGGTTCTTCGGTGCCCATGAACAGGTTGTTGCGCGTAACCACATCGTTCACCGTCTCGCCCGCCGGATCGATATGAAAGGGAATGCCTTTCAATACTGAACTATTTTGCAGAATTATGATTCCGGCGGTATGATTGTGCAGCTTGAAGGGCGTATACACCAGGTTGTACATCATGTTCCTGAAAATATAGACGGGCCCGCCCTGCACCGGTTGCGCGCTGATTCCGGAAAAAGAGTTGGTAATACGGTTACGATAGACGCGTACATTCGTCTCTGAATAGTCCGTCTCAATCCCATCATCGGTGCATTCGCTGATCTCGTTATTGTGGTAGTCGCTGGCCGAAAGGTTGCCGTATTGCGAGCCGTGGATGCCGTCCCCCATCCCTCGGATGCGGTTGTAACAGACGACATGGCCGGCTCCCGTAATATTGATCGCCTGAATGGCCTCGATTCCTCTGGTCCGTGGCCAGGTGGTCGGCCCTTCAAAAACACAATCACTGATGAAAAAACCTCGGGATTTTTCATATCCTCCGTTGATCGCCGTAATGCCGACCCCCTGGACGTGGAAGATGCAGCGGCGTACGACCATGTTACCGCCGTCATGCGCAACGATCAGGTACTCCCGGTTTTGAAAAGTTAGATCTTCAAACCAGACGTGCTGGATTTCATTGGCGCTGATCAGTCGCCCGTTCCCGCCGCCGCCGTCCAGGATCACCTCGCCGTCACCTGCGCCACGCCAGATGATCGGCCTTTCCGCGGTTCCGTGTCTTGTAATGCTCCATGTTCCGGGCCGATATGTGCCGCCGTGGATCAGGAAAAGGTCGCCCGGCTCGGCTGCCTGTTCCGCCGCGGTCAGTCCCCGGAACGGCCTTTGTTCACTGCCGTCGCCTCCCGTTGCGGGGCTGCTTTCAGGAACCACGTAGCGAATCCGCATTCCCGGCGGTTCGGCGGGTTCTTCCAGTGTGCGCAAAACCAATCGCCTGGTCGCGTCGGTTCCGTCCGGGTCTTCCAGAATCAGCATTACTTCATATGCGGTGCCGGGCTGCAGGTCGACGATGCTGCCTGCAAACAGGTGCCCGCCGGGGATACGATGGGTTGGAGTTTCGTTCTCCGTATCGGGATCGGCATGCGCCCGGAACAGCGGATAGCCCTGCAACCATTCTGAATCACCCTCCCTACGATATCGAACCTTCACGATCGCGTTCTCATTGGTATCGCCGAAAATCGGCCAGCGCACCGCAAGGCAGTGAAGAGTCGAGGGTTCAGCGAGCACGTCGCCCGGCCGGGCGACCTTGCCGTACTGACCGGGCGTCGAAACCGGGGATGTGATGTACCAAAGAAGCAGCACAAAACATGCTGAACGGCTCATGACCGGAACCTCCTATTTGCCGCGGACGGCTGTGATCCTCTGTAGTAAAATCCTGACCGTAAATTCAATGAAGCCAAATTCCTTTTCGTAAACCTGTGAAGTTGTTTCTGAAATACTACACTGGCCTGCAAGCCTTTAACCGGAACTAAACGCGTCAGGCACGGATCCGACGGCTGAACAGCTGGTATAGTACCGGCATGAGAAAGAGGTTCATCACGGTGGATGTTACCAGTCCGCCTATGATGATTACGGCCATTGGGTGTTCGATCTCGTGACCCGGTTTGTTGCCACCCAGGGCTATCGGAAGCAGTGCCAGGGCAGTGGTCAGGGCGGTCATAAGAATAGGGGCCAGCCTTTCCTGCGCTCCACGGAGAATCAGATTCCTGTCGAACTCTTCCCCCTCCTCTGTTTCCAGGTGCCGATAGTGGCTGACCATCATGATGCCGTTGCGCGCCGCGATCCCTATCACGGTGACAAAACCTACAAGAGAACCGAGCGAGAGAACTCCGCCGGTCATAAAGGCCGCCAGTACGCCACCGACGAGTGCAAATGGCAGGCTAAGCAGCAGGATCAGCGACAACCGGGTCGATTGAAAGTCACTGTAGAGGATCAGCACGATGCCCAGCAGGGACAAGCCGGCGATGGTAAACAATCGCCGTTGTGATTGCTCCCTCGCCGCATACTCTCCAAGGAACTCCGGGTGATATTCGCGATCGAATCCAATGGAGAGAACCGCCTCTTCGATTTCCCTGGCAACGCTGCCCAGGTCGCGCCCTCGCACGTTGCAGCTTATGTCGATTTTCCGGGACGTATTCTCCCTGTTAATGATGTTCGGGGTTGCGGCGACCCGGATATCGGCGACATCGCCCAGAGGGATGTTGGCGCCTGAAGGCGTATCGATTCGAAGCACCCTCAGCGCATCGATGTTTCCGCGGACTTCCGGTATGCCCCATACGGCGACATCGAAGATTTTCTGGTTGTCATATATCTCGCCGACTTTCATGCCCTGAATTAAGGTCGTAGCAGCCTTGCGCACACGACCCGGTGTCAGCCCGAAACGTTGCGCTGCATCCGGTCGTACACGCACCTCTATTTGCGGTATGAGGGTCTGCTGTTCGACCTGAAGGTCGGCGATTCCAGGGATTTCCTCCATTACATCGGCCGCCTCCTGGGCTTTTCGGCGCAACACATCCAGTTCGGGACCGTAAATACGCACGACGATTGCAGCACTTCCACCGGTCAGCACCTCTTTGATTCGTTCCTTTAGGTAGGTAAGTACATCCCGGTATAGTCCGGGATAACCGTCCACGACTTCCTGAATCTTTGCGACCGTTTGCCGATAGGGAGCTTCAGGGTCCAGGCTTATCCATAATTCGGTGAAATTGGGTCCAACAACCTCGTCCGCCACTTCTGCGCGTCCGATGTGAGCCCCGAAATTACGAACCCCTGGAATGGATCGAAGTTCCCGGCTGGCCAGTATCGTGATGCGGTTCATGGCCTCGATGGATGTTCCGGGTTTTTCAACCCAATGCATCAGGAAATCGTATTCCTGAAAATCCGGCAGGAATTCTTCTCCCAGGAAAGGTGTGGCGATTGCCGTCGCAACGAAAATTACCAGCAAAACTCCTACGGCCAGGCGCGGGTGATCCAGAAAGTGCGGAAGAACAGCACGGTACCCACGCTTCAGGACGCGGGTCAATGCCGAGTCGCGGCTCTTCAGGGCGGCTTTCGGCAATAAGAGCAAAGACAGGGCCGGCGTCAGCGTTATGGCTACGAGCAGAGAGGCGACAACCGCGAGTATGTAGCTCGTCGCCAGCGGCCGGAAGAACGCCCCCGCCAGACCCTCCAACATGAATACCGGGACGAAGACCAGAACCACAATCATGCTGGCGTAAACAACGGCGCTGCGGACTTCAAGCGAGGCTTTCAACACCACTTTAAAGGAGGATTCGGGATTCTCCGCCTTCCTGTTCAGCCTTAATCTTCGGGTAATGTTCTCGACGTCGATAATGGCGTCATCGACAACTTCGCCGAGTGCAATCGCCAGCCCGGCAAGCACCATCGTGTTAATGGTCGCCCCCTGATGGTAAATCACAAACACGGCGGTCACCAGGGATAGGGGAATTGCCGTAAGGCTGATAACGGCCGTTCTCCATTCAAAAAGAAACGCGATGAGGATTGCCGCGACCAGCACGCACCCCCACAGCAGCGCACGCCTTAAGTTTTCAATCGACATTTCGATGAAAGTAGCGGGACGGAAAATTGTCGTGTCGACATCTACGTCCGCCAGAGCTGGCCGCAACGATTCCATGGCCGCTTCGACATTTCGGGTAACTTCCAGGGTATTGCCGGTAGGCTGCTTTTCGACAATCAGGAGCAGTCCGAGGCCGTCGTTGATAATGGCGTCCCCGATGGGAGGCGGAGATCCTTCCACCACATCCGACACTTTATCCAGGCTCAGCGGAGTTCCATTGCGGAAGACAACGGGCATTTGCCGGAGGTCTTCAGCGGTTTCCACCGCGGAGACATGAGTCACGGCCAGCCTCTGGTTCGGGGTGTCGATGAATCCGCCCGAGTCGGAACTGACCGCATCGCGGGTCGCGGTGATAACGTCATCGAGCGTTACCTGATGATCCCGCATGCGTTCCGGATCCACCAGCACCTGGATCTGCCGGTCCCTCTGTCCCCAGATCGCCACATTGGCCACGCCCGGGATCGACATGAGTCGGGGCCGGATTGTCCACCGCGCAAGAGTCGTCAGGTCAATCTGCGAAAGCTTTTCCGAAGACAGACCGATTTTCATGACCCGGCTGGTCGATGACAAGGGCGATAGAATTACCGGCGTCCCTGATACATCGGGAAGTTGCTCGGCCAGCGTCGACAGCCGCTCCTGCACCAGTTGCCTGGCTTCGAGAAGATCGGTGCCCGGTTTGAAGTAGAGGAGAACCGAGGAAAGCCCGAGCACGCTCGTGGACCGGATCGTATCCAATCCGAGAATCCCGCTCAGGACGCTTTCAATCGGAACCGTGATAAGGCTTTCAACCTCACTCGTGGAAAGCCCCGGACCTTCTGTTTGTATTTCGACTCGGGGTGGGGCGAACTCGGGAAAGACATCCAGTGGAGCATCCTGAATTCCGCGTATCCCGGCAATCATTAAGAGAACTGCGGCAGCGAGTACGGCCACGCGCAGTCTAAGTGCAGCGTTGACTAACCATCGCATATCCTATTTCCCCGCTCCAAACTCTGTTCCGAAAAGTTCAGCTACTCCGTCCGTAACAACAATCGTGCCCGGGTCTGCTCCCTCCGACAGACATGCCGTTTCTCCCGAAATGCCGGCGACAGACACTCTCCGCCGCGTGAAAGAGTGAGTCCCGGTTTTTTCATAGACCCAGGTTCCGCCGTGTATATCGTAGAGGATGGCCTGGTAAGGCACCTGGAGGCATTCGTTCTGACCGCGACCGGGAAGCGAAATTCTGACCAACTCACCCGGCCGCAGAGTCAGACCCGGGTTGGCTATTTTGTAAAACAGATTTGTTGTTCCTGATGTCGGATCTGCCGAGGGTGGAGCGGCGACCGGTGCGGCCGCCCGTCCCTCGCTACCGGAATTCGCATTAATTGGCTGCACGATTGCGTTTCTCTTTTGTTCCACGGAGCCGGCTTCGCCCGAGTAAATAGGTGCGCGAATCCATACCGGATCGAACTGGGCCACTTCGTATAGAGGGGTACCTGCAGAAACGATCTGGCCTTCGGCAATGTAGACATCCCTCAATATGCCTTTATGCGGCGTGGGGATGGCAATAGTGACATCCGTTGAAACCGGTGTGCCCTCGATCTGGTTCAGTTTGGATCGGGCGGCTTCCAACTCCGTCTCAGCCAACCTCAAGGCCTCGTCGGCATCCTCCCGGGCGCGTACACTACCGACTCCGTCCTGCAACAGACGGGCTGCCCGCTCCGCCCGTTCTTTTGCAGCTTCAACGCGTGTAACTGCCGCTGCAACATTTGCTTCGGCATTAACCCGCAAGTCTCTCTCAACCGGTAAAAGAGGCTGGATTCGAAACAAGACCTGCCCTGCATTTACACGACTGCCTATGCCGGGAAATACCGCTTCGGACAGTGTCGCCGATCCCGCCACGGGAGCATTAATAACAAAGAGCTGTCCCGGCGGGACGATCACTTCACCCGCTACCGTAAAATATCTCTGAACATTGCCGTAAGCCGCCTCCACTGTGGTAATGCCTAGTCTTTGTTCGGCCTCTGGCGTCAGCGTGATTGTTGCGAGCGATGCTTCACCAACCGGCTTCACTTCAATTTTTGCGGGTTTTTGAGATTCAGACTTCGGCACGTTATCTCCTGATTCGCATCCGGCCAGCATTGCAGACAAGATAATGCACCAAACGATTGTTCCGATTCGTCTCATAATCGCCTTCCTAGGGCTCTTTCCAGCTCCGCCAGGGCTTTTCGAAGGGCGGCGGCGGCGTTCGTTTCGCTGAGCCGCACATCGAATACCGGGGCAGTGGCCAGTTGAAAGTCCAGATACGAGATGTCTCCGTTCTCATGCGCCTTTTCCGCCAGGCTGACGGTTTCCTCGATTGTCGGCAGAAGTCCATTGCGGAGGCGCCTGAGGGTCTCCTGCGCCTGTATTAACTGTCCTCGAGCCCTGCAGACCTCATATTCCACCTGATCCACGAGTGCAAGGTACTGAAGTGCCGCCTGTTCCATCTCGGCCTCGGCTCGGGTAATCTTTCCCTGGTTCCGGTTGAACAGTGGAACTTCCGCTTTGATCCCCGGTCCCGTCTGAATTCCGGACGTACCCACTTCCTTTGTGCTCAACTGGGGCGCGATGTAGGCAAAAATGCGGGAGCGCTCCCATCCGGCACGTTTGGCGGCTGCCTCCACGGCCATTTCCGCGGCACTCAGGTCCGGCCTGGACAAAAGGGCTGCTTTAACCAGTTCCTTTTCCCCGGCCGGCGTTTCCAGGAACAATGGAGAGGATTCCACATTCAAGTCCGGGTAATCTTCCTGCCGAAGACCAAGCAGAACGCGAAGGCGCTCTTGGGTAATGTCCATCTGTCGTTCGGCCCGCGCGGCGGCATCCCCGGCCGTCAGGGCTTCCATACGGGCAAGGCGGGATTGCAGAGCATCTATGTCGCCATGCTTCAATCTTATATCCATCAGATCGGCAATCTGCTCCCGCAAACGGGCCGCCTCGGCCAGTATCGCGGCCTGCTGCTCGGCCAGCGTCAGTTCGGCATGTGCGATCCGGACATCGCGAACGAGGTCGATGCCGTTCTGAACCAGGCTTTCGGATACACGCTCCAGGTCAAGCCTGGCGGCTTCGACCCGTTTCGGGCGTTGCCACAGCGCCTGTATGGGCATGGTGAGCAGCAGTTCGAAAGGTTTGGGATCGATTCCGAAAAGCATCTGCAGATCTGGGTTTATAAGCAAACCGGCCTCAATTAAATCGGCTCGCGCCAGGCCCAGCTCAGCAAGCGTGGCTTCGAGCCCAGTGTTATTCCATAGGGCGACAGCCACGGCATCCTGCTCGGACAGGGCTCGCTCGAGTGATACTCCCGGTGGCAGCGAAAATGTCTTTGCACCGGATACCCCATCTGCGGGCCGCAGCCCGTAACCGATCCGCTCCTGCATCTGCCTGTCAATGCTGGAGCGGTCCTGCCCCGAACCCCTGAAACCCATGCCGAAAAGCAGCAGGACAATGAACACAGCCATTGATATTTGTTTATTCATGTCCCTTCACCTATGACGGATGATGTTTAAGCAGAGTACGAAACGTTAAAGACTTGTAACGCTCTTGTAAAAACATATCTGGCTATTATCCTTCACAAAGGCTGTATGATATTCAATGCTTTTTTCTCTAAAAGAAAATTTTGCGGGGAATGCGTTTTTTATCGCGCTATGGCGTTCCGTGCTGGGGTGACCCTGAGTAGGGCCGTTCTCATAACAATTTTGGAAATATCTTGATTTGAAATTGCAGAACTTGACACACACAACATTCATTTTGCTTATAGACAGGTTTTATGCCAATAAAAAAGGCGCAGAGTAGATGATTTTCTCTGCGCCTTTTGCACTATTATGAAGCCCGGGTTTTTATTCTGACTCCTGGCTTCTTTATTCGTCGAGGATGATCCGGGCGTCAACCGCGACCGCTCCCTTCCTGTAAGCAAACAGGGGATTGATGTCCATCTCCTTTATTTCAGGATTTTCCTCAACGAAGGCCGACAATTTCATCAGCATCTCTTCCAGATATTCAATATCCACGGGCGGCTGGCCTCTGTATCCTTCAAGCAGGCGATAGCCCTTGATCTGCCGAATCATGTCTCTGGCATCCTGTCGTGTGAGCGGCGTGATCCTGAACGCAACATCCTTCAGGATTTCAACCGACGTTCCTCCAAGTCCGAACATTAGCATAGGGCCAAACTGCGGATCTCGGGTCATGCCTATCACCAGCTCCAGACCCGGTGCCGCCATTTTCTGAATGGATACGCCGTCAATGTGGGCCTTCGCAGCCTTTTTTTTGACCGCTGCCATGGTTTCATCATAGGCGGTTCCCACCTGCCCCTTGTTCTGGAGCTTCAGCTTGACGCCTCCAATATCGCTCTTGTGTGTGATCTGTGGCGAAACGATTTTCATGGCTACGGGATATCCCGTTTTCCCAGCCGCAACGACGGCCTCCTTTTTGGAGGTAGCCAGCACCGGTGCGGTCACCTTGATACCGGCGCTCTTTAACACTTTTTTGCACTGAATTTCATCCAGAATGGGTGTCTGGCTCTTCTTCAGGATATTCAGGAAAAGTTTCCTGGTTTTGGATCCGGAAACCGGTGCCGGAATCTTCTTGTCGGACGCCTTGCCGGTACGGTTTCTCAGCCGGAATCTGGAGAGATGGGAAAGAGCCGTGAAAGTCCGCTGTTCCGACATGAATACGGCAATGCCGTTGGCGAAAAAGTAGTCGCGGATTTTTCTTCTCTCCTCTTCTAGATAGATCGACTCGGCGCCCGTCATATCATCAGGAAGGATGATGATGATGGGCTTGCCGTACTTCTTCATCACCTTGACCGGTACATCGAGCAGTTCCTGCTGATCCTTTTCCGAAGGCGCGGTGGAGCCGCTGAATATCTTGCTCATCTTGACCGAGAACAGAATCCGTCTTACCACGATGAGATCCACGTTTTTGTCGGCGGACATGGTTGCGAGCAGGGAGTACAGGAGTTCCTTTGGCGGGTGGGGGTTGCCGACGTCGACCGGGTTTCTAAATGATAAACCGACACCGGGGAGAAGTTCGGCCAGTTTCTTCTCGGTCTGTTTCGTGAATGCGGGCATCTGCATGCCCGCGTTGTCGCATGCATCAGCGCCCAGTACAGTACCGGCCCCGCCTCCGCTGATGTATCCTACTCTCAGACCGCATCCCTTTGGCAGGTGATTGAAGGCGACAGTGGCGTCGGTCATTTCATCGAGGGTGGATACCTGAATGGCGCCCGTCTGACGGAAGAATGCGTCCCAGGCGGCGCCGGTGCCGGCGAGAGAACCGGTGTGGGACGAGGATGCTGACGCGCCCATTTGTGTCAGCCCGACCTTCCAGATGATATGGGGTTTTTTGCCGGAGTTTCTGCGCGCGATATCGAAGAAACGGCGCCCGTCACGGACGCCTTCAAGATACTGTGTGATTATTCTGGTATCCCTGTCGTCCATCAGAAAGTCGATAAGATCCGCTTCGTTGACGTCGATGGCGTTGCCATAGCTGGCGAACTTCGAATACCGGATTCCCTCGCCCTGGGCGCGCGCGATGATGCATTCAGAGAGCTGGCCGCTCTGGGCAATCAAGGCGACGGGGCCCGATTCCCTTGCGAATTCTCCTCCGGTAACCACCGTTATCCCGCCGCTGGGGCAGTAGGGTCCAAAGCAGTTGGGGCCGATCAGTCGCAGTTTCCCACTGATCGTTTTTATCACTACTTTTTCCAGCTCGCGGCCCTCGGGACCGGTTTCACTGAATCTTGCCGTGAATGCAACAGCGGCTTTAATGTCCCTGGTGATGCACTGATTGAGGGTGTCTACAATAAATCGCGCGGGGATGGTGATAAACGCCAGGTCGATGGGGTCCTTTATTTCATCAAGGCTTCGGTAAATTTTATACCCCAGGGTTTTTTCGCCCTTATGGTTGATGGCGTATATTTTCCCCTTGTACCCAAAATCGAGCAGAGCCTTGATAAAGCGGGTTCCGTAGGAATAGATGCTCTCGGATGCGCCGACAACGGCGACGGATTTTGGATGGAAAAAAAGATCGAGCACTTTGTCGGACATAGTTACCCTCAATAAATGTGGATCAGGTGGATGAAACGACCTCTCCTTTGTTCGATGATAGACTTTCTTATTCCCTAATTTTGATACATTTCTTCCCCTAATCAGTCGGTTGAAGCGGATTTCCCTACAGGTAAAAATCAATTTGCCGGCGGTCACATAAGTGCAGCTTATGACCGCTTTATGTTTTCAAAATCCCGCACAGTATAGCGGATAGCACCTGTTGCCGCAAGTCCGGCCGGGGTTTTACCTTGGCTGCTCGATGTGTGTATTCCTATCCATAGATACTGCAAATAACTCTCAGTGGGGACAGGCCGTGGCAGGATTAACGGAGGAAGCGGAAACATTTGCAGGGAGCGGTTTTGAAACAAATATCCTATAGGATCGCCTAGAAGGAAAGATTTTCCGTCTGTTCGAATACTTGCGGATTGATCCGAATCTTCCCTGATTCTTCCAGTTTTTCCATGCATGAAGTAAGGTAATCCTCAAGATAGGCTGACTGCAGGGATGCTAACATCTGATTGTGCAATTCCTCCCTTTCCTTTTCAAAAGCAGCTTCATCGAATGGAGAACGGGATTTGACCTGAAGGATCGCGACAGTATCCGACATGGCTATCGGTTTGCTGACAGAGTTCACGTCCAGTTTAAAAGCAACTGTATTGAAGGCATTCCGGTCCAGAATCTCGGGCCCGGGGGATTCATCCACTTTGAAAGCCGGACTTGTTTTTGTGCTGAATCCCAGCCCCTTGGCCGCCTGAACCAGGCTCTTTTTCTGGACGGCCTCATCTGAAAGCTTTGTTGCCTCGGCTTTCATCAGTTCTTTAGCCTTACTGTCGACAAAATCATTCCTTACCTGTTCCCGGGATTCCTCGAACTGTCCCGGTCTGGGCATCTGTACCTCTTCCAGTTTGGCAAACGCAAAGCCTAAAGGATGTTCCACCACCTTTCCGATCGATCCGATTTCTTTTATTTCAAAAATATCATCAAGAAGGGCTTGGGAAATGCCTATGGCATATGGATTTTGGTCTTTATTAAACAGGCCGGTATCCTTGATCTCCGCCTTAATGTCCAACTGGCTGACGATTGCGTTGGGATCCCCCTCATTCGCTGCCAGTTTGGCAGCTTCTTCTACCTTTTGCCTGGCAACTTCCTTTGCCTTTCTGAACTGAATGGTTGTGAGAATATTGCTGCGGTTCGATTCGAGAGTGGGTCTATCGTGCCGGAACACTTTGATAATGTGAAAACCGTAATCACCTGTGCGGACCAGACCGGAGATTTCTCCCGGTTTCATTGAAAAAGCGGCATCTTCGAATTCCTTTACCATCTGCCCTCGTGGAAACGTCCCTGCGTAACCACCCTGATCGGCGGTAGTGGTATCTTCGGAATACTGCCTGGCCAGGGCGGCAAAATCTTCACCTGCCTGCGCCCGCTTCAGAACAGCCTCCGCCCTGGATCGAACTTCCGCTTCTTCAGAGGGATTCCCTACCCGGAATAGAATATGGGAGGCCTCAACGGTTTCCGGGAGCGGATTCTTGTCCCACTCGTTCTTTATCTCCTCCTCGCTTACCTGAATATTCGGCAGGATCTGGGATGTCTGAACCAGCAGGTACCGGGCGCGTCGTTTTTCCTTTATCCTGTAGCTATCCATGTTTTCTTCGAAGTAGGCTTCGAGATCCGCATCTGCCGCCTTCACCCGCTTCTTGAAACTGTCTTTTTCAAGGAGAACATAGTCCACCATGACTGTTTGGTGTGCTCGAGAAAATTCTTCCCTCAGCTCCAGTTCGCTGATTTCCAGAGAGTCGGCAATGGTTCTTGTTAATTTTTTCGACAGTTCCGTAGTACGTATCTCCTCTTCGAAGGCTTCAATAGAAGTTCCCATTTGTCTCAGCGCCCATTCATACTGTTGTAAGCCGATGAATTTTCCGTCAACCCGCACTCCCGGAACTCTTAGGATGGCCTGCTGGACTTCGTTCTCGGTAACGGTGATTCCCAGCCTTTCGGCAAGGATTTCAATGATTTTGTTCCGGATCAGGAGGCTGAGCACCTGCTGGGATATTCCCAGTGATCTCAAAAGTTCCGGATCCAATTCAGTTTGGTCGGGCCCTCGCAGGCTTGTTATGGTCTGGGTGTAAGTATCAAAAAACTCCTTCATTGAAATTGGCCGTCCGTCAACAAATGCTGCATTGGAACCTAATGTTGAACGATTCGAACCTCCGCCATATATTGCCACCCCCCAAACAACCATGGATCCACCTACAGCAATAATTACAATCCAGAGTACAATGTGCTGCATCCGCTTTTTTTTGCGCATAATATCAAGCATAGGCAGAGATTCCTCCGATCAGAATGAAGTATAAAAAAATAAAGTATAACACATTGATTCATGGGAAAATGAAGGAACCATTCAACCTCGGTATCCTACCTTCACAACAGAACGCCGTATTTCTGATAAGACCTGCTTTCTAACGACCTATGTTATGTTCCTTTTTCTGATTTCACGCATGATTCTATAATAATACATCTGTGCCCTTCCGATGAGGATAGTGAGAACACAGTTACGTTTGTGTTCTTATGGATTTGTGTAAACAGGAACAGAATGTTTGAACTGAAGGTTCCTTTCAGTAAAGATCGTGGTTTTATAGGGTCGATCCTCTGCGCTCCTTTGCAATTCCGGGGAGAAAAATTCGGAGTCATTGAACGGATCCATAAGATATCCGGAGCTTTCACTCAGCAAGACCAAGCGTTCATCGAATTATTGTCTCATCCGCTTAAGATTGCCATTCAAACTCAGGATCGGTTCAAAGAGGCTGAGAAAAAACGATAACAGATTTTCCTACAAAGCTTTACAACTATCGTTATCTGGTGCAATATCTTGAGGTGGCTGTAAAATGTTGCCTGTGCTACAAGAAAAAAGTATCCTTGTTATTTATTGATGTTGATGGCTTTATAAGGATGAACTCGAGGTCGATATGAATTTTAGGTCGTTATTCAGTTTCTTTTCCAACGAGTTGGCTATTGATCTCGGTACTGCCAATACACTGGTCTATGCAAAAGGACGAGGCATAGTCGTGAATGAACCCTCCATTGTCGCTCTTGACAGGACAAGCAAAAAAGTTCTTGCAGTAGGGCATCACGCAAAAGAGATGCTTGGGCGAACTCCCTCCGATATCGTAGCTGTCAAGCCGATGAAGGATGGAGTGATCGCCGACTTCGACGTTACAGAAGTGATGTTGAAGTATTTCATCAAGCGTGCACACAGCCGGAACCACCTTCTAAGTCCCAGGATCGTTATCGGAATTCCTTCCGAAATTACACAGGTGGAAAAACGGGCGGTACAGGAATCGGCCCTGCGCGCAAAAGCCAGTGAAGTGTATCTTGTTGAGCAGGCGATCGTTGCTGCCATAGGTGCGGGGATGCCCATCACTGAAGCGTGTGGGAATATGATTGTGGACATCGGAGGCGGGACAACCGACATTGCTGTAATTTCCCTTTCCGGGATTGTTTACTGTCGTTCGGTCCGTGTAGCCGGTAACGAAATGGATGAAGCAATCATTCAGTACATCAAACGCAAACACAACCTGCTTATAGGAGAGCGTACGGCTGAAACCATCAAAATCCAGATAGGATCAGCCGCTCCTCTCGATCGACCGGTGAGTATGGAAATCAAGGGCCGGAACCTTATTGAGGGGGTGCCCAAGACCATTACGGTTACGGATGATGAAATCCGTGAAGCTCTGGCTGACAGCATCGCAATTTTAATCAACGCAATTAAAGTGGCACTGGAGAGGACGCCACCTGAGTTGTCTGCGGATATCATGGATCGTGGAATCGTACTGACGGGAGGAGGCGCTTTACTCAAGCGTTTCGATAAAAGGCTTTCGTCTGAGACAGGACTGCCCGTGTTCGTCAGCGAAGATCCGCTATCCTCGGTTGTTCTGGGAACGAGTAAAATGTTGACAGATTTGAATCTGTTACGGAGAATCTGTGCTTAGCAATCTTTCTGCAAAGTCGAAAAAAGAGCGAGCCGTTCGCGTGATAGTTCCACTGCTCGTTTTTCAGTTCGTGCTTCTTTCTGTCCAGGTCCAGAATCCTGGCGGGATGATTCCCATCAAAACACTTTTCTTTGCTGTGCAGGCTCCGATTGTCAATAGCGCATCAAATATCATAGATGGAATAGAGAACATCTGGAAACATTACGTCTGGTTGAAAGACCTTCGTACTAGGAATGAAGAACTGGAATACCTAGTGCGCCAGCTCGAAATGGAAAACCGCTCTTTAGAGGAGATCAAACAGGAGAATATCCGGCTTCGTGGCCTGCTTTCCATGAAGGACAATTTCGAAGGTGAGACTATAGAAGCTCGTGTAATTGCCCGTGCTCCCACATTCTTATCCAATGTGCTCTACATTAATCGGGGTGCAAACGATGGGATAAAGATCGATTCTCCTGTGTTTTCCGTAGACGGGATCATCGGTAGGACCGTTTTTGTGACAGAGAGACAGTCTCAGGTTCAATTGATAACGAATCCGGACGCCTCCATAGGGGCTATGCTGGAGGGGCGTACACCGGGTGTATTGAGCGGAACAGGCGAATCGCTTTTGGATCTGAAATATATCAGCAACACGGTACAGATCCAGCCAGGGGATGAGGTATTGAGTTCCGGATTGGACGGGATTTTCCCCAAAGGATTTTTGATAGGTTATATAGTTGATTCCCAGAAGGGTAAAGAGGGTTTTTATACTATCAAAGTTAAACCGGCTGCGGATCTCTATCGTATTGAGGAGGTATCCGTTTTGCTAATGGATCCCTGACGCTCCGGGAACCTGCAGAATCGCGGATATCGGGAACCATCCGGGTTTCGGAATACCATGAAATATCTGTTCCTTGCATTGTCATCGTTTTTAGCCATTATCGCCCAGACGATCGCGGGGGAAAATTTTTCCCTTTTCCACTTTCTCGATCTGTCGCTGATCCTGGTCGCTTATTGGGCCGTATACCGAAGTCGGACGCAGGCTCTTTTTGTCGGATCATTGACCGGTCTTCTGCTGGACGCTGCATTGACATGTCCGCTCGGATATAATGGATTCGGCCGGACCCTGGCCGCTTTTATAATTGGGCGGGCCTGGAAGAGGTTCAACACCAAAGAATCCTGGGTGCAATTTACTATTATCGCCGTTTCTTCATTAGCAAGTTCAATCAGCATTGTCGCCTTATCCGGGATAATGCAACGAGATTCAAGCGGTATTATCTTCGGTGCAGCGCTTATACAGTCTCTAGTAACGGCTTTCGTCACTGTCGTATTTTTTACAGTACTGGAAACCTACAAGCATAATCGGACGAATAAGGCGCACTGATCTGAAATCATCGAAGCTTCAACCGTCCTACCGATCGCCGACGATGCTGATCCCTTATAAATAATGGAATTGCAGCAAGAAACGAATAAACAGCTTGTTCAACAGCGGATGAATCTTTTCTGTTATCCCGTTCTGTTGATATTTCTGATTCTGGGTGCCCGTTTATGGCAACTTCAGATAATCCAGGGAGCGGAATATGCCCTGAAAGCGGAAAACAACCGGGTTCGAAGGATAGAACTGATCGCTCCAAGAGGAATGATCTTGGATCGTAACAATGAGGTGCTGGCGGAACACCGGTCGTCTTTTACGGTACTTTTATATCGTGAATCGATAACGGATCCGGCCGAAACAATCCGGTTTCTGGCTGAAAAGCTTGGCATCAATTCCGAAGATGTAGAATTAAAATTACGCCGCAGCAGGGAAAGCGGTCTGTATCGTCCTATCGTTGTTAAAGAAGAAGCCGGGATTGAAGACATTTCCATAATTGAAGCACATCGTCGGGATCATCCCGAAATCCAGTTGGTGCCTGAACCGCTTAGATCTTACAAGAATAACAAGCTCGCTGCGCATCTTCTCGGCTATATTGGAGAAGTTACTGAAGAGGAGCTGGATAAAGACCTGTTCCCGAGTGCCCATTCCGGCTCTCTTGTGGGTCAGAGCGGTATCGAACGGAAATATAACGAGCTCCTGGTTGGTCAGAATGGGGAGAGATTGGTGCTGGTCGACAGCCGCGGGCGTGAAGTCCGTGAAGTCGACCCACTGGATGAGAGGATACCCATTACAGGCGGGGCAGTCTGGCTGACACTGGATCTGGAACTTCAATCTGTTGCTGAAGAGGCGCTTGAAGGTAAAGTGGGGGCTATCGTTGCCATGAATCCTGGTAATGGGGAGATCCTGGCAATGGCCAGCGCGCCTTCTTTCGATCCAAACGCTTTTTCAACCCGCCTTTCCTATAAGGACTGGAATGCATTGCTGGAGGATCCTGATCATCCTCTGCAGAACCGGTGCATTCAAAATAGCTACGCCCCGGGATCCATATTCAAACTGATAATGGCCGCAGCCGGGCTTGAAAGTGGTTTTTTGGGCGAGGGTACATTCGTTGATTGTGAAGGCACCGCGGTCTATTACGGCAGGGTTTTCCATTGCGTTAAGGATGGGCATGGGCGAATCGGTCTGGAGAACGCAATTGCAAAATCGTGCAATATCTTTTTCTACGAATTAGGCAGAAGGCTTGGGATTTCAAGAATTGCAGAACATGCTGCAATCCTGGGACTGGGCGAAAAAACCGGCATAGATCTGCCGGGAGAACGAAGTGGAATCGTTCCAAGTCCGGAGTGGAAGAGGAGAACTCAGGAGGAACCATGGTTCCTGGGGGAGACTATCCCTGTCTCTATCGGGCAGGGAGCTCTAAGCGCGACGCCGCTGCAGATCCTGCGCGCTGTAAGCGCTTTTGCTAATGGGGGGATCCTTGTTACGCCGCACCTTTTGTACTCCGCAGAAAAAAGTGAAGTGAATCAGGAATGGCCCAAACCACAGATCCCCGTCAGTGAGAGTAGTCTCCGCAGAATTCGTGAAGGAATGTGGAGAAGCGTCAACCATGCCGGTACAGGGTATAATGCAGCAATCCCCGGGCTGGGAATATGCGGGAAAACAGGAACAGCCCAGATCGTGAGCAAAGAAACCCAAAAGCGTGTTCCCGGTGTGGCGGATGACCATGCCTGGTTCGCTGGCTTCAGCACCAAAGAGAATCCAGAAATTGCCGTAGTCGTTTTTGTCGAGCACGGAGGTACGGGGGGTGCTGCCGCAGCTCCACTTGCGAGAAAAATGTTTAAGGCCTTTTACGACAAGAGGAAATAACCGATATGGATCGGAGGGTGCTGTTCGGTTTTGACTGGCTTTGGCTTTTAACGCTATTGGCTCTGTCGGGAATCGGCGTTATAGCAATCTGGAGTACGACAGACGGTACCAGCCTGGATTCCTATTTCGGCAAACAGCTTATTTATTTGTGCTGCGCCCTGTTTGTTTTTTTCGCTCTTCTGTATTTCAATTACCATGTTTTTTCCGACTATATCGTCTTTATTTACGCAGCCGGAATGATCATGTTGGGCCTGGTTCTCGTGATCGGTATTTCCAGCCATGGCAATAAAAGCTGGATCGATCTTGGAATCATCACATTTCAGCCTTCAGAAGTAATGAAGTTAATCGTTATCATCGCTCTGGCAAAGTACTACTCCAGGCATGAAGGAGAATATCTGGGGATTAAGGAACTCTTTATTGGAGGACTTATTGTTTATGTTCCAGTATTCATGGTCGTCATGCAGAGAGATCTGGGCACTGCCGTAACTTACCTGCCGATTTATGGAGTTCTTTCCTGTTTGGCGGGAATTCGAAAAAAACATCTGCTTTTGCTGCTGGTCATTGTAGTTATCGCCACTCCTATAGCCTGGTTTAGTCTCCAGGGGTATCAGCGAGGGCGAATTATGAATGTTATTTCTCCCTCGAGCGATCCCTACGGTCTGGGTTACCAGTCTCGCCAGTCGGAGATAGCCATCGGTTCGGGGAGATTACTGGGGAAAGGATTCAAGCAGGGATCTCAGGGTAATCTCGGATTTCTGCCAGCGCGGCACACGGATTTTGTTTTTGCAGTGTTGGCGGAAGAACGGGGATTTGTCGGCAGCGTATTGATTTTAGGTCTTTTTCTTTTCCTGTCCTACAGGCTGTTTCGAACAGCCAGGGAGGCTAAAGATAAAATCGGTATGATGATTGTGGCCGGAGTTCTTGGCCTGTTGCTCTTTCATATGACAATAAATATAGGAATGGTGGAAGGATTGTTGCCCATTGCGGGGATTCCACTTCCATTTGTCAGCGCAGGAGGTTCTTCCCTGGTCACGTATTACGCCGCTATGAGTCTCTGCATGGGGATCTGGATAAGACGCTACGTCAACTGATGTTTGTTCAATATTTTGTATTTGTTTTGGAAGTAATTTAAGTAAAAAGAAGCCAGGAGTCAGAACTCAGAACTCAGAACTCAGAACTGTTAACTGTTAACTCTTAACTATTCCATGACTTCCAACACATTATTTGAACCTCTGGCTCCCGGCTTCTTAGATATTCTTGCAATCGGCCTTCAACACATCTACCATACTGTTTTAGGCTGGTTTATATTTTGTAGGGATTACACCGGAATCGTTTTTATTATAGGAAAAGGTTACCAAAAGTTACAGGTCGCGAATCAACGGTGCATATGTGGTTCGCCATTAGAGAAACGGATTTTAGTACGGGGATCTATTGATAGACTGATAGACGCGATGCATGGCATCCACATGAAATGTTAAGAAGAGAACGGTTTGTTAAAAATTTGTGCAGTTTTTCCCGATACATACGGGATTGAAGCGTCAGTGCCATGCACTCTGTGAAGATGAAGAAAACCGGTTAGAAGCATACAAGGAATACTGTAACTGCAGTGTATTGAATTTTCGGCCGTATTCTACGTTCCCCCAACATCTGCTTTCTCCTGCGATTTCCCGCCGTATTTGCGTCCACTACAAATCGGAGCATTTAAATGATTAAAGAGATGATCGTTGCCAGCACAGCTCTGGAGACGAAGGTGGCAATATTGGAGGATGACCAACTGGCCGAACTCTACATCGAGCGTAATCGCAACAGGAGTATTTACGCGAATACTTACAAAGGGAAGGTCACAAAAGTTCTTCCCGGAATGCAATCCGCCTTTGTGAATATCGGTCTGGAAAAAGACGCATTTCTCTACGTTTCAGATTTAATTGAAGATGCTGACGAATACGACCGGGTGTATTCCGATACTGAAGGTCCAATAGAAGTATCTCCAGCTGAATCTAGAACACAGGAACGCCCTCAGCGCAAGGAACGAAAGCCGGAGAAAAACCGGTACCGGGATCGTCGAGAACGAGCCGAGAGATCGAGATCGGGCTTTTCGCGGATATCTTCAACGGAGCGGATTCCCAGTATTTCACCGGAACAATGGGCCATAAGCGCCGAAACGGAACGTGAAGTAGAGTCGCATCTTGAATCCGATTCCCTTTACGCACCCTCGAATATACCCGGAGCATTCGCATTGCCGGAAAGTGCCCCGGTTGAACCGGAAAAGGTTCCGTTTCGGCCAGATACGTCCATCCCGGAGTTGGGGGTGGAAGCATCCTCTGAAACAGCTTCTTTCGAAACCGAGTCTTCGCCATTGGAATCCACCTCTATACGGGATGATGGTGAAAACTGGCCTTTTGCGGTAGAACAGGATAAATCCAAATCAGGATTCACCCGGCGCAGGGGGGCAGCTACACGCAGGAAACGTTATACTTCATCCCGGAATGCGAATAAGGCCGAACATCAATCCATCGATACGATGTTGCACGAAGGCCAGGAAATATTGGTGCAGGTAGCAAAGGAGCCTATTGCAAAGAAAGGCGCCCGCGTTACCAGCCATATCGCCCTCCCGGGACGCTATCTTGTTTATATGCCTACTGTTACGCATGTTGGCGTATCCCGTAAGATCAGTTCAGACGCGGAACGGCTGCGGTTGAAAGACATAATCCTCAAGCACCGGGATCGATTCCCCGGTGGAATCATTGTTCGAACCGCAGCGGAAGAACATAGCGAAGAAGATCTTGTGAACGATTTAAATTTCCTCGTCAAGCTCTGGGATGATATACGAACCCGGGCGGATAAAGTGACTGCCCCGGCTCTTGTACACGCTGAAATGAATCTAGTTCAAAGAATTCTTCGGGATCATTTCTCTTATGAGTTCACGGCCATCAGGGTGGATGACGAAGACGAATACCGGAGAATTGTAGAATTTGTTGATAAGATTTATCCCAACCTGGTCCACCGTGTAAAACTATACACCAAAGAAAATTACATCTTCGATGAATACGGCATTACTCCCGAGGTTGACAAACTCCTTCATCAGAAAATCTGGCTGAAATCCGGTGGATATATCGTGATTAACCAGACTGAAGCCCTTGTAAGCATTGATGTGAATACCGGAAAGTTCGTTGGTCGCGGGAACAGTCTCGAGGAAACGATTACTCGAACAAACCTGGAAGCGGTCAAGGAAATTGCTCATCAGCTGAGACTGCGAGACCTCGGGGGCATTATTGTGGTTGACTTCATCGACATGGATGAGCGAAAGAACCGGAAACAGGTGATGGAGGCTCTATCCGAGGAAATCGCCAAGGACAGGTCGCCCAGCAAGGTGCTGGAATTTAACGAGTTCGGATTAGTGGCGATAACCCGAAAGAGAGTGAAGCAGTCCCTTGAACGTTCCTTGTGCCAGCAATGTCCCTATTGTTCCGGTTCGGGAATGGTGAAATCGGTGGCAACGACATGTTACAGCATCTATCACGAAATCGAAAAGATGGCGGATCATCTGGACAACCGGTCTGACCTGATGATCCGGGTGCATCCGGACGTGGCACGGGCGTTGCGGGAGTCCGAGTCCGTTGTTATTGACGAGATTCGTCATCTGCTGAAGAACATGGATGTAACCGTCAAAGCCGACCCAACCCTTCATATCGAGCACTTCAATTTAGTGAACTGATTCGAAGGTTAGCGGCTTTTGGAATCAGTCGATTTGTTCCAGCTTTACCTGCCTCCTGCTGAGGTAAAATCCGCTTACGACAATGAACAGGACGCCGGATACGATGTAAATTACGGATTTGTCTGAAGGCGGACTCAGAGAGAATACAGAAAAATAGTATATAACAGGGGCAATCTGCACGGGAATCTGTTGCAGGGGAATGATGTTGTGGGCATCCGCAAACTTGAATGCTTCCTGTATCTGGCGTATGGCGAGCAGGTTTACGACGATCATGATGATGCAGGCGGCGATAAAAATTATTACTTGACCGGTTGTTCCTTTGCCTCCAAGCACTATCCAGATTATGGCAAGCAGAGGCGAAATCCAGAAATTAGAAAGCCCGAAAG
>Ga0209536_100002509_pt1 | contig 29930 bp, 26 predicted proteins | sample DeeMarSeWOR28_12_FD_187461 | JGI IMG/M metagenome (GOLD analysis project Ga0209536, IMG submission 187461) | Marine sediment microbial communities from White Oak River estuary, North Carolina - WOR-2-8_12 (SPAdes) (version 2) | ecosystem: Environmental > Aquatic > Marine > Intertidal zone >...
CCGGGTTCCTGTAAAGAAATCGTCTGAGGAAACAAAGGAGCCAATGGGCATTTGCATGTGGACATGGATGTCAACCGCTCCTGGTGTGACCAACATTCCAGAGGCATTTATCGAGCGATCCCCAATCAAATCCTCCCCAATGGCCACGATTCGTTCACCTTTCACGCCCACATCGGCTGCGTAAGTTGCGGCGGCCGTAATGATGGTGCCATTCTTAATGACCAAGTCATATTCCATAACCATTCCTCTTTCGAATGACAATTCAAACTGCTACCTAGAATTGTACCTGATGAGATAGCCTCGTGAAATGAGCCACCTTCAGGATTCCCGTCTCATTCTCTACTAGTTTTTCTTGGCCGGATGAATTGACAAAGCAATGCCTGAGATATATCCTACCAAGTGATTGGGGGACTAGAAATTCCCTTCCCTTTCTCGCCGTTGCCACTTTAGGAGGTGAACATGGCTCAAGAACGCGGAAAGTCGACACAAGAGACTAGCAGCAAAGCCCGTTCTAAGGTCGAAAAAAAAGATGAAGAGAGCCCTCAAAAAGTTGACCAATTAGACCTTGGATTAGAACCAGGATCCGAGCCTCCCACAATCCAATCAATGGCCGACAAACTAAGGACGACATGGGGAGCAGAGGCCCGCCAGCAAACCTTTGGAAAGATCCAACGACATTTCGGCAATACGTACGCTTCTCGCCTTGCCGCAGAAGTCCATGCCGGTTCGACAGATACCAATGTCATTCAACGCCATCCGGCGGGGGCAGATTTGGTGCCCGAAGCTCCGGCGGCCGAGGAGGGTTTAGAGGCGGCCCGTGAAGGATCTTTACCATCAGCACCCCGAACTGGTGAAGGCGGAGGAACTGCCGAAGAAGAAGGAACTGCTGCAGCGGCCGATCCCGGCACGGAAGCTGAAGCCGAAGCGACCCCCGGCACCGAGGTCGAGACCAGAACAGGAACTGAAGCAGGGACTGAGGCAGCCACGGAAGCCGCCGAGGGTGAAGAGGCTCCGGCACCTGTTCTTGGACCAACAATGACCGTCGCCTTTTCGCAGTGTGCGCTACAGGATGCTTTTGGCGACATTGCCAGCAGCGAGATCATTCCCGGCAATATTACTGTTGTTAGTAACCAAGATGAGCTCTACGCGGCTTATGATCAATGGTGTATCGACCATAACGTTACCAATGAAGATACAGGAACGACCTGGGTGGCAGGTGATTTAGCCCGCTATAACGCAGCCCGGGGCTTGCGAACCAATGCCTTTGCCGAACCTGAACCTGGCACCAACATCTGGATAGATGCTTCCGGCACGGACCCCACGGCAACAGTTCATGAGATGTTGCACATTAATACGGCGAGTGGCTTCCGGGCGGCCGTCGGAGAGATCGTCAATGAAGGTACCACCCAACGATTAGCTGTTAGGGCAGTACAAGCCACGGGTAGCTCAGTCGCCGGATCAGAGAACACTTACCAACGAGAGCAGGAAGTGGTCGAGGGAATCGCCAATATCGTCGGCGACGATGTGGTCACCAACGCTTACTTCAATGGCGCTGAAAACCTCATCTCGACCTATGAGGATTTGGTTGGCGAAACTGGCTGGACCATATTGAAAGCATTACTGGATGCGAATAATTTCGATACGGCGAACGTTTTGCTTCGTAATTCAGCATCACGGGCGAGAATTCGTCAGATCAACCGCTTACTCGAAGGATGGGTGGGTGAAAGCGATCTCGCAGGCATCGAGGAAGTGTACAACTCCAGTTCAGCCCCAGAAAAGGAAGCTATCCGAGCGGCAATCGAACCGCGTACTCATGAGGTATTCTGGCGGCAGAGCACTAGAATTCGTGTGCGTGAGATCATAGAGGCCACATGATGAATGAGAAAGGGCTAAAACAAACCGTCGACGATCTAAAAATTGAGGTTAAACAATTAACCAAGGAGGCCCTGGCCGATAGCGGTGATAAGGCTGCCCGGTGGCAACGCGCCAAAGAGATAAACGCGCTGATGCCTGAATTGAAAGAGCGGGCATCGGCCATTACAGGCACCAACCGCCTTGATCTCGAGGCAGATTTATTGGAGCTCGAATACAATCTTATCTTCCTGACGGCCGATCAAAACAAGCCTGATGAGCTAAAGACTGAACCCGAAACATTGGAGCAGTCTGTCCGCCTTCTCTATGCTGAATCATTCGAGTTGGCCAAGAAATACTCGGGTATCGAGGGCGATCATGAGGCGATGCAAAAGCGTGGTCAGGAAATGCAGAGGGAACGCGACGATCTATTAAGACGTGGGGGTAGCCAAGACCCCGAATTGCAGCGCTTGCTGAGCGAAGCCAGTTTGGATATTGATTATGTAGCCAGGGGCGGCAACAGTCCAATGAGCACGCGCTTGGCCTATTACCTCATCGAAATGCGGCAACAGGGATCTCGCTAAATGTTAGTCTCTCGTTAACGTTTCTCCTACTACTTGCCGCAGGTGATTCAATCGTTCCTCAAAATTCCCTAACAGGGTAATTTTATGTTTGTCGCCACCCAGCATTTCGATTTCTACAAAAGGCTTTGAAGTAGCAAATATCAGAATTGATTTTGGTTTCTGTATCTGGCCAACTCCGCCGATATCGATAAGGTGCAGGGAAATCGGAAAGGCTTCGCCGAGTTCATCCCATTCATTCTTGTTCCATTTCCATGCATCCCGCGAGTCCCAGAAGAAGATCAGCCGCTTATTGGTAAGATGAGCTTTGATGCTAGTCAAGCTCTTCCAATTTTTATACCAGTAGTAACCATCTTCAATCCAAATATCATTCTCTTCTGGCAAGCGCTGAATTTCACCAATATACTCGCCTCCGATCCACTCGGCCGGCAGGGTCTCTCCCACTTTAGTCGTATCACCATCCTCCAGCCATTTCACCAGCATCTCACATCCATCGTCGAGATCCTGGCTTATATCAATAACCGGCCTACTGTCTAAAACCTGCCTTAAATCGGGAGGAAGCGATACCGGATTAACGATCATAGAAAGGATTGGCTTTTCTGCACTTTCGGCTATTCGCAGTTGTTCGTGAAGACTATCGGAATCAATTGACTTAGGCGAAAGGGCCAGAAGGAAAGCATCTGAACGCTCAATCGCAAAGACAGTTTGCCGAGATAATTGCTCTCCTGGTCTGTCCCCTTCATCTGCCAGCCATGTCTTATATCCGGCTGATTCGAGGCGACCAACCAGCTGTTCAACAATATCCCGATCTACTTGAGCAAAACTTATGAAGAGATATTCCATATCGAAAAAACCTAATGAAATAAGCCGTACCGGTTTGGTGCCGGTACGGCCTTTGTCTAGTCGGGGTGACCGGATTTGAACCGATGACCTCTCCGACCCGAACGGAGCGCGCTACCAATCTGCGCCACACCCCGAAATACCCTGAAATTATAAGGCAACCCGGCGACTTTGCAAGTTGACTCAGAGGGAGGGTTAGCCTTTCCTTCCCCCTGCTCCACTGGCTATGACTATCGCCTTGGCATATAATTCTTCAGAAATGGTCGGTGCCCAACGACATGGTCCGCGGAGAAGTCGCCCTTTAAGCGTAACTCTTGTCACTTGGGGGGTTTTCATACTAGGATTGGCGAATGCCTGGCGGGCTTTGGCGCTGTACCGGCAAAGCGATTTACTGCTGGAGCTAGGGACCTCACTGGATCCAAGGGTGAGGTTGCTCCTAGCATTAATTTGGGCGGCTGTATTCGTATCATTGGCCATTTCTTTATGGCGAAGGTGGACGACCGCCAGATTTCTAACACCAGCACTGATTCTAATCTACTCGATTTACGAACTTGGAATCTCAAGCCTTTTTGCCTTATCTACTGAATCGCTTAAAGGATTACCCGCAAATTTGGCGATAGTCGGAGCGGCAATTGCATTCTCGGTATGGGCGTTGAACCGAAAAGCCGCCCGGCAATACTTCGAAGCAAGGAAGTGAATTTAAAAGAAATAACCGCCATAATAGTCGGTTTTCATTATCAAAGACAGGTCTCGGTTTAATAGAGGATAGGTATGGTGGATTCGAATATCGAGGAGCTACATAGGTTAAGGGCACAGTCTCAACAGGGGGGTGGCGAAGAACGGATCAAAAAACAAAAAGCTGCCGGAAAGTTAACCGCCCATGAACGCGTCAACCTCCTACTAGATAAAGGCTCCTTCAGGGAAATCGATGCTTTTGTCATGCACCGTGAGACCAATTTCGGGATGTGGGACCGGCGCATTCCAGGTGATAGCGTCGTTACTGGCTGGGGTACTATCGACGGTCGCCTGGTATATGTGTTTAGCCAAGACTTTACCGTTTTCGGCGGTAGCCTCAGCATGGTTCACGCCGAGAAAGTGTGCAAGATCATGGACATGGCTACCAGGAATGGCGCCCCAATCATTGGCATTAATGACTCCGGTGGCGCAAGGATTCAGGAAGGCGTGGTAAGCCTGGGAGGTTATGCCGATATCTTTTTACGGAATACCCTGGCCTCGGGCGTGGTACCGCAAATTAGCGCTATCATGGGACCTTGTGCTGGGGGAGCGGTGTATTCGCCGGCCCTGACCGATTTTATATTTATGGTTAAAAAGACAAGTCACATGTTTATTACCGGGCCGGATGTAGTCAAGGCCGTTACTGGAGAGGATGTGACTTTTGAAGAGCTTGGTGGGGCGATCACTCATAGCTCGGTGAGCGGTGTGGCCCACTTGGCCACTGATTCTGAAGCGGACTGTTTATACTTAATTCGGGAGCTATTGAGTTATCTACCTTCAAACAACATGGAAGACCCACCCTTTAAAACTACAACCGACGATGCCCTGCGAACGGAAGCTGCCCTGGATTCGTTAGTGCCAGATAATCCAAACAAACCCTATGATATCAAGGATGCCATCCATTTTATCGTCGATGGCAGAGAATTTTACGAAATTCAGCCAGATTACGCCCAAAATATCGTCATCGGTTTCGCTCGTTTAGGTGGTTTTCCCGTCGGTATCGTGGCCAATCAACCAATGGTTTTGGCTGGCGTGCTGGACATTGACGCCAGTGAGAAAGCTGGGCGGTTCGTTCGTTTTTGTGATAGCTTCAATATTCCCCTGATCGTATTTGAGGATGTGCCCGGTTTCTTACCAGGTGTCGATCAGGAACATGGTGGCATCATTCGCCATGGCGCCAAACTACTTTATGCATTCTGCGAAGCCACGGTGCCCAAGATCACGGTTGTAACGCGCAAGGCTTATGGCGGCGCATATTGCGTCATGAATAGCAAACACATACGAGCAGATCTAAACCTGGCCTGGCCCACGGCCGAGATCGCCGTTATGGGTGCTGAGGGCGCGGTAAACATTATTTTCCGCCGAGATTTGGCTGAAGCAAAGGATCCTGTGGCCCGTCGCAAAGAATTAGTGGCCGATTACAGCGAACGATTCGCCAATCCTTATGCAGCCGCCCGGCGCGGCTATATCGACGATGTGATCGAACCCAGTCAAACCCGGCCGCGCCTGATCAATGCCCTGAATATGCTGCAAAACAAGCGCGATCATAACCCACCGAAAAAACATGGGAATATCCCATTATGACGGCCGATACTTTGCTTTCAAAAAAGTTTGACAAGTTGTTGGTGGCGAATCGCGGCGAGATCGCCATTCGCATCATCCGAGCATGCCGTGAATTAGGGATCGGCACAGTAGCTGTTTTCTCTGATGTCGATCGAAACGCGCCACACGTGCGATACGCGGATGAAGCCCATCATATAGGTCCCCCACCGGCACGCGAAAGCTATCTGGTGATAGAAAAACTCATCGAGATTGCCCTTCGTTCGGGAGCTCAAGCTGTCCATCCGGGTTATGGCTTTTTGGCTGAAAGAGCCGCCTTTGCCCAAGCATGTCTCGATGCCGGATTGGTATTCGTTGGACCTTCACCGGAAGCGATTCGGGTGATGGGCGATAAGCAAGAAGCCAGGCAAACAGTTCAGGCGGCTGGTGTACCCGTGGTTCCGGGTACAGAACCAGGCCTAAGTGATACTGAGCTTATTCAGGTAGCCGCAACCATCGGTTTCCCCCTGTTAGTGAAGGCGGCTGCAGGTGGTGGCGGTAAAGGAATGCGGCCGGTGGTGGAGATTGACAGCTTGCCTGATGCGCTCAATGCAGCCCGGCGAGAGGCTGAAGCAGCCTTTGGCGATGGCACTATCTATCTGGAAAAGATGATCGCCGAAAGCCGCCACATCGAGATCCAGGTCCTGGCCGATATGCATGGCAATTATGTCCATTTGGCTGAGCGCGAGTGTTCTCTTCAGCGCAGGCACCAGAAGGTGATAGAAGAAGCTCCTTCATTCGTCGTGGACGAAGCGTTACGACACCAGATGGGCCAAGTAGCCATCGCCGCTGCTCGTTCGGTTGACTACGTCAACGCCGGTACCATCGAGTTCCTCATGGATAAAGAGAAGAATTACTATTTCCTGGAGATGAACACTCGCCTGCAAGTCGAACATCCGGTGACCGAACTGGTGACAGGAGTGGATATTGTTCAGGAACAACTTCGAGTAGCCCGCGGCCGGAAACTCCGTTTCAATCAGGATGACATTAAGGTACGAGGCTGGGCCATCGAATGCCGGATCAATGCCGAAGATCCATACAACGAGTACTTGCCTTCTACAGGGACCATCACGACGATCCGGTTGCCGTCAGGTCCTGGCGTACGCGTCGATACGGGCGTTTACCCTGGTTATGAAGTGACGCCATATTATGATCCCCTTATTAGTAAATTGATATGTTATGGCGAAACTCGGGGTGAAGCTATCTTAAGGATGCGCCGTGCTCTCGAAGAGTATCGCATCATGGGCGTCAAGACCAATATTCCTTTTCACCAACACATGATGGATAGCCATCGATTTCTTTCAGGACAATTCTACACAAAATTCGTCGAGGATCGTTTCAGTATGAGTGACCGCGAGGCACCTGATACCTTGGAAGCAGCTATTTTGGCAACGCTAGTTGCTCATCGCCAAGGGCAGGCAGCCAGCCAAATCGTGGCGCCAGGCAGCCGTGATACCAGCAATTGGAAGTGGCTAAGCCGGTGGGAAAGGTTGCAGAGATGAAACGTAATACGTAATGTGTAAAACGTGACTAACATTTCACGTCTCACGTATCGCGCATCTAAATTACTTAACTATTAGATCCATATCATGAAATACATCACCAAAGTTAACGACCAAGAATTCATCATCGAGATCGATCAGGAGGGCCAGGTCAGCGTTGATGGTCGGCCGTATGCAGTTGATTTCCAACAGCTATCAGAAGGCGGTATTTTGTCCCTTCTGTTGAACAATCACTCGTTGGAAGCCATTGTTGAAGAGCGTGAGAATGGTTGGGAAGTCCTTATCCGAGGCGAACTATATAGCGTGGATGTGCAGGATGAGCGAGCTTACCGGTTAGCCAGAGCGCGGGGCACTGTAACGGAAATCACGGGTGAGGCGACCATCGAATCGCCCATGCCTGGCCTGATCATAGACGTGCTAGTTGAACCGAACCAGGTCGTTCAGAAAGGTGATAAAATAGTCATTCTCGAATCAATGAAGATGGAAAATGAACTGCGATCACCTCGCGATGGTGTTGTCAAGCATGTATATGTGGGGCCCGGAGCCAGTGTTGAGAAGAATCAAGTGTTAGCTACAATTGGCGACGCAGCCTGAGTTAGAATTGATGACCGATAATACCCACCAAAACCTGGAAATCGAGGTCAAATTCCTCGTACGTGATCTCGATCCTTTACGGCAGAAGTTAATTGATTTGGGAGCAAATCTTAAAAAAGATCGGGTTTATGAGCGGAATATTCGTTTCGATAATGCCTGGGATGGGCTCAGGCTCCAACGCAAATTGCTACGCCTCCGTCAGGATACGAGGGCACGCATCACTTACAAGGGCGAACTAGAACAGCCGGTTGATTCCGAGGCACGCATTCGCAAAGAACTGGAGATGGAGATCGAAGATTTTGAGACGGCCGCCGCCATCTTGGAATTGATTGGATTTGAGCAAAAGCAAGTCTATGAAAAATATCGGGAGACCTTTGAATTTGACCAGGTAGAAGTAGTTTTGGATGAATTGCCCTTTGGTGATTTCGTCGAGCTGGAGGGACAAGAGATTGACATACGGGAAGCGGCCGGTGTTTTAGGATTGAATTGGAGCAAACGAATCCTGGACAATTACCTCGCCATCATGGACCGACTTAAAAATGAGCATCTTTTGCCATTCAATGACCTGACCTTCGACAACTTCGTCCAAAGCGAAGTCTCAGCTTCTAGCATCTTGGAATTCAGCGGATGAGGAGGCGTATTTGACTTCCACACTGGAAAGTAAACCAGCCTCAAAATAACATCTTGAGCTGGTTGATTGAGGATCTTCAAAGAATGATTGACATGTTTGACAGGGCAAAGGCAATTGCCGGTGAGATAACTCGTCTTCGCCGAGATTTCCATCAATATCCCGAGCTTAGTTTTAATGAATATCGCACTTCGACCATTGTAGCCGAAATGCTGCGAGAAATCGGTATCAGGACAAAGACAGGTATCGGCCGGACCGGCGTCGTCGGTGAAATTGGGTCAGGATCCGGCCCCACTATTGCCATTCGGGCTGACATGGATGCATTACCTATCCAAGAAGAGAACGATGTGCCCTACCATTCGCAAAACGAAGGAATAATGCACGCCTGTGGTCACGATGCGCATACGGCGATTTTATTAGGTGCCGCCCACTTGCTTCAGCAAAGTTTCATTGACGAGAATTGGCAAGGCAATGTCAGATTGCTTTTCCAACCATCCGAGGAAGCGTATGACGAAAGCGGAATTAGTGGGGCAACGGCCATGATTGAAGATGGAGCGCTGGAAAATATCGATGCAGCTATCGCCCTGCACGTCTGGTCTGATTATCCGGCCGGAAATTGTTATTTTCACGACGGTTACAGCCTAGCGGCCGTAGATTCCTTTAAGGCCTGGCTCAGGGCTCCAGGTGGTCATGGCGCTTATCCCCACAAAAGCAAGGACCCGATATTCATTCTTGCCCCAATTTTAACCGCATTGTATGGAATCCCCTCCCGTCGCATCAATCCTTTGCGCGCGAGCGTCGTTAGCCTGGGACAGGTGCATGCAGGGACCGCTCCAAATATCATACCAAAGGAAGTTTTCTTGGAAGGGACCATTCGCTCCTATGAACCCGAGGTGCGCGAACAGCTTATCGCAGAAGTCGAGAGTGCTTTGAAAATAAGCGAGATTATGGGCGGGGGTTATGAATTTCAATTAACCTGTGGCTATCCACCGATGTTCAATGATTCCGAAGTTAACGATTTGTTACGGTCGGTATCAAAAGACATCTTGGGTTCGAAAGCAATCAACAACTCAGAATTTGGTATGGGTGCTGAAGACTTTGCCTTTATGACCCAGGCTGCCAAGGGGGCTATGTTTATGTTAGGTGCCGCGATCCCTGATGGAACTGAACGCAGGCACCACACCTCCACTTTTGATATCGACGAAAGCGTGTTGCCAATTGGGGCAGCTATCCTGGCCGAAACGGCAAGGCGATATGTAACCGGCACCATATGATGGATCAATTGCGCTTACGGTCAATCAAGCTGTAACACCTGTTACCACGGTATCACCTCCCGGCGTTATAATATCTTCATGAGCGACCTTCTAGAAGCAAAAAATCGATGGGAACAAGAAATCCTGAACCCCCTCTTGCAGCGCTATCCCGAACGAAAAGACGAATTCCAAACTTCCTCGGGAATTCCAATTGACCGCCTCTATATACCGGTCGATCCCGATGCCGATTTTGAAGACAAGCTTGGGTTCCCTGGTGAATATCCTTTTACCAGAGGGGTTCAGCCAACCATGTATCGCAGCCGGTTCTGGACAATGCGCCAATACGCCGGCTTTGGCACGGCGGCCGAGTCGAACGAACGATACAAGTATCTACTCAGTCAGGGTCAGACCGGGTTGTCGGTTGCTTTCGACTTGCCAACTCAGATCGGCTACGATTCCGATGATCCCATGGCGTTGGGAGAGGTAGGGAAAGTTGGCGTCAGCATTCCCAGCCTGGAGGACATGGCACTATTACTGGACGGGATCCCTTTGGATCGGGTGAGCATTAGCATGACCATCAATGCCCCGGCGGCCATCCTTTTAGCGATGGTCATCGCTATCGCCAAACGGCAGGGTGTGCCGATCAATCGGTTGCGAGGCACTGTTCAAAACGACATACTCAAAGAGTATATTGCCCGTGGCACATATATTTTTCCTCCCCGGCCATCCATGCGGTTGATCACTGATCTGTTTGCCTATTGCGCCCAAGAGATTCCCCGCTGGAATACGATTTCCGTATCCGGTTATCATATTCGCGAAGCGGGCAGCACGGCCGCTCAGGAGATAGCCTTTACGCTGGCGAATGGTATCGCCTATGTTCAGGCAGCTATTGATAAGGGCTTGGACGTCGATACCTTTGCCGGCCAAATCTCTTTCTTTTTTAATGTCCACAATGATTTTTTGGAAGAAATCGCCAAGTTTCGTGCCGCAAGAAGGCTCTGGAGCAGGATCATGCGCTTTCGTTTTGGCGCTCGCGATCCCAGGAGTTGGCACCTTCGATTTCACAGCCAGACGGCTGGAAGCACATTAACCGCCCAACAACCCGAAAATAATGTAGTAAGGGTGGCTTTACAGGCTTTAGCGGCTGTATTAGGTGGTACACAGAGTTTGCACACCAACGGTCGAGATGAAGCACTGGCATTGCCTACGGCCGAAGCTGCTCGTATCGCCCTCCGCACCCAGCAGATAATCGCCAATGAAAGTGGTGTAGCCGACACGGTAGATCCACTAGCCGGTTCATATTACCTGGAGTACTTGACAGATGAATTGGAAAGTCGAGCTATCAAGTATATTGAGGCTATCGACAATATCGGGGGTATGTTACCGGCTATCGAAATCGGCTACGTCCAGCGGGAGATCCAGGACGCAGCATTTGCCATCCAGCGTGCCTTGGAACAAGGAGAACAGGTAACAGTTGGCGTCAATCGCTACGTCGAAGACGAGGAAATGTCCATTGAATTACAGATGATCGATCCGGCCATCGAGGTCACTCAACGGGAAAGATTGGACCGACTACGCCGTCAACGCGACAATGATATAGTCGCGCAATTACGGCAAAATTTAGCTCAAGCAGCCCAAGGATCCGAAAATTTGATGCCCCATTTCGTCAATTGTGTCGAAAATGAGGTCACCCTGGGTGAGATTTGCCATACCTTACGCCAGGTTTGGGGTGAATACCAACCAAGCACAACATTTTAAAATAATCATGATTAAGAAGATAAGCCATATTGCCATTGTCGTCCCAGATCTAGATGAAGCGATGAACTTTTGGGTCGATGTCCTGGGTTTGCCACTAACACACGTCGAACATGTGGCAGATCAAAACGTCGACGTGGCCTTCTTGCCTTCAGGGGATAGCGAGATAGAGCTACTCGAACCGGTCAGCGAGAAGAGCGGCGTTGCCCGTTTCATGCGCAAACGGGGTCCGGGAATGCACCATATCTGTTTCGAGGTCGACGATATTGAAGAGATGTTAGTGCGGATGAAAGAGGCCGGTATCCAGCTAATTAATGAAGAGCCAGCGATTGGGACCGGCGGTAAAAAGATCGCCTTTGTTCATCCTAAGGGGACAGGTGGTGTTCTGGTCGAACTGTACGAGTTAACACCTGAAGAATCAACCCTGCGCCGCGAGAGATTGGAAGATATGGGGCGTCGCATTAGGCAAGGCCGGCGAGTCTATTCTGCGGGCATCAAGGGTTTTCTCTCTGGCTTACTCGTGCAGCCCAATCATGAGAACGGCCGGGACTAGGCGAAACCGGGAAAGTTCTTGATACTAAAATAGGTGCCGGGGCTCGGTATCGCTCGAACAATTTCCAACTTGGACCTTCATTTCATGTGAAAAATCTTTTTGAAATGTGGGAGCTTCGCATAACTTCTAGCAAGGTGCCAACATGCGAGAACGTGCATGAATTCTGATTGTCTACCAGGAAAATGGAGTCACCATTTATCAACTGCATTATAGTGGTGAATGATTGGCTTGGCCGTTGCTAGGATTACTAAGCCGAGCTTAGCTCAACCACAATCTCTGGCTTTTTCTATTTCAATTACTAATCATTTTTAGCACAGCGCATGTTATAATTTAGATAGTCCAGCAATGGCACGGATTCCAACAACCTATCCGGACGCATCAAACATTGTTGGGCTGCTCTTTGGCTGCCGTATAAGAGCCACGCTAACTGGTTGATTTTAATTCACTTAAAAAGATTATAAGGAGGTCACCATGGATACCCGTTCCTTCTTATTTTCCACCCTGATCGCTGGTGTAGCGATTGGCTTATTAGGTAACCTACCCGTGCTCAATCTTATCAACTGTGCCCTGTGTATTTGGGTCTGGCTCGGTGGCATCCTGGCTGTGGTCCTCTATCGGTGGTTCCAGCAAAGCAAACCAGGTCCATCCGTTGCTCAGGGGGCTGGCTTGGGGGCACTATCGGGGCTGATTGGCGCCTTGGTTGGGGCAGTGGTTTTTGCTGTGACTAGCCCGCTATCGGTTCCTCTTTTCAACAGCCTTGCGCGCACTTTTGGTGTAGAGGGTGATCTTCCCTTCAGAGCAGGTGGTTTTGGGGAGATCGTGGGCACGGCGTTCATTTTTCTCGTACTTGACTCAGTGCTCTATCCGATCTTCGGTGCACTCGGTGGGGTGATCGCCGCAAGTTTTACAAAAGAGCCGCGCTCCTGAGGCTTGTGACTCCCAAACGGCAGCCAAGATACTGAATTGGAGAAGTTGCATAACTCACTTTCCGGACCACCAGTGGTGAATACTGCTCAGTTTGCCAGAGGTGGGACCATTCAATGGCCATTAGTTGTAAAAATGCGATGTTCCAGCAATTTCAGGCTGCTAATGACGACTTTTTACCTCTGGTACAAGTTATGCGAAGACCTCAAATTTCCTAATGCTTCGTAAAGCTGATGAATGTATCCTGGCTTTCCTGGGCGGAACCGGAATTTAAACCCGGGTAACAAAAAGAAAGCCGCCCCCTTGGGGAAGGGGGCGGTCCTCTTTTTAAACTCAAGGCGCCAGGAGGGAAGCACCTTGAGTAACATATCGGGTTCATGCCTGTTCGAGGGAGGGGACGGCATTTCCCTAGGCTTGGTCAGAGCTGTTCCAGTCGCGTTTCTCTCGTGCCAGTTTGGGGGGAGGAGTTCCTCTTAACCGACCAAGCTTAATAATAGTGTAACGGAAAAACATAAAGAATGCATTACTCTGGTCTTAGAGATAGATTAGAAACAAGGGTTTTTAGCCTATTTACTTGCCATAAAGTAACAAAAAGAAGCCGATCATCCACTGGGGACAGGTATTAGTCACCTTTGGCCTGATCCTCATCGGCATCTTGAAATAGCGTTAACCACTCATCCACCTCATCAGAAGATAATTTGCGAGAACCTGACTTCAAGATGGTTGGTTCTCTTTGTATAACGACAGGTTCCGGTGAATCTAAGGATTTTGACTGATCATCTTCTTTACTCTTGGGGTCACGGAGCCCAGATTCGCTCATATCCTGTGGTTCCTGAACCGTGTTGAAAATTGCCAACCATTCGTCAAGCTCGCCTTCGTTTAGGACCGGCTTTTCTTCGGCTGGCAAGTCCTGTTCTCCACTTGGTTCCTGGGGTGCTTCGATCTTCTGTAACTGCTGCGCGAAGGCCTGTGAGGTCATGTAAGGCATCCGTCGTTTCTTCGCAACTGCAAGAATTTCACGGTCACTGGTGACTAACGTATGGGCCGAGGGGTTTTTAGCCTGTTGGATTCGGCTTAACAGTAAGGCATCCGCCGTCTGACCTTCGGTCGCAAACAAAGCCTTGATTCTTCCTCGCGACATATATCGCCATGCGCCACCTGGTAACCCACCATCAAAAACGACCGTCACCTTTCGTTTGCGACCGCCCGCTATCCAGCTTCTAAGACGGAGTACTAGTTTTGCTTCGTCATCAGGATCGTCTAGAGAAATATCAGATATTTGGGCAATGAGATTGTGACCGTCAATTAGATAGTGCATAAGTCGTTATTTGTGTCCCCAAGTTTTTAAAGAAGACCAGGTAACCAGTTCATAAAATTTTAATGTCAAAAATGTGTGAGGTACCTCGACCAATATTTGACAGTTCCTTACACTTATCCTGATAAATTTTGTAACAACTTTCGTGATCGGGCAACTCTTTTATAAAAAGGTTCAGCCCCGACGTAGGAGGGGAACATCGGGGCTGAACAGTTGTTTGGCGACTTCATCCCTAATAATAATGCAATATCATAAATCTATGCTGAAATGAGGATGAGTGCTTCCTTAGATTTCTAAATATTTCCTTCATTAGCATAATCGCGCGACATCGTGACGAGCTCCACCCTTTTGGCCCAACCTAATCTGTACCAGAATTTTATCGCCTCTTCATTGTCCTCGAAGACAAACAAGTGCCATTTGCGGATGCCAATTCGCATAAGATTGTAGACGCAGCGCGAGACTAACGATCGCCCGATCCCCTGACGTCGATAAGATTTACGAACGGCTAACTGATCGATATAACCCCGTCGGCCGTCGTGACCACAAAGTACGACACCGACGATATTTTCACCGTCGCGAGCAACAAAACTTAACCCAGGATTTCGCTCCAGGAAACGACTCAACCCTTCTCGCGAATCCGTATCGGCCGTCTCGATGCCTTCTGTCTGTTCCCACAGATTACGGACGTCCTGGTAATCTTCTATTGTCATTTCTTGAATCAAGATGCCCATTACATGCCCCTCCAATTTTGGCAACCTCAGCTGTTAGCACAACCTCTTCGACTAATTTTAGCATAACTGCAGTAGTATTGCGTCCAATTCCATTTATGCTAATATCACAAACCGGTATTTGTTTCCTGCGTTTTTTGGCCAAAAGTAGGACAGGCATGAACGATTTAGATCGGAATCGAGTGGAGATTCTAGCGGGGCTCATTCAAGATGCCCGAATCCACGCTAGACGCTCACCTGATGAATGCGCCGAGGCTCTCAGCATTTCGTCTGATGATTTTTCTAAAATTGAAGTGGGCGAGAGGGACATTTCCTTGCCGGAATTAGAAGTACTGGCAATGTTTCTCAGGGTGCCTATGGCTTACTTCTGGGGAAGCTTAACGCTGGAGGAGGTAAGGGAAACAGATTACGAACTGTACCAAAGTTTACGTCAGCGCATCCTTGGTGCTTTGCTGCGGCAGGCTAGAATACAGGCTGATCGTTCTCCTGAGGAGTTTGCTTTAACCCTGAACACAGACGTCGAACAAATCGAAGCATACGAAACTGGGGCAGTCGCTATTCCCTATCTCCAATTGGAAAAGCTAGCCAATGATTTAAATGTTTCGATACAGTACTTTGCCAATGAGGAACATGGCCCCCTGGCTAAATATGAAACTGAACAGCATTTGCAGAAGCGGTTCGATAATCTACCTCCAGAGGTTAAGGTTTTTGTGACGGAGCCCATCAATCTCAGTTACTTGGAAACGGCCATACGTTTGAGCGAGATGGACGTCAAAAAGTTACGGAGTATCGCCGAAGGAATATTAGACATCACCCTGTAGTCGCTCAGGCAGAAAACACTTGTGCGGCGTGCTCTCCTCCCCATAATCTATCTCCTGTTTGGCCTGGGATTCATCTTCATCTATTTGAAGTGGCAAGATACACCCGGCCGCTCCGGTCAAGCGTGGCCTTTATAAGTGATCTGGATGGAAGCTCGCGACACACATAAGTTGTCTTACCGCACAAAGTTCATTTACGGCCTTGGTGACTGGGGTACGTCGGCTGCAACCGCAGCACGGAATATCTTCTGGCTTTTTTATCTGGTAAGTGTTGTCGGGCTTCAGTCTGAGCAGGCTGGACTCATCATCCTAATTGGCAGGGTATGGGATAGTATCAATGATCCTCTTGTTGGCACCCTGAGCGATCGAGCGAATACAAAATGGGGCCGCCGCCGGCCGTTTTTACTTTACGGGGCCGTTCCATTTGGTCTGACATTTTTTTTGCTCTTTTACGTTCCTCCCATCGAAAGCGACCGTCTCTTGACAATCTATTACGCCGCCGCGTTCCTCCTTTTTGATACGATGTATACGATAATCAACGTGCCTTATGCCGCCTTAACCCCAGAATTGACCACGGATTATGATGAACGCAGTAGTCTTGCCGGTTGGCGAATTGCCACGGCGATCTTAGCAGCACTCATAGCCGGGGCTACCTTTCGCCTATTGGCAGAAGACGTGATCGCCAAGGGTTTGATAGATACGATGGGTGTAGAGAATGCGCTGCAGGCCGGTTACACTATCACCGCTGCCCTGTGGTCGGTCACGTTGATCCTGTCACCTCTTATTCTCTTTTTTAATATTGAGGAGCCCGAATCCGTGGCTCGCGAGACAGAACCCATCCGGCCGATTAAGATGTTCGTCGAAGTTTATAAAAATCGACCCTTTCGCCTGGCGGCCGCAATTTATCTATTGAGCTTTACCGCAGCCGATATTGTCGTGTCTGTTTTCGTATGGTTTCTCGTCTTCTACGTCGGAGTGGCAAATGGTTTCGACAGTCTTGTTTTAGGTCTGGTATTGGGTGTAGCATTTTTAACCATGCCAATAACCGTTAGGCTGATGCGAAAATTTGGTAAACGCACCGCATATATGGCCACCATGGCACTTTATTCAGTCGTATTGCTCATTATGAGCCAGATACCGCCTGGAGGCCAGGTCCAAGTCCTTGTGGCGGCATTATTCGCTGGATTTGGGTTTGGAGCAGCCAACGTTATCCCTTGGGCGATGGTGGCCGACGTGGTGGACGTCGACGAGCTTAACACCGGCCGGCGGCGAGAGGGCATCTATGCCGGGTACATGGTTTTCTTGCGCAAACTGGCCACTGCTCTGGCAATTTTTGTAGTTACTTGGGTTTTGGCCTACGTAGGCTTCCAGGAAGGAACCACAGGCGGCTTGTTGACCATAGAACAACCAGAAAGAGCTTTGGCTACCTTACGGCTGTTGGTCGGCGTAGTTCCAGCCCTCATGCTTGCCGTTTCTGTTGTTTTTGCCTGGCGTTATCCTCTCAGCAAAACCGCCCATCAACAAATCCTTGCCCAGATCGCCCAGAAGCAGAGTGATTTCTCACAGGGCCAATTGGAGATCTGACTTGAAATCAGTACAACTATTTGCCGTCACAGAATCTGGACCATTACCATTGCCTATACCGGACCATGTTAACCATGTGAACGACCTGTATGACCCTCTACCGGTCGGCGTTTATACGGCCTTATGCACTTTCGAGCATAACAAGTTTTTACATCTCGAAGACCATCTGGATCGGCTAGATCAATCGATGAAGCTGTCGGGCTGGGATTACACGCTCGATCGGTTAACTCTTCGCCAGTGTCTCCATCAGGTATGTACGGACTATCCAATGTTCAATGCCCGCGTTCGCCTGGATGTACTGGTTGAAATAGCCGACATGTTAGAAACTGATAGTCGTGTGCTCATCGGTCTATCGCCATTCGAACCTCTTCCAAGATCACTCTATGAGGAGGGCGTGCGTGTAGGTATTGCATCTAAACTAAGCAGGGAGCAACCACAGATCAAGAAGGCGGCATTTGTATTTGAGCGCAGGAAGTATATCGAGGACAATCCAGCTTATTATGAATGTCTGATGATGGACGATGAAGGTCGTATTCTAGAAGGGCTTACAAGTAACTTTTATGGTGTGCGTGGAGGAGTGTTGTGGACGGCCAGCCAAGGAATGCTCGAGGGTATCGCCCGGAAAATCGTCCTTCATGTGGCTAACGACTTGTCGATTCCAGTGCGGTTCGAGCCAGTTCGATTGGACGAGATAGGCACATTGGACGAGGCAGCCATAAGCAGTTCATCGCGGGCGATTATCCCTATTGTCCAGATAGGCGATCAGGTCGTCGGTAGCGGGCGACCAGGGCCCTTAACGGGTGAGTTATTGAGAGCCTATAATGCATATGTACGAGAGACGATCAGGTTGGCGATTGATGAAACCGATGAAACATGAGGCCTGAAATGTAAGACGTGGGGCGTGAAAGTAATGCGCAATTTTTGAAAGTGTATTTGCGAACTTATCGTCAATTGAGAATAATTCGCCAGGTTTGGTATCATACGGTACACCTCACAAACAATATTTAATTTAACATAAATTGGAGATGATGATCATGCTCAACATCGGCGACAAAGCCCCTGAATTTGAACTTTTGAATGACGAGGAAATATCAGTCAAGCTCTCTGACTTCCTCGGCCAGCGGGTTGTCTTATTCTTCTATCCAAAGGCTGGCACATCCGGATGTACCACCCAGGCTTGTGGTTTTCGAGACAACTATCCCCAGATTGAGGCGGCCGATGCAACGGTCATTGGCGTAAGTCCCGATAAACCGGCCGCTTTGGCAAAGTGGAAGGCGAAAGAAAACTTGCCTTACACTTTGCTGTCAGATCCAGATCACGAAGTTGCCGAAGCCTATGGCGTCTGGGGTGAAAAGAAGATGTACGGAAAAAGTTACATGGGCATTATCCGCAGCCATTTCGTCATTGATGCCCAAGGATTAATCGAGGACGTTCAGTTCAAAGTCAGCCCCACAGACAGTATCAGCCGGGCAATGGCCAAGTTGAGTGATTAAAGCATCCTGATGTTTCTGTGCTTGTTAATTCAAGTACTCGACATGGGAAAGGTGAAACATGGTCACGGCAACGATAAGCTCCATCATGGAACTGCATGATCTAATGCCAGAACCCGATGACGAATGGCGACGTATGTTGTCTTTTGTCGACCTGGAAGAAGATGATAAGCAAGCCATGTCCCGGTCGGCTGAACCTCTTCTAAGAAAGGCACCTGACTTGGTAGTTGATACCTATGACTATCTCCGTTCAGTACCAGAGACGGCAGCCATCCTTGGCTGGGAAGATGGGATCGACGAAGAACATCTTGAAGAGCGACGTCGCTTTTTTACCATCTGGTTGACGCGAACCCTGGGTTTGGATACGGGAGATGAGTTCGCCTATTATCTTTATCGGGCCGGCAAGTTTCACGCCGGACACGGCCCGCGCCAGATTCATACACCTTCATCTTATGTAACAGCCTCTATTGGATTAGTGCTGGCCTCTTTTTCAGCATATATGGCTGAAGCCGGGCTCCCTGCAGATGTGATCGCCGGGGCGATGGCTGGCTGGAATAAATACTTGATGGTACAGCTCCACTTAATGTTGATGGGTTACCAAGCGGCCGTGGCGTGGGACAAGGGTTCACTGACCATCAATGTATCGCTTTTCGGCCGTCTCCGGCCAATGGTGGGCCAACGGGACATCTCTCTCAAAGTAGAGCCGGAGGCCACTATCGCCGATGTCCTGAAAAAATTCTTCGATTACTATCCACAGATTCGTGCGGATACCTTGGAACAAGTCTGGCATTCTGAGGATGAAAAAGAATCACTGTGGATGAATGTGATCCCAGTTTACCTTCCCCGCCCGGGTTGGCGTATCTTGTTTAACGGCCGCAACGTCGAGTATGGCGGTGGTTTTAACTTGACGGTGGGCGACGAGGATACCGTAGCAATCTTTCCCCCCGGTCGTTAGGGCGATTTAAGCTATAAACCATCAGGGGCATTGAATGACGGCTTGAGCCCATAGACAACCACCACAGGCGGGGAAGCCGTTGCCCAAACAATCTTCCTCGTTGGTATCTAACAAATCACAACCGCCGCAGAAAGTACAGGGGGCAAAGGCAAAGCGTTGCACGCGTTCCCGGTAGGCGACGTAATCAGGTTCCTGCCACAAAGTCAACAAATCCGTATCAGCCACATTGCCGATGATATGCTTTTTGGAGACACGCCGCCGGCCGTTCAGGTAGCTAGTATGGGTATATAACAAGGGTGGGCAAGGACTAACGCTGCCATCCCAACCGATGGCCATCGATCCGCTTTCGATGAAAATGCAGACATCGTTTGCGCCACCGAAGTTGTTACCGGCATAGGTCACGTTTACGTTGCTATTCAGAGCCTCAAAGAACGGTTCTCGAGTCTCCTCATTCATCTCCATCTTGGGCAGGCTGACTTTTGGCAGCCAGGCTGACGGCAAATAGGCGATGTCGTTCAGAGTCTTATCATATAACGTCTCCTGTCTCATCTCTTCGGTATGGGGCAAGACATTACTGATCTTAAATTGTTTGGCGCCCAGGCGTCTGCCTAGAGACAGAACCTTGGGTAAATCTGCCAGGTTACGCTTCATAGCTACGAAGGCGATGCCAATGGCCGGTGTCGGCCGGTGCGCTGGTGGTCGAAGCCTTTTAAAACGTCTTAAATTATCAATCACTATCGGCAGTTCAGCTCCTAATCGAACGTCGGCGTAACTCTCAGGCGTTGCCCCGTCAATAGAGACCCACAAGGTGTCCAGGCCAGCTTTGATCAAGCCCCTTGACCGTTTCTCATCTAATAAAGTGCCGTTGGTGATCAGCTCAACCTCCGCACCTAGCGCCTTTACCTGGGCTACCATCTCAACCGTCTGGGAGTGGAAGAGAGGTTCGCCCAACCCACCCAAAAATACGGTTGGGCGCGGGTAGATAGACCCAACACTATCCAGGATCCGCTCAAAGGTCTGATCTGACATCTTCCCCATCTCCGTATCCCAGCTTTGACGGATACAAGTCCGGCAATCGATATTGCAACGATTTGTCGGTTCCAAATAAATTTTGGTCAGGTGCGTGACTGGGCGGTGAAGGCGGAAGTTGTTTTGTTCAGGCTCTATTCTAGCTCTCGCCCCAGGCTCAAGCCCATATGCCTGGGCTACATCAGCCGGCAATATCAACCGACCCTGTTCATCTACCTCAGCCCACTTAACTGATGACGTATCCATGAAAAACCTCGATTCACATTATGAAGCACTCGACCAGGCAGCTAGCCGCCTATCTCGCTCATCGCCCGGTTGAGGGCGACATCACCCTTGGCCAATCCATGACCCCAGGGCTTGCGCCACAGGGCTTTCAGAGCGAGTTGTTTTAGATCACCTGCAGAAGCCCCTGATCGTAGCGGAGTGAGCAGATCCTCCTCGTCTTCTCGTAGAAGACATAGGCGAAGCCGGCCGTCGGCTGTCAGGCGGGCTCGAGAACAGGAGGCGCAAAAGGGCTGAGTGACCGACGAGATGAATCCCACAGTACCCAAACCGCCGGGCAGCTGATATAAGCGAGCTTCACCGTCTAATTTTCCCCCATTTGCAGGCTCTAATTGACCCATTTCTACCTCGATACGCTCTTTTACGTCGCCGGCCGTTACGACCTGGTTTTGCTGGAAGTGTGTCGCCCCTCCAAAAGGCATCATCTCGATGAACCGAACTTGCCAGGCATGGTCTAATGTCAGCCGGGCTAGATCGACGACCTCGTCATCATTGTGACCCAAGACGACGACGATATTAAGTTTGATCGGCGTCAGACCAGCTTCTTCAGCAGCCATGATGCCACCCCATACCTCCTCGAATGAATCCCGTCTGGTTAACATCTCAAACTTCTTGGGATCGAGCGTATCCAGGCTGATGTTGACCCGGTGCAAACCGGCTTCGGCCAAAGTCTGAGCAAAGCGTTTAAGCACCACGCCATTGGTGGTCATGCTCAAGCTCTCGACACCTGGTATGGCTACAATATCCCGCACCAAGTTCACTAGATGTGGTCGAACGGTAGGCTCTCCCCCAGTCAACCGGAATTTGTCGAAGCCTAGACCAGCGAAGAGGCGTACAAAATACAACACTTCCTCGTCCTGCATCAAATCCGATTGTGGCCGGAACATCATGTCCTCCGGCATACAGTAAACGCAACGGAAGTTGCAGCGATCGGTCAGGCTAATACGCAGGTAATTGAGTCGGCGACCGTATTGGTCGATGGCCATCTTCTCGTTTCTCGTATTTTGTCTATAAATTCAGCTACGTCCTGAGATAATGCAAAAAAACCAAAACACATCGCTGATGTTCATATTCACTTTAACGACAACGGGCAGAATATCTAGTGAGTAATGTCACCTAGAAGAATGGATCTTTATCGCTTCTTTTCCTCATTATTTCTGATTAAACTGTAATAGGTGGCATTTTGTCCCCGCATTATGGCTTGCTTGTTAGACTTTCATTGAGTCCAACGAATGGCCGTTTACGTTTTTGGGTGGATGGGATGGAGAAATCCTGTTTCGGCTATCTTAGCCGTGGATGCGAGATTTTTGAACAAGGGAGGTGATAAGGGCAACAAATCCTCACGGAGCACAATAACCATAAATACCCCAAATGATGACTCTCTAAATATCAGAAATTAGCGAATAGCGATAGGGAGGTAGATATGAAATTAGGAGGGTATGCCAATAGAATTGCCCACGTTGACTTGACGGCAAATAATGTCGAGTATAAGGAGATCCCCGAAGATTGGGCGCGTAAATATATCGGGGCTCGCGGCTTGGGCGATCGTTATGTATTCGAGAACGGACCAGAAGTTGACCCATTATCGCCAGACAATATCCTTTGCTTCATGAACGGCCCTTGCACCGGTACCGCCATGAATATGAGCGGGCGCATGGCTGTGGTCACAAAATCCCCTCTCACCGGAGGCATCGTCGACAGTCATCATGGTGGTTGGTCGGCTGCCCGATTGCGTTGGGCTGGTTTCGATGGCCTGATCTTCAAGGGTAAGGCCGACAAGCCAGTCTATGCCTATGTGGAAGGTAAAAAGGTGGAGATCCTCGACGCCACCGAACTCTGGGGAAAGGGTGTTCATGAAACCGTCAAATTCTTCCAGGACAAATATGGCGAGAAGGATCTGTCTGTTATCGCCATCGGCCCGGGTGGTGAAAACCTGGTCAAGTTTGCTTGCTGGGTGAATGAGCATGATCGGGCGAGCGGCCGGGGTGGTACCGGTTGCGTAGGCGGCAGCAAAAACCTGAAAGCGATTGTCGTCAAAGCGAAAAAGAAGTTCCCCCAACCGGCCAATAAGGATGCCTGGAAACCCGCCCACGAACGAGCCTTGAAGACCCTCATGGACGAGGCCAATGTCACCAGCCCGCGCAAGGGCGGCCTGTCCGTTTATGGCACCAACGTGCTGATGAATATCACCAGCGAGATGGGCGCTCTACCAACCCGGAATAGCCTGGTGACTTCTTTCGAGGATAAAGCCGAGTTCATCAGCGGCGAGTATGTCAAGGAGAATATCCTGGTCAATGACCCGACCTGCCATGCTTGCCCGGTGGCTTGCAAAAAAGAAGTGAAGATCACCGAGGGACCTTTTGCCGGACTGCATATGGAAAGTTTTGAGTATGAGCCGGCCTGGTCCCTCGGAGCAAATTGTGGCAATGACAACGCCGCCTCGATCGCTAAATTGATTGACCTGGCCAACGATTACAGCGTCGATGCCATCGAGATTGGTGATGTCCTGGCAACGTACATGGAAGCCTCACAAAAGGGCTATACCAACGGCGATCGAGGAGTGGCCTGGGGCGACTATATGAAAATGGTCGAATTGATCCCCATGGTGGCCACTCGCGAAGGCATTGGCGATCTCTTAGCCGAGGGCTGCAATGCGGTGGCCAGCCACTTCGGGCATCCGGAAATCGCCATGACGGTGAAAGGTATGGGTATTCCGGCCTACGATCCGCGCGGTCTAAAAGGTATGGGTATTGGCTATGCCACCAGTAACCGTGGTGCCTGCCACCTGCGCGCCTACACACCGGCCAGCGAGTTGGCCCTGATCCCGCTAAAGACCGACCCACTGGATTGGAAAGGCAAGGGTGAGTTGACCAAGATCTTCCAGGACCTATTCAGCTTCATGGACAGTATGGACATTTGCAAGTTCAGTTCCTTTGCCGAAGGTGCTGAGGAATACGCGGCTCAATACTCAGCCATGACAGGGGTTGAGTTCACGGCCGACGACGTCATGAAGACCGGCGAGCGCATCTACAACTTAGAGCGCTATTACAACAATTTAGCGGGAATTGGCGAAGGTAGTGACACCTTACCAGAACGCTTCCTTAAGGAACCGTCGACGATGCCAGGCTCTGAAGGCCACGTGTGCGAACTCGACCTGATGTTGGAAGAGTATTATGAAGCTCGTGGCTGGGAAAATGGTGTGGTTCCTGAAGGGAAGTTGAAGGAGCTCGCAGTCATCTAAAGCCACCGTCTAAACGGAAATAGAAAAGGGGTGACTTCGGTTGCCCCTTTTTAATTAGCCTCCAGCCCGCATCAACTTAGGTTCTAACAAGAGCATCAGGTGATCCATCGCCTGAGTCTGGCCCTCGATCTCGATTCGGATCATCCCAATCTGGATTGATCCCAGGCAGAAGGGGTCGATCTCGGTAATCGTAGCCTTCCAGCCATCTCCGGCCACCTGGCCGTCCCCCAATGCCTCTCCCCCTGCTTCTTCCAAATACTCTCCCATTAGCCAGGCCGGGATGCCACAGATCTCCTTTTCTAATCTTTTCAACGGCTTACCCTCCAGCGACCGGGGGAAAGATGTTCACTGTATCGTCTGTCGTCAAAACAGTGTCCAAGCCTTCTTTTAAAAATGGCGCATCTCGGCCGTTGATAAAGATATGAACATAAGGCCATAATTCTCCATCTTCATCCAAGAGTTCTCGTCGAATAGGCGGAAAGCGGTGAACTATAGCATCTACTAGTTCTCTAGTTGTAGCTCCTTCTGGGAGATCGAATTCTACCGTTTTTTGACCCGTTATCTGGCGTAATGTGGCGAAAAAATGAACTTCCATGAGTTCATTATATTCTATTGAGATAACAGTAATAAGTGATTTTTGTCACCCAAATCAGCGAGGTTTTGTAGTTATTTCACGACGATATTTTCAGGTAACAGATAACTGTCATCTGGAAGAACCAGATCAGTGTTGTCTACAGCCGGTAGGCGAATAATCTCATCACCAAGGCTTTGATAAAGTCCGACGAATAACTCGTATTGGCCAGCCGGAACCTCGGACAAATCCAATTGGACAGGGTCGGTCACTATTTCCCCAGCCATCCATTGGCTGGTGGGATAACTATTATTACGAGGCATACTATCATGCTGAGCCAGGATTTCGCCCGAAGCTGTATCAATCAGATGAACGAAATGGGAATAATCCTCGTTTCCCGGATCCACTGCCAACCAATAAAGAATCAGATCGAGTTTCCCCGCTTGCTGATCTACGGAATAACCTCTTAAGCCGATGACAGGACTAAGGGGATTTTCGCCAAAATCGACGATTGTTGGCGATATGCCAGCTGGCAAGTTAAAGGCTGGTTCTATTGGTTGAAATACCAATTCATCTTCTTGCCAATTTAAATCGCCAAGGCGGCGAACCAGCTTAACTTCACCTGTCCCCACATCATATAAACGAACGATCAAGGCTAAAGGCGTCATTGCTGGATTTTTCGGCAAATCTTCCGGCAGTGGGAAAGCCAGCCAATCATCCACCCAAACACCGGCCGGCCATAAGCTGCTAGGCTGGAACCCATAACCAGGCTGGCCATCAAATTGGTCCAACTCAGTACCCAGATTATCGACCAGGCGGAGAGAGAAATTGTAATTCTGGGTTAGAGGCTTCAGCGTTGCCCACTGTAATTTAAGATCCAATGTGGTCGGATTGCGCTGGGTAACCCGCAAGGCCCGCGCATCCAGTAAAGGCCCATCCCGGTCAACGGGCTGGAGATCGTCGATGACCAGGATAGGGCGTAAAAAAAGGTCGCCTCGCTTTAGGCCAGACGGTGTTAAGGGTTGGGCGCCCACCACCGTGAGGCGAGGTACGTATAATCCAGTAGGGGCATTTTCTGGAAGCTCGAATTTATAAGAACTTCGATCGCCTGTGGGGTTATGTGTTTCGGTTACCAATACAGGAGCCAGTTTGAACCGATTGACAGCCGGTGTCGCCAGGGCAAGCGTTGCCTCGCTCCCCCTACCCTCCTCCCAATAAAGCGTGATCTCCAACTCTTCGCCAACCCTCACTTCCTCAGCGCTGTATTCGTATGATCCTAATAAAGCCCCATTTTCGAAAGGCACACCTTGGTCGTCATGATGCAGGTAGGCCATTTGGGCAAAATCCCAGGTCAGATTGGAGTTCGAGAGAACTTTATCAGGTAATACGCGTAAGATTATGAATAAACCCAGCAAAACACCCAAGATTATCAGATAGGCTTTTTGAAATCGAAGACGATGGGAACGAAAGGCCGGTTTTTTAGGCCAGAAAAGCCAGATAATTGCAAAAAATCCCGCCAATGAAACTAACTCGCCAGCCCAGCGGATCGGAGTGCGGGTTAAGCCTAGTTCGACGATATGCTCCCCAGAGCTTACGGTCGATTCGATGAGGCCTGAGCCTGGTGCAGGCTGCACCTCCAACCCAATATTTCCTATGCTGCCCAGCCAATCCGGCCAATCCATGGTCGGGTAAGTGATTGTTGATTGGGAACCCTGGGTATCTATCTGCCAGCTCTGGCGGGTTGCTTTGCGGTCGAGCAGTTGCGATGACGATATGACGCCATCTAGTTGTTGAACGGCATCTCGCACTCCCCGGTTTAACCAGGCACTGGTGTACGGCCGGGGTTGAACTGTCTGGGGTAGATACTCAGCACTAACGGTGCTGCCGATATTGCCAGTAAACCATTCATAAAGGGCCAACCGGTCAGGGTTGATGTCAGCGTCCGTTAACGACAAAAAGTCCGTCTTAAGACCACCAAGGGCGGCAATAAAAAGCAATAGAATAAGGATGGGCACAAAGACCTTCCGGCCGGGCAATAGGGCCAGACCGGCCGTGGCCAAGGCCGCAAAGAAGGCCAAGATGGACAAAAAGCGCCAGGGAAACTGAACGAATGGTAAGAGCGGTAAATTATCCCAAAAAGGGCGAGAAAGAGGCGTGATCATCAGTGTGGCTATGATCAGACCACCGACGATGTATAAATATTTTTTGTTTTCCAGGACTGGTCTCTTACTCCCTAGCAGGTTTGGTTGCCTTTTCCTCACGCTTTGCACCGACAATACAATGAGCCCCGCTAAAGCCAAGGCCATTTGGACCAAACCAAGCCGGAAGGCATTGCCACCGGCGACGTTATAATCAAACAGGAAGGAGGGTTGGACTAGATCGCTGGATCTGAAATGATTGCTGTAATGAAAATAACCGGAGATCACCGGTTTCAGTTGGGCCAGGGAACGTTCACCCATTGCCGGCAGCCAGAACCAGGCAGAAAGAGCCAGAGCTAAAATCAAAGCCAATAGCGGGCGGTTTAGCAGCATGCCGGTCGAGGTTTTTAATTTGCCTTGACCCAAAACCCAGACAAAAAGGACATATAAGAAAACAAATGGCGTAAAGATCAGGGCTGATATATTGTGGCTTAGAACCAAACCCGCAAAGGCCAGAGCCGGAATGGCTATCGCCATTCTTTCGCGACGCGGTATTTGCCTTCCGATCCTTACAGATTTGCTACCAGCGATCTCTTTGCGGATTTGGGACGAGGAAACCGTGGCAAAAAGGTGGTCAAAGGTCAAGACAACCAGGGGATAAAAAGCCATAGCCCAAAACTCGGCCAGAGAGTCTCCACGCACGTAGATATTGACCAGATGGAATGGGGCCAGCGTATAGGCTGCTGCAGCCAACAATCCAGCCCAGGGGCTGAGAAACCAGCGCTGGCCCAATTCAAACATGGCCCAGCCGGTGACGACAAAGCCTGTCAATTGGGCCAGCTTTATTGCCTGAACGTAACCGAATCCCAGAAATCGGAAGGCAGCAGCTATGTAGATCGATAGAGGAGCATAATAATTGTAGAAAGGATAGCCGTACCCATAATTAGCATCCGGCATCCAGCGAACGGGAAAGTGCCCGTCTGACAAAGCCGTAACAAGCTGGTGCAGCCGCTGCAACAAGAAAGGACTGTCCCCACCACCGCGGGTATTCAATAAGCCTGATTGGCTGAACAAAGGTAAAGCGGCCGCCCCGGCTATTAGCAGAGCGGCCGCCAGAAACCAAGTCCTACGGGATACGCGATTCGTGATGCGTGACAGGTCCATCACTCACTTTCAAATCACGAAATCCACCCTTCCTATTCGCTCGGGGTGCTTTGCTGGCGTAGCAGAATAAATATTAAAGCAGCCAGCAAGACGATGGCCAGGATGATGGCCCCCAGACCGACGATGGCCAATGTGCTAACGCTACTGTTATTTCCGGATGAACCTTCATCGGGGGCAGTTGATTCCACAGTTGGAGTAATGGCACTGATTTCGTCCCCATTAGAATCCATCCTTACCCGGCTACCGAACTCAAGCGAGATAATCGATCCGGCTGTTAAGTCTACTGTTGCCGTCGGGGCGGTCGTCATTTCTAGATTGCGGGGCACCTGCTGGCCTACGAGGTATGTTCCTTCTTCCAATTCTTCAAAACAAATGGGTGTGTCTGATCCTAAGGATACACCCTGAGCCACAACCGCTTCCTCCTGGGCAACGCTAAAGACTACCCCAGCCATGTACCCTTCGTCGTCATCACGTTGACCGTTGCCGTTGGTATCCGCAAAAGCATTGGCACAAATGATACCCCCTTGTGGCGGCTCAGGTGTATTGGTGGGCGTCTCGGTTGGAACAGATGTATTGGTTGGCGAAACCTCAGGTGTCGCCGTCTCCGTAGGTGGGACCGGCGTATTAGTATTAACAGGTTGAGGCGGTAGGGTTGGTTGGGGTGGGCGTGTGTTGGTTGGCGGTGGGCCGGCTTCGATCAGCTGGGCATTGTCGAACCACACATCTAAATGACGACGGCATTGATTTGCGCCTCCGTTATCAGCCTGAACGAAGACCGTGATTTGCCCAGCTGTGGCTGTTGCTTCAACTGAAAATTGTTGCCAGTTACCCTGCCCGCCAGACATGTGGGGCGAACCTGCTGCACCCCAGACGATATCCCCGTCGCTCCAAAGACCACTGCCATTGGGATCAATACCACCTCGAACACCTAGATTGACTGATTGATCTGAAGGTTCCGGATAATTTTCCTCGGCTGCCCGGCCGGTTGCATAAAAAGTGAATCGATAGGTTGAGCCAGGGTTAACGTTGATGGTTTGCATGACGCCAGCTCGCCAGGTATCAAAGTTGTTACCGACGTGTTGGGACCGGCCACCTTCCATGATCAGCCCCCCACTAGCCAGTTCAGATTCCCAACTTGGTCGAACCAGGTAACGGTCACTGCATTGACTGGGCTTGGGATTGGAATTCAACTCCTGGTGCCAAGGTGACCAATTTTGTGCCGTGCCACCACTATATGGCTCCTCAAAGCCTGGGTTCTGAAGCAGATTTGCCTGCAGGGAAGGCACAGCGGAGACTATTTCGGGCCGGCCAGTCCCCAGAAGCATACCCAGACCAATAGCCAATAAGAAAGCAAGTAAACGTAAGATGTTGTATTTCATGACGGATTGTTCCTTAGCGTGGTAAAATTTTATGTCAAATTAAACTGTGCGCTGACGTCCACGCACGACCAAAATCACAAGCGCAGCAAACAACAAAACTGCGACGATCGCGGCCGCGAGGATGACGGTTGTTAACGCGTCGTCGTTTTCTGGTTTAACAACTTCATCACTGGCCAGCGATGCTGTAACCGGTGTTTCAGCAATAACCACTGCCAATGTATCTTCAGTAACATAACTTCCAAATACCAGGTCGAGAGAACTGCCAGCAGTCAACGACACCGCCCGATCGCCTGGTGTCGTCAGGATCTCATTCGTTAGTTTTGAACGTGTTACCCGGTAACTACCGGCCGGTATACCCTCGACACAGAAGGGTTCGGATGTGCCATCGGTTACGTAGTTGCTTACCCCTTTTTCGCCGTCC
>Ga0209536_100002510_pt1 | contig 29925 bp, 29 predicted proteins | sample DeeMarSeWOR28_12_FD_187461 | JGI IMG/M metagenome (GOLD analysis project Ga0209536, IMG submission 187461) | Marine sediment microbial communities from White Oak River estuary, North Carolina - WOR-2-8_12 (SPAdes) (version 2) | ecosystem: Environmental > Aquatic > Marine > Intertidal zone >...
GATTTCTGATAACACTGCAATGCATTATCATAATCTTTCTGCATATCATAGACGTTACCGATATTCGACAAAGTCCCAGCAATGCCGAAGCGGTTATCGATCTCTTCCCACGTTCTCAGTGCATCGAAGTAGAATTTGAACGCTTCAACATAGTCGCCTTGTTCCTCGTAGACTAACCCAATGTTGCTGTAAAACATGGCAGCGCTTTCCTTATCCCCAATTTGCTTTACCAGTTTCAAGCTCTTAAGATAATGCTCCATTGCTTTCTCGTAGTCGCTACGTCTAAAATAAACCTGGCCCATATTGCCGAAGGCTTTTGCAATATTGTGTTTGTCATCCATTTTACTGAATATCTTAAGAGCATCCTTATAGTTGCTGAGAGCATCATCGTATTCACCCAGTTGGACATAGACGTTTCCAATATTTACATAAGAGAATGCAATTCCTCGCTTGTCCTTTCTCTCTCTTCGTATCTGCAATGCATTGATATTATGTGTCTTGGCCTGCTCGTAGTTGCCTAGACGTGTGTTTGCTGTACCAATTATGTGGTGGGCATTTGCAATGTTCTCATTGTCGTTGATTGAAAAAGAAATCTCCAAAGATTTACCTGCAAACCGTAACGTTTTGTCGAACATTCCTCTTAGCAAATGCACCTGCCCGATATGCAGATAGCTTTTGGCAACTCCTCTTTTGTAATCTAGTTTGTTAGCTAATGACAAAGCAGACTTGGCATATCTCTCTGCATCAATCAGGTTTGATGGTAGGTATTCTGCTGCCAATTCATTCAATACATCCACTTTCTTTTTGCCCGAAGACCCTTTGTCTGGCTTTCTACGCAAAGCATTCAATTTCCTTTCGAGTTTATGTACTTTATCTATTGCCATTACAATTCACCTCCTTAGACAGACTGCGCCTATACACCGAACTATCGCGGTAATTAGACAATTTAGTCGTACATACCGCTAGTTCATATCGACTGTCGGTCTTTCAATCATTAAAATCCCCAATGTTTTCCCAAATGCACTTGATCTAATACTGCCTGTATTTTATTACCTTGAAGATACTTAATAATCATACTACATAGTGACTTGGAAGTCAATAAGTAGACTGTAATGCTTAGTATAGCACTGTTTACTCGCCATCTGGTCTAATATGGCGCATATCCGACACAACGACCAGCAAGATTTACAGAAGAGACGATATTGTGTGTGAATATAGACTACATAATCGGACCACCAGTCCGTTGCTCGACTATTTGAGTAGGGAATCAGAAAATCAGGGAGAAGATAGTCATAATATCAGAAACCCCGGAACCGCTGGCCTCGTTCCGTGGTCCGCTGTTATTCTGTATCCTGATGACCTGATATGCTCTTCGGCGATCCGTCGAGCATTTAGCCTAAGGCGTTAAGCGTAGAGCGTGCAGGGTCAAGCTTCCTTCGTTGACAGGCAATAGAAAATAAGTATATTTAGCCTATGGATGAATTCCCGAGCAAATACGATCCGCACGGCATCGAAGAGAAGTGGTACAAGTTCTGGATGGAATCAGGGTTTTTTACGCCCGAAAAGGCATCCAAGAAACCACCATACACAATAATGATCCCATTGCCTAATGTTACTGGAAGACTCACGCTGGGACATGTACTGAACAATTCCCTGCAGGATATACTCATTCGCTACAAGAAGTTGTGCGGTTACAATACGCTCTGGATGATGGGTATGGACCATGCAGGCATCGCAACCCAGGTCGTGGTCGAAGAAAAGCTCCTCGATAAAGGCATAAAGAAGGAAGACCTTGGACGGGAAAAATTCGTGGAAGAAGTGTGGAAGTGGAAAGAAGAATATGCCGAGATCATCAGAAAACAATTACGAAAGGCAGGTTATGCCCTTGATTGGTCAAGGGAGCAATTCACCCTGTCCGAGAGTTATTCAAAGAAGGTCATAAAGGTATTTGTTGATCTATACGATAAGGGATTGATATACCGGGGTGAGTATATAATTAACTGGTGCCCAAGATGCTTGACCGCGCTCTCTGAAGAGCAAGTTGAAACCGAAGAAAGACAGGGCAAGCTATACTACATCAAATACCCGATAGCCGGTTCGCGCGGGCACATTACAGTTGCCACAACCAGACCTGAGACAATGCTCGGTGATACTGCCGTATGTGTCAACCCAAGTGATAAACGGTACCGTCACCTGGTTGGAAGCCGGGCTATTCTTCCGATCATGGAACGAGAAATACCCATCATCGCTGATGAATATGTCGATCCGGAATTCGGCACTGGCGCGCTTAAAGTAACGCCGGCCCATGACCCATTTGATTTCGTCCTCGCGAAGAAGCATCACCTTGAATTCGTCGATATCATGAATGCGGATGGCACGCTGAACGCCCTTACCCGCCAGTTCAACGGACAGGACCGTTATGAAGCGAGGAAGAAGATCATCGACCAGCTCAAGAAGGCCGGACTGCTGGAAAAAGTCGAAGATCATAGGTTGCCTCTTTCCAAATGCGAACGCTGCGAAACGGCGATCGAGCCGAGAATTTCCAAACAATGGTTCGTGAAGATGAGTCCATTGGCCAAACCGGCGCTCGATGCCGTGAGGACCGGCAAAGTCCGCATCTCCCCCAAACGCTGGGTGAATCTCTATAATCACTGGATGGAAAATGTACGCGACTGGTGTATTTCCAGACAGCTCTGGTGGGGTCACCGGATCCCGGTCTATTACTGCAACGCGTGCTATGATCCTGAAAGGGCAGATTCTGAACAGGGCATCATGGTTTCCGCAATTAAGCCAGAACGCTGCGCGAGTTGCGGGTCAAAGGATATTTACCAGGATCCGGATGTTCTCGACACATGGTTTTCGTCGTGGCTCTGGCCATTTGCCACCCTTGGCTGGCCCGAGAAAACTGAGGACTACCAGCGCTTCTACCCCACCTCAACCCTGGTCACGGGTTGGGATATTATCTACCTCTGGGTAGCACGTATGATCATGGCCGGGTTGGAATTCACGAAACAGGTCCCTTTTTCTGATGTGCTATTCCACGTGATGATCCGCGACGAAAAAGGCCGAAAGATGTCGAAGAGCCTGGGTAACTCACCAGAGCCTGTGGATCTGATTGAAAAGTATGGAGCCGATGCCCTGAGGTTCGGATTACTACTGATCACACCACGCGAGCAGGATGTGCTCTTTACCGAAAAATCAGTGGATGTCGGCCGAAAATTCTGCAATAAGCTCTGGAACGCGGCACGGTTGGTTTCGATGACGCCCGGTGGCGAAAAGGAATTTGATCCTGGAGAATTGTCTACGTATGATAGCTGGATCATTGCGCGGTTCAACGAGCTTCTGGCTGCAGTTGAGAACCGCTTCCACACTCTTGAGATCAATGCAATTACCCGTGAGTTATATGACTTTGTCTGGCATACGTACTGCGACTGGTATCTGGAATTCATGAAAATAGTGCCATCGGCAACCGCAAAGCATTTGCTCAAACAGCTGTTGATCATGCTGCACCCTTTCATGCCATTCATCACCGAGGAGATCTATCAGAGGTTCGGTTGTCCTCATAAGAGCATAATGCGGGAAACCTGGCCTAAGAAAATAGATTTGAAAGAGAGCGCACCCCAGGTTGAACATATAGTACAGCTTGTCGATGAAATACGTAATGTACGGGGTATCTTCAACATCAATCACAAGGAAAAACTCGATATTACCATAAACACAAAGGCTGATATCCGTGAATTCATCAAGGGCAACGAGGAGATCATCAAGAAACTGGCCGGCATCAGCACTATCACTTACGATCATAAGGAAAAAAGATCCGTTGCCAGTGTTATCATGCCTGACATAGAATGCCTGGTAAAACTCAGCGGTATTGATCTGGAGAGAGAGAAGAAGAGGTTGCGCAAAGAGATCGACTTTCTCACGCAGCGAATTGATGAGATAAAACACAGAATGAACAATCCAAACTTTGTGAACAAAGCGAGTGAGGAAACAAAAACGAAAGAAGAAGAGCGTCTCGAGACATTTCTCAAGAAAAAAGAAGGCATTCAGAAAGCAATGAAGCAACTATGAAGTACCTCGGTTGGATAATATCCGTTCTTCTGGCAGCAGGGTTCTTCTACACCTACCGGACAAGATATCTGCCCCTCAAGCAGGACATAGAAGAACTGCGGCAGGAAATCTCCATGTGGGAAGATGTGTTAAAAGGGGAAAAAGGCGTCAAGGGAGAAAGACAGAGCTTTCCGACGGACCGGTTCTTTGCCGACAACAAACTGACACCATTTGCCGAAGTCGAGATCCTGCGTAAGTTTGACATGCGGGACAAGGGCATTGAAGTCTACATTACTGCACCTGGTGCTTTCACCAGGGCGGCTGACTTTATCGGGTTCTTAGCGGAACAGCACATTAAATACCGCAGCCTTTCTCTCTTTGTGGCCGTCGATTCTATCGAACGCTTTGAATATAAATTCATAAAGTGAAAAAAAACGCATTCACGCAATATCCGATCAAGAAGATCATGCTCATTCTCCTCATTTTCACGGCCATCATGGCCGCCGAAAAGAATGCGAATGTTGCTATGCTCCTGTGTGTGATACCGGGTGGCGGACAATTCTATACTGAACGGTATATACCAGGCGCAATCATTGCGGCATCCGAGATCACTCTCGGCTACTACGCCTTTAAATACCACCAAGACAGTGAGTATTCAAAACGCAATTCCATGTTGTGGTGGGGATTATTCGCGTTCGGTTTCTCGCTCGCCGACGCCTATGTCGGCGCAAAAATGCATGGTTTTGATGTGGAAACCGATATTGACAAGGTTAGCCTAAGCTACAAACTCAAGTGGTAGACCCCTCAAAAACCCGGGGGCAGGCATAAACTTCTTTCCTTATTTCATCGCTGTAATCAATGTTTTCATCGTTGTAATCGATGGGCGAAGCCCAAGAGGCTTATGCCTGTCCCCAGTTTAGCATTTTCAGGAATTCTTTTTCACTGAGAACCTTTACACCCAAGCTCTTTGCTTTCTCGTATTTGGAACCTGGTTCTTTGCCCGCCACCACATAGTCCGTTTTCTTTGAAACGCTCGAACCCGGGTGGCCACCATATTTCCGTACCAATGCTTGTGCCTCTTCCCTTGTCATTGAAGCCAGTTCCCCAGTAAAGACAAAGCTCTTGCCCATCAGTAACTGTTCTTTGGTCTTCCTGGCTTGCATCCTGAATTTCAAGCCAATCTTTTTCAAATTAGTAACGAGTTTAAGATTCTCTTTTGTCTTAAAGTAATCTATAATACTTTCGGCTAAAACCTGTCCAATACCGTGAATTATCGATAATTCATCAACTTTTGCATTAATCAAGGCATCAACATTATCGAAGTGATCAACAAGCAAGTGCGAGGCGTTGAAACCAATGTTCGGTATGCCCAAAGCATAGAGCACATTAACGAACTCCCGGCGCTTGCTCGCCTCAATCGAATCGACAAGGTTCTGCGCCGACTTCTCGCCCATTCGCTCAATTGCCGCCAGTGTTTTGACATCAAGCCGATAGAGATCATCGTAGCGCTTTACCAGGTGGCCTTCAACCAGCTTATCGACAAGTACATACCCTAAACCCTCGATATCCATGGCCGTACGTGATGCAAAATGCAGTATCTTGCCCTTTATCTGCGCCGCGCACGACGAATTAATACAGCGCCAATCAGCCTCATCAGGCAACCTGTATATATGTTGAGCACAAACCGGACATTTCTTGGGAAAATTAAACACCCTTTCCTTTCCTGACCGCTTTTGTTTCAATACGGCAACAACCTTGGGGATGACTTCACCACCCTTTTCAATCACGACTTGATCATTTATGCGGATGTCTTTGCGCCTGATCTCATCCTCGTTATGCAAGGTCGCGCGCGAAACAGTAGTGCCGGACAGGAGAACAGGTTGCAGCACGGCAACTGGCGTAATGCGTCCGGTGCGGCCGACTTGCAGTCGTATCGCCTCTAATCTGGTGATCGCCTGGCGTGCCGGATACTTGTAGGCAATCGCCCAGCGCGGACTCTTGGTCGTGTAACCGAGACGGTCACGTGCGCCAAAATCATCAACCTTAATCACCAGACCATCCACCTCATACTCAAGGTCATCTCGTTTGTCCTGCCATTCTTTAATGTACACGAAGACCTCGTCTATGTCTGTGCACAGCCTGATATGCGGAATGATCCGGTGCCCTGCCCTGCCCAATGCCAATAGCGTCTCGTAATGGGATCTATATTGAGGGCCGGGAGCCTCAGGCACAGTATGTATGAAAACATCCAGGCCGCGCTTTGCAACCTCACGCGCGTCAAGCAGCTTGAGCGTACCGGCCGTGGCATTGCGCGGATTGGCAAAAAGGGGTTCGCCGGTTTTCTCGCGCGCACGGTTCAGCTCGCGTAATGCTTCCTTTGGCAAATACACCTCTCCCCTGACCTCGATATTCTGCAGTACTGTTTCTTGCGTGAGCATGCGCAGTGGGATCGATCTAAGGGTCTTGAGGTTCTGTGTTATATCATCACCAAACACGCCATCGCCCCGCGTTGCACCCAGCACAAACATACCTTCCTGGTAGGTGAGTGTTACGGCAACACCGTCCACCTTCAATGTTGCCTCATACTTGAACGGTACATGTACGGTCTTTTTCACGCGCTGATCAAAATCCCTAACCTCTTCTTTAGAATAGGTATTGTCGAGGCTGAGCATCTTGATCCTGTGTTCGACGGTCCGGAATTCCTTTAGTGGCTTTCCCCCGACCCGCTGGGTAGGCGAATCCGGCGTAACAAGAGAAGGAAATTGCTTTTCCAGTTCCTCGAGTTTCTTATAGAGCATGTCGTATTCGCGATCCGAGATCTCTGGTTGATCGAGCACGTAATAGAGATAGTTGTGGTGGTTGATCGCTTTCCTTAAAGATTTTACTTCCTTTTCTGCCTGTTTCGTGTTCACGGCTCAATTATACAAAAGGTCCATACTGAGTCAATAACACAAATATAATCCTCTCCACTTTTCCCCTCCTCTTGCAAGAAGGAGGATTCATCCTATAGAATATGGCCGTTCTATTCCACTGGGTTAAGGTCGGTGTGAAGAATACTAACTGATCATTACTTTCACCCTCCCCTAACCCCTCCCCTCATAGGGAGGGGAAATACCGGGAAGAACCATCCCACTATAAGGAGCGGGAACATAGGAAAGGTTGTTGACTTTTTTTGATGAATGTGTAAACTTGCATAATGCCTAAACAGGTAGATTTCCTGGTAGTGGGTTCGGGCATTGCCGGATTGACGTTTGCCACTAAAGCCGCACAGTACGGTAACGTGTTGGTGCTCACCAAGAAAAGAAAAGCAGATTCAAGTACTAACTATGCGCAGGGCGGCATTGCCGCTGTTTTCGGTGAGGATGACGCATCTGATTATCACACTGCGGATACGATCAAGGCAGGCGAAGGGTTATGCCACACGGACGCGGTGGCGATCATGGTCCGGGATGGACCGCAACTTGTCCAGGAATTGCACGAAATGGGATGCCGGTTCTCAATGAATTCAGATGGTGGTTTTGACCTTGCGCAGGAAGGCGGGCACTCAAGGAGACGCATTGTCCATGCAAAGGATTATACAGGACAGGAGATAGAACGGGTATTGCTCGAAGAAGTCAAAAAGAGGGGCGTTGAGATCAGCGAAAATGAAATCGCCCTTGATCTTGTGGTCAATGACAGCGAATGCGTGGGTATCCACTATCTTGACACCAACACCCAGCAAATAGACACCATATATGCTAGTGCCACTGCCCTGGCAACGGGCGGTATCGGACAGGTTTACCAGCATACTACAAATCCGCCCATTGCCACTGGCGACGGCATTGCCATGGCCTATCGTGTTGGCGCATTGATCGCCAACATGGAATTCGTTCAGTTCCACCCAACCGCAGTCTATAATATTCAGATCGATGGCCGTTCATTTCTTATTTCAGAAGCCGTGCGCGGCGAGGGTGGCATTTTGAAAACAAAGGATGGCATTCCCTTCATGGAAGAGTATAGCAAGGACGGGAACCTCGCGCCACGCGATATCGTTGCCCGCGCCTGCCTCAGTGAAATGATCAAGACAGATTCCAAATACGTCCTGCTTGATGTATCACACCTGCAGGCTGATTTCGTTAAGAACCGCTTTCCGACCATATATGAAACGTGTCTGAGCTGGGGCATTGATATCACACGCTCACCGATACCGGTCGTGCCCGCCGCCCATTACCTGTGCGGCGGTATCCAGGTCAATACCTGGGCCGAATCCTCGATCCCCAGGCTGTTCGCACTCGGCGAGTGTAGCTGCACTGGTGTACACGGCGCGAACCGGCTCGCGTCCAATTCGCTTCTCGAAGCACTCGTTTTTTCAAGTCGTGCGGCAGAGCGCGTTAAGAGTTTGAACAGTGTTACAATCCCTAAATCACAGACCCTGAGGAGGACTGCGAACAAGGGCCCGGATCTGATGTTCCAGATCAAAGAGATAATGGATCAGCGTGTCGGGCTGATCAGAACCACCGAAAACCTAAGCAAAGCAAAGACAATGGTCAGCGAGTACTATGGGATGTTCGAAGATGGCATCCATATAATCAACGCAGAGTCGCGTAATATTACGGTCGTATCCAAACTCATCATAGAAAGTGCCCTCGAGCGAAAGGAATCGCGCGGCCTGCACTATCTGAGCGACTTTCCACAGAAGAAATGCGAATTCGCACGCGATACCGTCATACAAAAACAATCATGACAGCATTCAATTATCAAGTCAAATAGGAAAAAGGATGGAACAAGGAGAATTTGAAGTATTGCTGGAAGTAGGCCAAACCTACCTATTGAATAAAGACTACGAAAAGGCGATAGCCAAGTTCAGCGAAGCCTTGAGGATAAACCCGCATGATCCCGAGGTATATTATTATCTGGGCCTGGCCTATGAAGGAGCCGAAAAATACACCGAGGCGATCAAGAAGTACGAACGAACGCTATCCCTCGATCGCAATCACAGTAATGCAGAAATAAGGTTGGGCGAGATCATGAAGAAAACAGCCAAGTCCAAGGACAAGAAAAAATGAACTGTCCGCGCTGCCGTACGCGGATGAACGAAACAAGGGGAACTCATCATAAGAAGAAAAAATATGTCTGTCCAAAGTGTGGTAAAGTGCGTTTCGGGCGATTAAAAGACCGGAGATGAATTAATGATATACCGGTTTATCAAATAAGAATGGAAAACTACTACGATATATTGGGGGTGTCTTCCAGCTCTACCCTGGGCGAGATCAAGCGTGTATATCTAAGACTTGCCCAGAAATACCATCCTGACCGGTTCACTGACGTCGATGAAAAACAGAAGGCAAATGAAGTATTCTCGCGCATCACCGCTGCATACCGCACGCTATCCGATGAGAAACTCCGCGCCAAGTACGACGAGTCACTTACCAAACACACTACCGACGCCGATGAGGCCAAGGAGATCCAGGCAAAGAATCTTTTCAACCGTGCTATCGAAAGCATCAATGAAGGAAAACCATGGCATGCCGTCAACCTGCTGCGTACTGCATACACATATGACATACGCCCGCTGTACCTGTCCTACCTCGGACTTGCCCAGGTCTACACAAAACGCGACCAGCAAGATGGTTTCAAGAAACTAGAGCATGCAGTCAAGCAGGAGATGTTCGACCCGGTGATGCATTACAACCTCGGGCTCGCATTGGAATTCGTCGGTAAAACAAGGGAGGCACTAAAATCGTACCAGCAGGCGCTGACCTGGGATCCAAAATACAACAAAGCACGGCAAGGGATTGCAAGGCTCGGACAAAAGAAGAAAGGATTCTTTGACAGATTCCTGGGAGGTAATGAGTGAAACGAAGCGGCACCCTCGCTCTGTTTGAGGAATTATGTCAAAAACTGTCGATCATCGTAAAATATGATCGATTTTTCGGCAAAGGTGGTTATTGCCGGTTGAAGGACAAATCATATTTCATCATTAACGAAAGGCTGTCGAACGACGCAAAAGAACAGATATTCATCAGGGAAATGGGTACTATCGACATGCAGAATACACCACTGCCAGCGAAACTACGGGAGTTGTTTGACAAGAAGTGTCCGTAGCATCTCAATACTTTATGGGGTAAGGAACTAAGAAGTTACCTCTCATCCCGGATCTCACCCACGAGTTCTTCGATCAAATCTTCCAGAGTAACAATACCTAATTGACGATCCTTTTCGTCCGTCACTATCGCCATGTGTTCGCCCTTCTGCTTCATCACTAGAAAGAATGCCATACATCGTTCATCAATCTTTACGAAGAATGGTGCCCTTAGTGTGATCTGCTCGGAGTAGAGATAGTCCTTTATGTTGAAAATACCAACGATGTTGTTTCTCTTCCCCGTGTATACCGGGATCCTTGTATAGATGCGTCCGCCGGATTCAGCGATCGTCTTCAGTTCATTCCCTTTTTCGCAAATGAATGCGGCGCCCAGTGGTATCATGACGTCACCAACGCGTCTCTTCGAGAAGTTGAAGAGCCGCGAGGCAAGTTTACTTGCTTCCTCTTCGTACTCACCCATCGCGTGGACGATATCCAGCCGCTGGATCGCATGGGGCTTGGTTCCGCCCCGGAAGATCGCGGCGAGGTACTTGGCTGCATTAGCGTAAAACCAAACCACGGGGTAGGCAACGAGCTCGACGTAATATATCACGCTGGAGAGCGCTGCCATCGTGCTCACCGGATGGGACAAAGCGATTGATTTCGGAACGAACTGACCCAAAAATAATGAAAATAGTGACAATGTCACAGTTGAGATTATTATTCCATTCTCACCAAGCAAGTTGACAAAGAAACCGGCATACAATGTTGATGCTACTACGATGATGAAATTCTCGCATACGAGTATGGTCGAGAAAAACCTCTCGGGCGTCTCCAGAAACTTATGGATGCGAATCGCCCACTTCTTCTTCTCACGCCGCGCCTTAAGGATCTTGATCTTTTCGATGCTGACCAGAGCCGTCTCCGCAGCCGTGAATACACCGATGCTGACAGAAAGCAGAAGTGGTATGATGAAATCTATCATATCTTCCTTACGAGTACCTTCTCGATTATGCGATCGTGGATCTCCTGGATCGTTAGCTCGATGTCGGCTAAGTCTATTTTTTCTTGCTCATGCGGTATCTTCCCGAAGTGACTGAGGATATACCCGGCTAGTCTTTCTCCTTCCTCAGCAAAAGGTTCTATTCTCACTATGCGGGAAAGTTCACCAATGGTGATATCTCCTTCAAACAGAAAAGTGTCGGTCGATATCTTCTTGTACGGCAGATCCGATACTTCGTCGTATTCATCAATGATCTCCCCGAACAACGACTCCAGGATATCCTCGAGTGTAACGATCCCCGTGAAATTCCCGAATTCATCAACAACAATACTGATGTGTATGCCCTTTTTACGGAACTCACTCAGCAGGTTATCTATGTGTTTGGTCTCAGGCACAACGTATAGCTCGCGCAGCAGCTCCCGGATACCGCCTGAAGCACCTGCGCAGATCCGGCTCAGAAAAAGGTCTTTCGCATAAAGGATACCGATAACCTCACCTGCCTCATCAAAAACGCATATCCTCGAATGTTTCTGCGTTTTAATTGTTTCCTCTGCTTCTTTGATCGTGGCCGTGACCGGCACGCCTGCGACCTTCTGCCTTGGTGTCATGACCTGGCTGACGGTGATCTTCCCGAACTTCAATATCTGAAAACCAAATTCCTCCTCGCCTTCATCAAGGACTTTCAGCTCTTTGGCCTCGCTCAACATGAGTTTGATCTCTTTGTCAGAAATGGTTTCGCTATGCCGTCCGCTCTTGGTGCCCAGTACGCGCAGCATGAATCGCTCCATGGTGCGTGAGATCGGACTGAATACAAAGGAAATATAATCAACATAGCGTGCGAAGCGTAAAGCCAGGGACTCGGCGTTAGCGATCGCAATAGTCTTCGGAGCTATCTCTCCGAAGATCAGTATCAGAGAGGTCATCGCAATGAATTCAATTATGAACGCCATTGTAGCATCAAGGCTATACTGCTTTATCAATTGTATCAAGATCACCGCACCCACCGATGAAGCGCCAACATTGGCCAGCAGGTTGGCGAGCAGAATGGTTGCCAGGGTCTTGCCTGGCTCCCTCCTTATCTTATCCAGTGCCTGTGCACCATGCCGTTTTTCGAATAACAGGCTCTTCAGCCGGAAGCGTGATATTGAGAATATCGCGGCCTCCATACCCGAGAAGAAAGCACTGAATCCAAGAAATACTATGATCAGAGCGACATTGATGAGAAGGTTAATCATGAGTTAGATAGTCCAGACACTTCTTGTTCATCAGCGCGTTCTGCTTGCGGGTAGTATGATCGTAACCAATGGTGTGCAAGAGTCCGTGTACGATGAAATAGTAGAGCTCCTCAGTATCCCTAGCATGACTTGCCGATATGTAGATCTCGGCAGCATCATCGAGATCGAATGAGATCACATTGGTCGCCCGCCTCTTACGGAAATACTTGTGATTCAACTGCTTCATGTAGACGTCGTCGGTCACGATCACGTTCACCATGCCAAATCGCCTGCCCTCGCGCGCGAGTATCCGCCTGATCAAACTGCGCACCTTTTGTCTATCTATTCGTGAATCCCCCGAGGGCTCGTATATATTTATCCTCATGGTCTTGTATACTGCAGATATTTTGAGTTACCTATCTTACCGCTCGTTATTCGATACCTGTTTGTTCGCCTGCTCATAGTCTAAACGGGGATGAAAGACCCCGGTGAGGATCGGTATGAAAGCGGTCTTGATCTGTTCTAGATCATGGCGTGTTACCGGGCAATCATCCAACTGCCCATCGCTGAATTTCCGGTCGATATTCTCCTTCACGATCTTCTGGAGTTTTGCAACTGTTATATTACGTTCCCCCCGCGCTGCTGCTTCGACGCTGTCGGCAAGCATGACTAGTGCGGTCTCTTTTGACCTTGGCCGTGGGCCGGGATAGCGAAAGCTATCCTGACTTGCGTCATCAGATGCGGCAAGCGCTTTGCGGTAGAATAGCTCGATCATTGTTGTGCCGTGATGTTGTTCGATCAGCTCAACGACTTTTCTGGGCAGTTTCATTTTTTTCGCCATTTCAATCCCGTCCTTCACATGGGAGATAATGACCAGCGCGCTCATCTGCGGTTTCAATGTGTCATGCGGGTTCCTCATACCGATCTGGTTTTCAATAAAATACTCGGGTTTCTTCAACTTACCAATATCATGGTAGTATGCACCGACCCGTGCGAGGACAGGATCGCCGCCAATGTACCGCGCACCCGCTTCGGCCAGATTGCCCACGATGATCGAATGGTGGTATGTACCGGGCGCTTCGATCGCCATTTCCTTGAACAAAGGCAGGTTCAGATTGCCCAGTTCGAGCAGTGTCAGGTCAGTGGTGAAATCGAATAATTTTTCGAACGCCGGCAAGAAAAGAACAAAGCTCAAAGTAACAAGAATGCTATTTACCACGCCGGCACCGACAGCAACGAAGCTGAATCCGGTTTCGTTCAAATACAGATCAATGAAGAGTATGGCGAGGATATTGGCAACCGCCAAATAAGCCAGCGGCCGGTAGAATGCCAGGCGCGAGTTTATCGTCTGACTGGAAAATGCAGCAACAAAACCGCTCACAAAAAGAAAAGTAAAAACGCCGACCGAGTTCAAAACAAGGCCGAAAATAGAAGCGAATATGAACGTGAAAAGCATACCCACTTGAAAGTTGAAGTACAGTGCAAATAAGAAGATGAAGAAGGCGACCGGTGTTAAATAAAATACATCGGCCGCATAGGTTATTCTGCCTATAATCAGGAACGCAGCCGAAAGTAGTGCTACAAAATATAGATTCTTGTTCTTGAAAAGTCCGGTTTGTGTCGTACGGTCAAACTTGAACATCAAGAAAAAGATGGCCAGGTAGAGTATGTTCCTGAAGAGCAAACTCTTGACTATCTCCCAGGCTCCGATCGACGTGTATGTACTCTCTAAGGCCAGGATCTTCTCCATGGTGTCCATGCCAACGCGCTTATGTTTTTCGGCAATGATCTCGCCCCGCAGGACTTTCCCTTTTGTCTTTGGCACATTCGCAAAAACCTCGTCGATCCGCGCATCGGTTTGTTCTCTGTCGAGCGTGATGTTAGGGGTAATGAAGAACTGCACCAGGCTGCGATACTCGGCCCGCTGTCCAATTGCCATGATGTTCTCTGCTTCTTCTATCGAGTAGAGCCGGTCAATCGACTCAACGGTTTCCTGGCGTCCGCTCATTATTGCAATGATACGGTAACCATCGCTTTTCTGATCTACCATGCCCTTGGCATGCACTTCGGCGAAATCTTCACGTAACCGGGCAAAGATACTCTTATAGTTGTTCCTTAAGAGGAATACAATGACCCCTTTGTTCAGTGCATACTGTTTCTGTATCAGGAGAATTGCCGAGTCGCTGCTCACTTTGAGAATACGAGTAGAGTCGATGAGACGCTCCAATCCATCTATCTTCAGGGTTAATTCAGCCAAAGCGTTATTGTTCAGCTCAAAAACAGGCGGTATTCTGCGCGCGATCTCCTCTCGTTCTTCCTCCAACTGCTGTTCTGCTTTTGGAATGAAGAAATCATAGGGTGCAATGATATTGTACTGTGCTATTTCGCCGGTTACGATGTCGTATTTCTGAGGCATAGCCGGTGGTGGAAAGATGATATTCAGCAGCAGAATCGCACCAATGAAGATCAATGATTTAGGTTGTATTTTTGGCCTCATACGCTTTTATTATTTTTTGAACAAGATGATGCCTCACAACATCCTTTTCACTGAGGTAGATGAATTCAATGCCGCCGATGTTCTTCAACAGATGCTGTATCTCAATGAGGCCGGAGAATACGTTGGGCGGTAGGTCAACTTGCGTGATATCACCGGTCACGACCACTTTTGAACGCCAGCCCATACGGGTCAGGAACATCTTCATCTGCATGCCAGTGGTGTTCTGCGCTTCATCGAGAATGATAAATGCATCATTCAGGGTTCTGCCCCGCATGTAGGCAAGGGGCGCAACTTCAATCGTCTTCATGTCCAGATAGCGTCGGATCCGGTCATAGGGAAGAAAATCGTTGAGTGCGTCATAGAGCGGGCGCAGATATGGATCCACCTTCTCCTCAATTGCGCCCGGTAAGAACCCCAATGATTCACCGGCTTCGACCGCAGGACGGGTGAGAATCAACCGCTCGACTCTTTTGTCCATCAGGAAGGCTACTGCCTTGGCAACAGCAAGATACGTCTTTCCCGTACCGGCTGGACCAATACTCACGACAATATCATGCCGGTCAATGGCCTGGATATATTCACCCTGACCACCTGACTTGGCCTTGATCAAACGCTTCGGCGTCGCGATCGATAATCCTGCGTCAGCCGTGCGGTGTTTAGTCCCCTCCTGTGCATCGAGAAAATCCTTATCGTGCTCCAGACGTGACCGCACAACCTTTGCCGCGGCGCGCACCTTGGTATCATCACCCTTTAGATAGATGTAATCATCCCGCATTGAGACGGTAATACCAAAGCGAGTCTGAATGTCTTTCAGGAACTCGTCCTGGAATCCGGATACTTTTGTTGGATCAGAACCTGATATCGGTATTGATACTTTCACTTCAATGGGAGGGGCGAATGCTCAGCCCCTCCCTTGTGTTTTAATCATGCGGTACTACAAATTCCTGATTTACATAGATCATATCAGGATCACTGATCTTGTCTTTGTTTGCCTCATATATCTCAGGCCATCTCTTTGCATCAGAATAGATCGAAAGGTATGATGCAATCAACCAAAGACAATCCCCCGGTGCAACTGTGTACTGATCAAGGGTTGGGATGAGCAATACCCATCCAGGATAGATGAGGTTCGGGTTTGTTATCTTGTCCGTGTTCGCTTCATGTATCCAGGGCCATTTTGAGCCGTCGTTGTACACCTTGCGCATACCCGCGATCTTGGAGAGCCAGTCACCATCAACCACGGTGTAACGACCCCACTGACAGCGTTTCCATGTTTCCCTTAATTCAGCAACCTGGTCGTTCAGCCCTGAATGGATGGCATCCAATTTGGAAACTGAAGCTTTCAATTGGGCAACCTCAGCCTCTAGTGCAGCAATATCTGCATTCAGCTGTTCCAGATCAGCCCTGATCTGTGCGAGCTCAGCCTGCGCCTCTTCCTCGGTCTTCTTCTCTTGCGCGAAAGATAAGATAGGGAGAGCGAAACATAGAATTAGAGTAATGGATAGTAGTTTTTTCATCTTATCCTCCTTATTTCTCGCAGCGCGCGTCGATCTTAGCCTGGAGCATGTCGACTTCTGCTTGCAGTTCATTAACCATCATCTCGAGTTCGGCACGTTGTGCTTCCAACTGGTCTCTCTGAGCTTGCAGATCTGCATATTGTGCTTGGGCGGATTCAAGGGCAGCTCGGGCTTCAGCTAAAGCATCGAGCGTTTCCTGCTTAGCCATCTTGGGACCGCAACCAATTATCAAGACGGCCAGGAACAATAACGCAACTGTCCTTCTCATAATACCTCCTCCTTCTTTTACCAAGGATAATAACAAACTATATCTATTTTCAGGGCAATGTCAATAGCGAAGGAATATCCGCGCGACCGTGCCGCCATTACATGCCTTTGCGGTCGGTTTACCCTGTTTTACGGGCAATTTTACGGTGCGTGTAGTTGACTTTTCCGCATTTCTGGCTATTATTGGTCATGTCAAACCACGCAATAATCGTCGCTGCAGGGGCCGGAAAGAGATTCGGCAGCAGAAAGCAGTTCCAAAACGTATCCGGACGCCCCTTGTTCATCTATGCCACCGGAGTTTTCGCAACTCACAGCCTGGTGGCCACAGTGACGCTCGTGGTGCCCAAAAGCCAGCTAACAGGGATAAGAAGGATGGTTAAGGAATTAGGCATCTCTAAAATACGCCGGGTGGTTGCCGGTGGCAAGCGCAGACAGGATTCAGTCGTCAACGGTCTGCGCGCGATCCCGGAAAAAACTGGTGTCGTGATCATCCATGATGCAGTAAGACCGCTGATTTCAACGAAGATCATCGGCAAGGGCATTGGCCTTTGTAAAAGATACAAAGCCGTTATCCCGGGGGTAAAAGCATATGATACCGTGAAGAGGGTATTGAAGCAGCGCGTGCAGGAGACAGTATCGCGTGAAGACCTGTACTTGATCCAGACCCCGCAGTTCTATGACCTGAGGATGCTGAGAAAAGCCATCGCCCAGGCAGACTTTCGCATGGAGTACACTGACGAGGCGGCGATGCTCGAGTCGCTCGGCCTGTCCGTACGCATTTTCCCCGGGGACCGGTATAACATCAAGATCACTGACAAGAGGGACATGCAAGCGGTGGAGAAACTGCTCTCGTGAAGAAAGCGATAATCCTCGGATCTACTGGATCGATCGGACGCAATTCAGTAGAAGTCATTACACGACTTAAGGAATACAAGGTTGTAGGGCTGGCAGCGTACGGTAATCATCGACTGCTTGCCAGTCAGGCATCGGCCCTCAAACCAAAGATCGTGACGATCATTAACCAACGCCACCACAAGCAATTAAAGGCACAGCTTGGCCGCACCAAGGTTCTTTGCGGTGAAGAAGGTATCACCGAAATGGTTGATGCGCTCGATGCCGACACCATCATCTGTGCACTGGCAAGTTCGCTCGGCATCAGAGGCGTGATACGAGCAATTGAAAAGAAACTGGATATATGTCTGGCGACCAAGGAGATTCTGGTCAATTTTGGAAATATCATAATGCCATCGGTCAGGCAGTTGGGTGTGAAGCTGTTACCGATCGACAGTGAACACTCAGCGATCTACCAATGTCTGGAGGGAAAAAGGCGCGCCGACGTGATGAACATCGTACTCACGGCTTCAGGCGGTCCGTTCTTGAAAAGGTCGGTAAGAAACGTGCGCAAGGAGGAGGTGCTGAGACACCCGGTTTGGAAAATGGGCAGAAAGATAACGGTCGATTCGGCAACAATGATGAACAAAGGATTGGAAGTGATCGAAGCACACCATCTGTTCGATTTCCCGGCGGAAATGATCAAAATAGTGATCCATCCTGAAGCAATCTGCCACTCGCTGGTCCAGTTCAAGGACGGCACCTTGCTAGCCCAATTGTCCACGCCTGACATGAAGTTGCCTATACAATACGCGCTTACTGCTCCCCACCGTCTGCCGTCCGCAACCGTATATCTGGATATAAGCAAGGTCAAATCAATGACCTTCATGCCACCCGATGCCAGAAAGTTCCCTTGTCTGAGACTTGCTTACACCGCACTCGGCATCGGCAAGACAATGCCTGCGGTGATGAACACAGCAAATGAAGAGGTAGTGAAATTGTTCCTTGAAGATATAATTAAATTTCATGAAATACCAGAGATTATTGAAAAAGTTATGAACGAACATGAACCTGTTAACGGAGGCATTGATCATTATCTTGAGGCAATAGATTGGGCAAAAAAGAAGGTGAGGGCAATAGCATGTTAGTCACAATACTGGCGTTCATGTTTATCCTGGCATTCTCCATTACGATCCATGAATTCGGTCATTTTCTCGTTGCCAAGCTCTTTAAGATACCCGTGGAGAAATTCTCGATCGGCTACGGCCCACCGCTGATAAGGAAACAGATCGGCGAGACTGACTTCAGGATCGCCTATTTCCCCTTGGGTGGGTATGTGAAGATAGCAGGAGAAGAGGAAGGCGAGGTAACTGACAAGGCAATTGGGGCAGTTCAAGGCAAAGATGAGGCAAACAGGGTAGTTAATGGCACGATTGGCACTACGGGGAAAGACAAGGCACTGATGGGTGACCGTGCGGCGGTCGGATTTTATGATGCCCCCATATACATACGGGTGCTCATCGTTCTCGCCGGGCCATTGTTCAATATCGTATCGGCGCTGTTTGTCTTTATCATCTCCTTATCTATCTTTGGCATACTCGAAGCGCCATATCTGCGTATCCTGGTCGATGAAGGAAGCCTGGCTGCGCAGGCCGGGATCGCAACGAATGATTCTGTGATCACTGTCGCTGGCCAGAGAATAGTTGACTGGAATGAATTTGCATCAATTCTGGAAGAGCACGAAGGCGATACAGTCACGCTGGTCGTAATGCGCGACGGAGTACTCTACACTGAAGAACTGCGCATCAATTTCGATTCGCTGGGTATAAGCCCCCTGGTCCCCCCTCTCTTAGGTTCACTCAAGATCGACGGACCAGCTTACAGGGCGGGCATGAAGCAGGGCGACCGCATTCTGACGATCGACGGCGAAGAGATCGAGAACTGGAATCAAATGGTCGAGAAAGTCCGGGATTCAGGCGGGGCTCCGATCCATTTTACCTGGCTCCGTCAGAAAACCAACATGCAGGAAACGATCGAACCAGAACTGCTTTATGACGCGGGCACAAGAGATTCCATATGGCAGATCGGCGCGATCATGCCCCTGGAGAGAAAGCATATCCCGCTCAATGAAATAGTCTCTCTTTCCTTGCGTGAGAGCACTGAGGTGGTTTGGTTGACCTTGAAAACACTCTACCAACTCCTCATCGGACGCATATCACGGCGCGCAATTGGAGGTCCGATCGCGATTTTCCGCTTGAGCGGCGAATCGGCACGCTGGGGCTTTGAGTACTTGCTGAGATTGCTTGCCATCATATCCATTAATCTCGGACTGATAAACCTCTTTCCTATTCCTGTACTAGACGGCGGACATGTGGTGATTTCCGCAATAGAGGCAGTCCGAAGAAAGAGGTTTTCCAAACGAACAAGGCTCATCATCCAGCAGATAGGTTACGCAATCATCTTATTGCTCATCGTTTTCGTCACGTTCAATGACATAACGAGATGACAGATAATAACGAGAAGGTTACGGTTGGAGTAACGATACCCGTTTCGTTTAGCGGTAACGTCTTTCGTTCTGGAACAAAGACGTCACCCTGGGACGATAGCCGATATGGGCCGCGTAACCGATAGACGATCCTTATGAAGATACTCTTCTATAATCCTGCGCCTAGCCAAAGCCGATTCACGCCCTTTGAAGCAATGCGGGGCAGTCCTTTTTTCCGCAAACCCAATTACGACTTCCTCCGCCTGGCTCATCTATCTAAGAAACACGATCTTGTCTATGTTGATGAGCACATCGAGGTTCTGCACGACATTGAACCAGACCTCGTTATCTTTCACACGCCTCTCAATCTCGCGCGTTACGCGGAGACCCTCATTACCGAGCAGTGGCTTGGAAGCGTCCCGGTCGTCTGCTACGGATCGTACCCGACGCTATTCCCTGACGAGAGCAAGCAATTCTGTTCGTCTTCTGTTATCGGCGATATCGGGTCTGTCTGGAACCGATTACTCCATGACCAGAGGAATAAGAAACTCCAAGCGGTCTATCAGGCCGAGAAGATCAGAAATTTTTCCGTTGACCGCAGATTTGAATACAAATTTGGTTTTACGCCATTTTATTCGCAGGTACGAACGTCCTTTGGCTGTCAGTGCACTGATGAAAACAAGGACTACTGCTACGAGCATATCATGTACAAAAACCCGGCCCGTTGGACCCTGGAAAAAACCGCAGAGGCGATCAGTGAGATACGAAGAAAAGCAATTTATGTTTTGGACGATGATTTCCTATATGACATCGACTACGCGGTACGATTGTTGGAAAAATGCTGGCGGTATAAGAAGATGTGGGTCTTCCAGACGACGAGCGCGATATTCGACCACCCCGACATCTTCCAAATACTCCGCGATGATGGTGTCCGCATCATTTATCTCAAAGAGGACTGGCTGGGCCGTAATGTACTACAGAGTCTTGACGACCAGGAATATATTAAAGAGAAGGAATATCAGATGAACATGATCCATAAACACCGTATCACTGCCGGCTGCAAAATAAGACTCGGTTTTGAAGGTGAGAACTACAAGGCATACCAGCGGCTGATGAAATTCCTGGTCAAACTCCGTGTGGATATTATTGAACTGGCGGTACAAACACCGCTCCCCGGCACCGAGGTCTACAAGCGATACGAGGCCAATGACCAGATAGCCCATGACCTCTCACTGTACGACCAGTGGATGCCGGTCGTCAATATTCCTGGTATGGCACCTCAAGCATTATATTCGATGATGGAATGGTTGCGCGATAGCTTCTACTCGTGGGATTCGATCATGCTCAGGAACATCATCGTTTCGCCCAAACTTGGATTCTACAATACAATATTCTTCTATCTGTTACCGAATATATCTTACCGCAGCAATTTCCTCGAAAAGGTCGGCTTCCCGCCATAACCTCCCCGGCGACATCACTTGAGGTGGAGGTATTTATGGACCTGGGGTATAATCCTGACGTCGGACAACAGCGTCATTGCCCGCAATTGCAGGTTGAGGATATCGGGGATCCGGCTGTCAAACACTGGCTGGATCACCAGCGGTATATCTTTCGATACACGCGCAATGATCTGACAGGCCGTATCCAGTTCCGAAGGTAGGAAATTCTCATTTATTACAATTTTTACAAAAACATTCTTCTTGCTGGATATTTTCAGGGACTGTTCGTGTTCATGCCACAACTTGGGGCGCCCTGTAGCACTTGGGACCTTGAAGTCAAGGCATATCGTTTCAAAGTATTCAACAACACTCTCTAAATTCCCTGGCAAGGAACCATTCGTATCCAGATACAACGATTTTTCACGTGCTACGAGCCGTTCACATAGTTGTTTTAAGAAGAATATCTGTAATAGTGGTTCGCCGCCAGTTATTGCTACATTGCGCTCTTTTATCCTGTCCGGGAGAAAATCAACGTCCACCGGGTTGGTGAATATCTGTCCTTCATACAAGAACGGCCCCTCCATTTTCTGTGCTTCTGTGGTGTCGCAGTAATTACATGACAGGTTGCAGCCCAAAAATCGCACAAAGGTCATCCTCCGCCCTATGCTCAGACCTTCGCCCTGTACCGAAGTGAAGATCTCCCGTACAAAACCTTTCATCGTACCCACTTGACCTTGCATCGCGCATGATCCGCATGGTCAAGTTCGCTCACGTACTCTTTCATTACCACCTCGGCGATCTTCAGAGTATCAATACCGTAATCATCCAGGCCTCGTGTCGTGACCGGAGTGTTCTTAGAAGATATGTTCACGCCGAAATGTATCAACGCAGAAACAGGACTCAAGGTGGCGATCGAAACGGATAGCTTCGCATCTCCATCATAAAGATCGGTATGTGCGCGCCGGACAGCATCTCTGCCTAAGATCCCGTTCAATTGTTCCTTGATTATCGCGGCAAGCACTAACTGCCGCAAGATATTACGCTCCAGATCCATATCGTGGTGCTCGACAATGAAGTGCAACATGCTCTCCGAATAGATGACCCGTCCGGCTTTAAGGTCTTCCATATCGACCATGAACTCAGTTTTTACTTCACATGGACCGACAAATGCTACGATCGAATCACCGACGATGCCGAAGGTATCAAGAGCAAAATTACTCCTGAGTTGTTCGCCTGTGTACCGTATTTCATCTTCTATGAATCGGCTCTTCATTGTTCGATCAGTCTATCGAGATGTTCCTGCGCAGATTTAAAATCCGGTTTCAGCTTCAAGGCGAGCCGGAAGGCATCGCGGGCCTCGGCAATTTCGTTCAATGCTTCATACACGATCCCCAGATTGTAATAGAGTTTAGGGTCAACCTTGCTCATTTTCTCCGCTTTCTTCAGGATCTTTGTCGCTTCATCGTACTGCTGGCTCAATATGTAGAAATCGCTCAATTCGATCAGATCATTGTACTCTTCGTTCATAGTTTCCTTACCTTGTCCAGGTCCTCATTTCGCCCCAGGAGTATCAAGACATCCCCGGCTATTGTTTCATCAGATCCACCCGGGCCAACAATGACTTCTTCTTTGAAATCGGTTGTCCCATCGGCTTGTGAATATGGAACCTTCCGCTTGATCGCAATAACGCTCACCTTGTATTTATCCCGCAATTGGAGCTCGGTCAATGTCTTGTTGGCGAATCTTTTTGGCACGACCATTTCTATGATGCCGTAGGTTTCCGATACTTCGATGAAATCAAAAATCTTCGGACTCGCCAGGCTCTGGGCCAGCTTCTCAGCCATTTCACGCTCGGGGATCGTGATACGGTCCGCCCCAACTTTTCTCAGAATCCTGGAATGCAGGTCATTATGTGCCTTGACGATAACCTGTTTCACGCCCAATTCCTTCAGGGTCAATGTGATCATAATGCTGTCCTCGATCGTCTCACCCATGCTAACGATCGCCGTGTCAAAGTCCTGCACGCCCAATTCTCTCAGTGATTTCTCATCAGTCGCGTCCATGACCACGGCCTGTGATACTATACCTTCCATTGCCTTCACGAGCGGTTCGTCCTTATCGATCGCCAGGACATCAAAATCCATCTCGCTCAGGGCACGTGCAATACTGGATCCAAAACGGCCCAAACCGATCACGACAAATTGCCTCATTTATCCTCCCTGCCTTTTGTTCCCAGCCGTTTCCGTAAATGATTTATCAAACCGCCCTCGCTGATTATCTCCAATATGAAGGACGGCAACTGCGTCGATTCAATCCTCTTGCCGGTGCGTTCGTTTTTTACATAACCCTGCACCGGATCGACTTCGACCATATCGCCGTGTTCTATGATACCCGACACCGAGGGTGCGACGATAACCGGCAAACCGAGATTTATCGCGTTGCGGTAGAATATCCGGGCGAAAGACTCAGCGACCACGGCGCCGATGCCGAAGTATTTCAGGCAGGACGCAGCCTGCTCGCGTGAAGAACCACAGCCGAAATTCCTACCGGCAACAATCATATCTCCGGCACGAGCGTTCTGCATGAATTCGGGATAGACTGCTTCGAAACAGTGGCGTGCCATCTCTTCGCGGTCCGTGGTTATCGAAAGGTACTTGCCAGGATAGATGACATCAGTATTGATATTGTCGCCGAATTTGTACGCTCTGCCTTTTATGGGTTTCATAGATTTCCCTGCCTCACTCAGCGGGCGAACAGATCTCGCCGGCGATCGCCGAACTGGCAACGGTTGCTGGTGATGCCAGATACACAAATGCTTCGGAACTACCCATGCGACCTTTGAAATTTCGGTTCGTTGTCGAGATACAGACTTCACCCGGCGCCAAAAGCCCCTGATGCGCGCCCAGACAGGGGCCGCAACCAGGATTAAGGACCATAGCACCCGCCTCAAGGAAAGTCTCGACGTATCCCCTCTTGACCGCGTCAAGATAAACCAGCCGCGAAGCCGGGATCACGAGCAGGCGGACATGGGACGCGACCTTCTTACCCTGAAGCAGACCCGCGGCCACCGCGAGATCTTCAAGCCTTCCGTTGGTGCACGAACCGATCAATGCCTGATCGATCTTCGTACCGGCCATTTCACGTACCGGCTTTACATTGTCGACCGCATGGGGGCACGCGACCATACTTTCCAGATCTGCTGCCTTAATTTCGAGCGTTTCGGAGTACACGGCGTTCTGGTCAGCGACAAAAGGTGTGAATTTCGTGTTCGTGCGCGCTCGAAGATAATCAATCGTCTCTTCATCCGGAGCAATGAAAGCAACCTTTGCCCCCATTTCCATGGATAAGTTGGTCAGTACCATGCGCGATGCGATGCTCATTTTCTTGATCGTATCGCCGCAGAATTCAACTGATCTGTAATCAGCACCGGCAGAACCCACCCGGCCAATAATGTACAGTATCAGATCCTTGGCTGACACATGCTGGCGAAAATCACCAGCAACATTTATCTTCATTGATTCCGGCACCATGAACCACAGCTCACCGGTTGCCCAGACACCGGCCATTTCAGTAGCACCGATCCCGGTCGCGAAGGTTCCGAAAGCACCGTGCGTTGTCGTGTGCGAATCTGTCCCGACCATGACCTGACCCGGCAGTGAATGCCCGTGTTCAGGCAATATCTGGTGGCAGATACCTTCTTTCAGATCGTAGAAGTACCTGATGCCTTGCTCACTGACAAAATCCCGGATACGCTTGTGCGTCGCTGCCGTCTTCTCACTCTCGGCCGGAATACGGTGGTCAAAGAGCAAGACGATACGTTCGCGGTCCCATACTTTCTTGATACCGATCTCCCGGAAAGCGCGCAGGACAACGTCCGCATTCTCGTGCGACATTGCCACATCGATCTTCGCCGTAACGATCTCCCGGGGTCGGACGGTTTTTTTTCCGGCAGCATTTGCCAGTATCTTCTCGGCAATGGTCATGTTCACTTACCTGTACCTTGGTCTGGAGATCTTTCCCATGGACCATCATAGTCAGTTTCCTGCACGCACATCCGCCTCATTGGTTTCTGCATGGTCATTTCTTCGTAGACATGGGCGATCATACCAGCCAGCCGACCAATGAGGAAGAACGCTTTGCCCAGGCGCCAGTCAAATTCCATATCCGAAATTATGGCTGCGATCGACCCATCTACATTGATCGGCAGAGCTTTCCTCTTCGCGAATTCTTTTTCCAGGGCAAGGGAAAGCTGCACATGATCATTGTGAAAACCAAGGTCCTTGGCCAACCCGAAAAGCCGCGTGGTCCGCGGATCACACGTGTGGATACGGTGACCAAACCCGGGCATGCGTTTGCCTTTCGTATTCAGGTCTTCGAGCAGAGACTGAGCTGTCTTTTCATGGTCCCAGCCGTTCTTACGCATCGCTCCAACCCATTCCTGCAATATCCTCGCTCCTTCTTCGATCGCACCACCATGAACATCGCCGACCGCAAGCATGCCTGCGGCGACCGCACTTGGCAGCGGGACCCCGGCAGACGCGACGAGCCGGGCCGCATGCGTCGAAGGCGGCGTCACGCCGTGGTCGATCGAACTCGTGATCAAAGCATCGATCATCTGTGCTTCCTTGGGATCGGGCAGCCTGCTTTTAAGGAGGAGAAAGAATACTGATGCAAAGGGTATCTTCCCGATCAAGTCTTCTTGCCGGTAACCTCGCGTCACGATGTGATTTGGTTCAATCCTGGTAATACCTGTGTTCCACATAAATGCCTCCTCCATTATGGAACTGCCTGTAAAATTCCATTAATGCAAAGCTTGCTTGACGAGACCTGGGATTTCGCTCAATGTCTCGGCGATTATTGCTCCGTTACCCGCCAGAGCATCGATCTTGCTCTGCGCCGTGCCCATCTTACCTTCCACAATCGCACCGGCATGCCCCAGCCTCTTGCCTTGGGGCGCGGCTTTACCGGTGATATAAGCGATCACAGGTTTATTCATTTTCTTGACAAAAGGTGCGGCCAGTTCTTCGTAAACACCGCCGATCTCACCGGCCATGACAACTGAGTCTGTCTCATTGTCTTCATCAAAAAGCCGGAGTATGTCTTCAAAGTTAGCTCCCAGTATCGGATCACCACCCAGACCGACTGACGTCGACTCGCCCAGCCCGGCAAGATTCAATGAATTCGCGATGTAATATGTCACTGCCCCACTGCGGGCGACAGTTCCGATCCTGCCCGGCTGGAACGCGATCTTGGGCAGCATACCAACCAGCGCCTTGCCTGGCGATATCAAACCAGGGGTGTTACCACCAATGATCATCACACCCCTTTCCTTTGCTACATGACGGGCATAGAGCATGTCGTGGACCGGGATCCGTTCGGTAATCACGACTATTGTCGCTATCCCCGCGTAGATCGCTTCGAGGATCGCATCCTTGGCAAACCTCGGTGGCACCCAGATGCTTGAAAGCCTTGCCTCTGGATGCAAAGCCACGCATTCCTTGACCGTGTCATATACTTCTATCCCCTCGACTGTTTGCCCGCCTTTGCCAGGTGTCACACCGCCGACTATATTCGTTCCGTATTCGAGCATGAACCGCGTGTGCAATGCCGCATTGGCGCCGGTCATACCCTGCACAATGGTCGCGGTCTTATCGTTGATGATTATTGCCACTTCTCAGGCTCCGGTCTCGCGCGCGGCACGGATCGTCTCCTTGATCACTTCTTCGATCGGCGTGTCATATGCGTATACTTTTATCTTTCGGAAGAGTTCGGGATGTTCGGTCTTGGCTCGCTCCAGTATTTGCCGGCCCTGTTCTTCCATATTGCCGGCCATGCGCATGATCATCGGTTTACGAGGCCGGTTCTCGACCACGTATTGCACAACGGCTTTTGCCCAGTCATCGCACCGTGATATGCCACCAAAGCGTGCTCCGAAGATCGCTTTCACCCCAGGATTATTGAGCAGCAAGCCGAGCATGGCGCGCAGCTTCTCTTGGGTAGGTGCGCCTCCTGAATCCATGAAATTGGCGGGCTTCCCGCCGTAGTGCTGTATAAGATCGATCGCAGCGATCCCGAAACCAGCCCCTCCAGGGAACACACCAATATCACCGTCCAGGTCAACATAAGGGATCCCTGCCTGCTTTGCGATCTTCTCCCGTTCAGTCAATTCACCCACTTCATGACGGGCAAAAATATCCATGTCACGCAGGTCCGGGTGCCGGAACATGGCGTCTTCATCAAGATCAACCTTGGCATCCAGAACCCATAGCCTCTTTTCGGCTGTGATGACCAGCGGGTTGATCTCGCAGACCTTGCAGTCATAGCCCAGGAATAGATCGTAGAGCCGGGCTATGACACCGGCGCCTCTATCGAGCAGAGCACCTTGAAGCCCAATATCGCTTGCTACAGTTCTCGCCATAAAAGAGGGTAAAACAGCACATGGGTTAATGTAATACTTTAAAATCTTATCAGGTTCTTTTCTGGCCACGTCTTCAATATCAATACCCCCTTTAACACTCGCCATGATGAGTGTTTTGTGCTGTAGGCGGTCAACGAGGACGGCTATATAGAGCTCTTTTTCAATACTGACCCTGGGCTCGATCAGGACCTTATCAATGGCGTGGCCACCGTGTACTTTGCCCAGAATGGCCTGTATCTTCTCCAAGGCCTCTTGCCTATCGCTGGCAAACTGAACAAGCCCTGCCTTACCGCGCGCGCCAACAAAGGCCTGCCCCTTAATGACCACAGGATAAGTTACTCTGTCCAAAAGCCCCAGGCTGTGCTGGTCTACGACCACTCCATCCAGAACCGGCAGTCTATGCCTTCTAAAGAGCCTCTTGGCTTCGTATTCGTATAACCTCATAGCGGGGTAATTATATTGAATTAGGGCGGGAAAGCAATACCTACGGCTTCATCGCACAGATGATGTCGAAGTCAATGAAATCACAATGGTGGATGACGATCGCTTCTGCGGACCGGGTAACGACCTCGCCTTCCTTGGAGTGCGCCGCAACCACATGGGCGACCTCGAGCGGCAGCCCGGCCTCTAATGCCAGACCATAGCCTGACACCGGATGGCGCACTAATTTACCCTGCGCGCTTTTTACGATATTCCTGCCTTGTCTGCAGTACTCAAGCAATTTCCCAACGTCATGTACCAGGCCTGCAGCGATCAGCACATCAATATCCAGATCATCCCGTTCGCGGGCAATAGCCATGGCCATTGCCGTAACCGTTCGCGTGTGTTGTATCAATGTCTTCTTTGCATCGGTCAACAACGTGAACGGAACATCATCGATCTTCTGCCAGTTCCCCTTTTCTGCGGCCAGGAGCCACGCTTTGATCACACCATCGCGCAGTCCCTCATTCGTTATTTGTTTGATCTCGGGAAAGATCTTTTCGATATACGCTTTGTCCATGACATACCACCTCTTTAGTGCTATTCAATACCTTTCAAATAAGAAAGTAATCCTCCCGCCTCCATTATCTCCACTTCGAGCGCAGACAAAGTCACGGCCTGTAGCACTTCATCCTTTGTCGCGTTTCTTATTGCGCCGCTCTTGAAATCCACATCGAGCATATCACCGTCTTCCAGGCGGCGCGTGTCATCCAAGACGAGAATGGGCAAACCCGTATTAACGCAGTTACGATGAAATATGCGGGCAAAAGATTCCGCGATCACAACTGAAACACCGATTCCCTTTATCGCAACCGGCGCATGTTCGCGCGATGACCCGCAACCGAAATTCTTGCCCGCGACGATAATATCGGACGCCTTTATCTCCTTGAGGAACCGCTCTCCCTTGTCAGTACCTTCCATTGCGTGACGTGCCATCTCTTTTTTGTCGGTCAGCGGCAAATATTTGCCCGGATAGATCTGATCCGTATCAATATCATCACCGAACTTCCAAACCCTGCCTGTAATGGTCATGCGTTCCTCGGATCGGTTATTACACCGTTGAGCGCGGTTGCCGCCGCCGTCGCTGGCGACGCGAGGTAGACCTGAGCGCCTTTGCCCAGCTTGCCGACGAAGTTGCGGTTAGAAGTCGAAACCATGACTTCACCTGGCGCCAATATGCCTGGATGGCCTGTTGTACACAGCGCGCAGCCCGGATTCGTCACCACGGCCCCACTGGCCAGGAATATCTCATGCAAACCCAACTCCACCGCAGCCCGGGCAGTCTCCATGGTGGCCGGTACAATAATGAGTCGGACGCCTTCTTTGACTGTTTTACCTTTTAAGAACTGCGCAGCGATTATAAGATCTTCGATCCTGCCATTGGTACACGAACCGATGAAGATCTGATCTACTTTGGTGCCGGCAACATCGGCCACGTTCTTCACGTTGTCGGGTGAATGCGGGCATGCGATCTGCGGCTCGAGCTCATCCACGACATACCTGTACTCACTCTCATATTGCGCTTCGCTGTCGGCAAAAACCGGCGTGACCTCCAGTCCGGTACGCGCTCTGACATATTCAACGACCTTAGCGTCGGACACTATGAAACCCACATCCCCGGACATTTCAGTCACCATACTGGCGACCGTGATACGTTCGGCCA
>Ga0209536_100002511_pt1 | contig 29918 bp, 22 predicted proteins | sample DeeMarSeWOR28_12_FD_187461 | JGI IMG/M metagenome (GOLD analysis project Ga0209536, IMG submission 187461) | Marine sediment microbial communities from White Oak River estuary, North Carolina - WOR-2-8_12 (SPAdes) (version 2) | ecosystem: Environmental > Aquatic > Marine > Intertidal zone >...
GAGCCGCGCTCCGCAGGAGCCTCTCCCTCGCAGCCGAACACGGACAGCAAGAGGGCCCCGAACACCCATCGGCGAAGCCTGGAAAAGGCCGAAATCATCGGAAAAATTTAGTCCGTCGAACCCTTTTGACAAGTGAACCGACCTGACTATATTGCCGCTCCCTATCGCGGGGTGGAGCAGTTTGGTAGCTCGTCGGGCTCATAACCCGAAGGTCGTCGGTTCAAATCCGGCCCCCGCAACCAATGAAGTCGGGCACTTAGTGAAAACGCTAAGTGCCTTTCTTTTTGTTCGGTGCCACGAGGGTGCCACAGCCGATCGAAAACCATCCCCCGAGCGATGCATGGATCGCGAAAAACGTTGGGTTTTCGATCTTGAGTACGCCGCAACAACGCGACCTTGCGGCTGCATAACCCGAAGGTCGGCGGATCACGAAGTGCAGCGTTTCACGCGAGACGAGACGCACGGGTCTGTGCGACTTTCGGGCAGAACACCCGAAGGTCGCGGACGGCCTCTCCCGTGGTCGGCGAGTTGCGCTCACGAAGAAATTGATGGGCGTAGAGCCCCGAGAGGCGAAGACTGTTGAGTCGGGGTCTTTCCTCGACGATGCCTCCGGTCGGAAAACGGCCGGCAGGTCGATCCACTGATCACCCGGGGTCGCCGGACTGTTTGTCGTGCCGAACATGTTTGCCGGAGAATTTGCAGAAGACCTGAGCCCGCTGTTCGAACTTGGTCGAGAGTTAGGTGAGCATTTTCCGCCTAAGCTGGCAGAGTATCGTAACAACTCCGTTGTTTCGTACGGCAAGGCAGCCATCGTTGGCACTGCTGGAGAGATAGAACATGGTGCTGCATGTATGCACCCTAAGCTCGGTAAGCCGATGCGCGCCGCTATTGGTGGCGGTGAGGCGCTTATTCCGTCAAACGTAAAAGTGGGTGCACCTGGTGTATCGATCGATGTGCCACTTGGTCACAAAGATGACGCTTGGTCATTAGATCACTGCGACACGATGACAGTTTCTGTTCCTGATGCGCCACGTCCAGACGAGATGGTGATCATCATCGCAGTTGCTGATGGCGGCCGGCCATTCCCGCGGTGTGTTGCGGTGCCAAGTTAGATTCTATTGACATTTGCCGATGCCCGCCCCGATTGACTGAACACCCACCAACTGAACGTTGCTGGGGAAGCCCATCAGCGCCAACATCTCCGAGCGCTCTCTCGGTTCCTTTCGGACGTGCTCACCCTCGAGCCATCGAGTGCCCATTCTTTTTTTCAAGTCCGACGCCTCTGCTACCGTTCGTGAGGTGGAGAGGACCCTGCAGGGGCGCTGACGATGAGATCGTGGAGTACTGCTGTGCCGCATCTGAGCCGGGGTCTCCTGGTCGTGATCGCCTGCACGGTACTTCTGCTAGAGGGCCCGGCGTCGGCGCAGTTCGCGCCCTCGGGCGGAGCGCTGCTGTGCTCCGAAGAAGCCGCGAAACCGCCTCCCCCCGAGGGCGTCACCGAGGAAGAGCAGGTCAAGCATGACATCGCTGGTTTCGAAAAGGGAAACTTCAATGGCTTCTTCATCCAGAGTCGCGACGGGCAATTTCGGCTGAACATCGGCGCCTACACGCAGTTCCGATACAACCTGCTCTGGCGGGAGACGCCGCCGGCGGGCGATTCGAAGTTCGATTCGGGCTTCGTCTTTCCGCGGACGCAGTTCTTCTTCGAGGGAAAGATGACGGACCCCATCGAGTACCAGCTCTGGTTCAACATCGATGAAACCGGCACCTTCTCGCTCCTGGTCGCGTACGCGGGCTACAACTTCAAGAACTACCACCTTCGCTCCATTCGCAACGACGGTGCGTGGAACCTGCGAGTCGGTCGCCAATTCATCGCCGTCACGCGCGAGGACTGGGCGGGCCCCCAAAACGTTTTGACCACGGAGTTTTCCGCGGTGGACCAAGTGTTTGCGGTCGGGCCCGCGGTCGGCTTGCAGGCGTTTTACGGAAGAGACCGGGGGCGCATGTGGTTCGCTCTTAGCAATGGGGTTGGCGGCGGCAAAGAGGACTTTCCGAACAACTCGACGACCCAGGTTCTCCTCTCCGGGCGCGGGGAAGTCCTTCTCCTTGGGGATGATTTCAACACCTTCAACGATCTCGTCGGACGGAAGGGCCGCGCGCTCGGCGTGCTCCTCGGCGTCGGCTCCGGCTACACCATTGCGGGGTTGAAAGCTCCGGCGGGCACGCCACAGCACTCGGGGCAGGTCACGGTCGACCTCAGCGTTGGCGGTGACGGCTTCCAAGCGATGGCCTACGGGATATGGAATTGGGAGGCCGTCGACGGGGTCCGGTCCACCTGGGGTTTCATGGCACAGGCCGGATATTTCATCTTCGAGCCCTGGCAGGTCTACGCACAGTATTCGCTCGTCCATCCCGGCCAGATCGCGGGGCTGATTCCCTTCAACGCGCTCACGCTGGGCACCAGCGCCTTCCCTTTCAACTGGACGAACCGCATCAAGCTCAGTCTCGAAGGTGCGCTCCTGTTCAACGCGATCAATTCAACCCTCGTCAACCCAAGTTCCCAGAATGGCTGGCTTTCAGCCGACGCGGGCAACCAATATTCTCTTCGAGCTCAGCTGCAGTTCGGGTTCTAGGGCGGCTCATGCCGCGACGCCGAAACCGATATTGCATGTCTACAGGAGATTCCCTATCTTCCGGCCCATGAGACAAACCAAAGGGTGGATTCTGCTGCTCGCCGTACTGCTTTCAGCACCCGGCTGCAGCCGTGATAAAGGGGCTCCCAGCGGCGATACGGGCGATGCCGAGGAGCGCGCGGGCGGTGAGGCATCAGCACGCGCGAACGTGCAGCAACATCCCATCCCAGATGCGATTTTCGTCAATGGTCACATCCTGACGCTGGACGACTCCAGCAATGTCGTCCAGGCCGTTGCCGTTCAGGATGGGAAGATCCTAGCGACTGGCGACGATGCGGATATTCGTACACTCGCCGATGAGTCGACCAAAGTGATCGATCTCGGCGGTAAGACGGTCATGCCTGGAATGGTCGATTCGCACTCACATGCGAGCTTGCTGATGAAGGTGCGCAATGATTACGTCGACGTGCATTTTTCAACGGCGCCAGATATTCCGGCGGTGCAGAAGCAACTCGCCGACCGAGCGAAGGAAACGCCTCCCGGGGATTTCATCTACGCCGTGGGTTCAGGTGCCAGCGCGGAGTATTGGACTGAAAAACGTCTGCCTACCAAGGCGGAGTTGGACGCCGTAACAACGGATCACCCAATCATCCTGTTGGCAGGTATGCACGTAGCGGTGCTCAATTCGAAGGCTTTGGAAGTTCTGGATATTAAACCGGGCAAGGAATATCAGCATGGTTCGCACATCTTCTTTGACGGCAATGGTGTGCCTACCGGCGGTGTAGGTGAACCTATCGGTGTTTTTCCCGACCTCGTTTATGATGAGGAAACATGCAAGCTAAACCTCACAGAACGGATTCCCGACTGGTATCTCAAGTGGGGTGTTACCAGCGTATGTGACATCGGTGTGCCGACACCCAACTACGACCACTACCGCAAACTCGCGGCCAGCGGCATCAATGCGCCTCTGCGGTTGACCTACAAGGTAAACTACGAAAGCACGGGTAAGACGCTACCTGATAAAGACCTGTCTGAATTGGCCATGCCCCTAGAGGCGGACCCAGCTTTCTGGCGTCTTGCGGGTATCAAAATCTGGGCTGACGGTGAAGGCGGCGCGAACCCAGCCACGGCCTATATCACCGGTCACTACGAAGACCGTCCCGATGACCGCGGACTAATTAATACGAATCAGAAAGACCTAAACAATGCGGTCGCGCACGTGCACAAAGCCGGCTTGGGTATGTTCATCCATTCATCTGGAGACGCAGCTCAAGAGATGGTTCTCGATGCCTTTGAGTATGCTCAGAAGTGGTATCCCAACGAAGCTCCAATGGTTCTTGAGCATTTCGGCGTGATCATGGGATCCAAAGAACATTTCGAACGAGCTGCAGAGCTCGGGGTGTATGGGTGCATCCAGCCATTCTGGATCAGCACTTTCCCTGCCAACACGGTCACCAACCTTGGTGAGGAACGGGCCGAAAAAGTGGCTTTCCATTTCAAGGATATGATCGATGCGGGACTGGAGCCGGCCTACGGCTCTGACCAGACCGGAACGCAGCGCGGCGATGACGATACCATGTTCTCCATCGAATTGATGGTCACCCGCAGGACAGCAGAAGGTGATCTCTTTTTGCCGGATCAGGCATTGACGATCGACCAGGCGCTCCGCGTGATGACCATCTGGCCTGCCAAAGCCCTAGGCGAAGGGCACATAAAGGGTTCGCTGGAAGTCGGTAAGTACGCGGACATGGTCGTGCTTTCGGACGACATCATCAAAGTTGCCGAAGCCGATCCCGAAAAGATCAGCGACATCAAGGTACTGGAGACCTTCGTTGGCGGCGAGAGCGTGTATCAGCTAACTCAGTAGCCCCGAGCGATCAGCGAGTGACCCTCGCGTCGAGGCGCCTTGCGAACCTTACGAAATATATCTTTGTAGGCATAGCGTCCACCGCGAAAACGCGTCGCAATAGGACCGCCCAATTTGAGCGGCGACGAGGTTCGCGCTTGGCTGGGTCGGTTTACGCAGCGCAGAAAGCGGTAGGGCAAAGGCGATTGCGACGAACGCTGGCTTGCCTTTGCCCTCAGGCTGACGTTCGGTCGGTATCAGACTGCGCGACTTACCCCGCCGGCCGTCAGCTCTCCTCTGTTAGCTGCATCTTGCCATTACCAAAGGACCAGTCCTCGAGGGTGTTCGAAACCAGACTGATGAATACGTCTTCGGGCCGGACACCCACTTTTTCATGAAGCAGTTCTGGCAAACGCTTGAAAAATGCTTTCTTCATTTCGCTGGTTCGCGGAGACGTGGTGAAGTGGAATACAATCACGTCGTCCGATCGCTGAACATCCCACATCACGCGATCGATGTGGAAGTGCTCTGGCTTTACTTCGTGAAAGATATGAAAGCGATCGTGTTCGGGAATTCCCCAAGTTTCCATCAAAGCTTGATGGAGCGTATCACCCACAGCCTGCCGATAGGACTCGGGCTTACCTTCCATTAGAGTGATGTTGATCAGCGGCATCGAAAATCTCCTTCGGGGCTTGTCGTCGTCGCTAGCTTCAAGAGCCATCGTCAGAACAAAGGTCTGACACGTGCGAGAGGCCGGCCGCAAGGGGTGATCGCGGTTACGAGTCCGGTGACACGAGGGTGCCTTAACGATGTGAAATGAGCTGATGTGAAGTGACGAACCGTGAACACGACGATGCGGGCAAGTCCCGGTCATGTTTGAGGTTTTGGTGTGATTACGGTGTGTTGTGATGGCGTGCGAAGACCGGTCTTCTTGAGCTCATAACCCGAAGGTCGTCGGTTCAAATCCGGCCCCCGCAACCGCGAAAACGCCGGCCGAGAAATCGGCGGGCTTTTTTTTCGCGGTTGCGGGGGGCCGGATTCAGTACGAACGTACTCCGCCGACTCCGTGGACTAGCGTGCACTCCGCTTCGGCCTCGTACAACCGCATCAAATCCGGGTCTGCCGCGCGCTGACCTTTGGTCCGGCGGGAGTTACTCCTCGTCCCGAGGGCAGCCGCCCGGGACTGCGGTCCGGGTCGGACGTCGAGGGCTCTCCAAGGCGTGACCCATAGGTGATGAAACAAGCTTGGCGCGACTACGGCCGTCACCGGCCCCACCGAATCGATTTCTGCCTTCAGTGTGGCGTCGAGCCAAAGGGGAGAATGGACGAACAAGCCACCATCCCGAAGTCGAACGATGGTCATTCGAGCTCCGGTCTCCACGCCCCAGAACCGAAGCGGGACGGCCGTCGTCCAGAGGCCGTCGTCGATTTCGCTCAGTGACGGCATCGGACCACGTCATCACCGCACTGAAATCAAGTGTGGCAGCGTGGCACGAACCCTCATTGGGCCTCCTGTTCGCAGAGCGCCGCATCATAGGCTTCGCAGTCGAGCGCGCACACCTGAAACCGGCCCTCGCAGGTGCCTTCGTATTGGCTCTGAAGCGGCGCCGAATCGTCCAACACCTGGTCGATAAAGTCCCTGAAATTCATGGTCCCGCTGTCGGTTTCGATCTCGGTACCCACCCAGGTAGCGGCGCCGGGGTCCTCTTGAAACGCGTTGATGAAGTCGAGCTCGGAGGAGCCGATGTCTTCGAGGCCGGTGACCGTCAGGCAGTGGCTGGTGTTGGTGTTGCGGTAGTAGGGCATGTAGTAGGCGAGGTTGTCGATGTCGTCGATCAGCTCGCGCAGGGCCTCCAAGTCTTCGGAGGCCAGGCGATAGATCTCGGTCCTTCCGGCGCCCGTATCGACGGAGGTTTCCGGATCGGAGAAGATCGGAAACGTCTTTTCGTAGCTTGCGACCGTGAAGTTGTAGTCTCGCTCGAACATGGAGATTGCGAGCCGGTCTTCGGGAAAGGACTCGGCGACCACGCGGTTGACCTCGCCGCGGTCCGACTGGATGGGCTCTCCGCCCGGGAGCGAATCGAGCATCACGTCGATGCCCCACGGCTCTCGGACGGTGTCGTGAAGCCTCGAGGAGTTGCTCGGCTCGCCGCTGCTCAGTTTCGAGGGGATCGCGGGCCCGCTGTCGGCGATGAGGTAGGCCTTGTCGACCCCCTCCATCCCTCTGCGGATGAAGGGGTAGTTGTTGAGCGAGCCCACGCCTCCCGCGCTGCAGCCGCTGACCATCATCTTCGGCACGCTTCGGAACATGCGGTTCAGCTCCTCGATCACGAGAAGCATGTTCTGATGACCCATGTGATGGAACTCGACGTCGGGGCCGACGTCGTCCGGATCGGAATACGTGGCAACGTTGCTCCCGAGATAGGTGTCTCCCGTGCAGTATGGGATGAACACTCGATTCCAGTCGCCCATGGGATTGATGTCGGTGTTTCCACTCAGCATCGGGTATGCGAGCTCTACCGGGACGTCGCCATCGATGACGCCCAGCGGCTCGGTGATCGCCGTAAACGGCTCGAGCGCGTCCAAGTGCAGATAGACGGCCGGGTAGTCGTCGCGGATGCACTCGGTCCCAGCCGGCTCTTGGATGCAGTCGGTATTGAAGGGGCCTCCGCTTGCGCAGTCCTCGTAGTCCCAGCAGGCGCCGCCCCCTTCGAGGAAGACGACGACATTGCTGGATGTCTCCGAGAAATTGACGAAGAACTTGTACTGCGACCCATTTGCACAGACCGCCCCTTCGGGCGCGAACTTGAGCCACTCGCCGTAGGCCTCCGGAACGAAAGGTTCGGGGTCCTGCTGTGAGTTGCCGTCGCTGCCGCATGCTGCCGCGAGCGCCAAGAAGATGCTCGAGGACATACACGCGAGCACGCGCCGATGCTGGGGGATCATCATCCTGCACCTTTCCAATCGGTCGCCAGCGACGATAACGCAACTGAGAGGGAGCGCACAAGACGCACGATGCTCTGCTCAGAGGGCCGAAGCGAGTACCGCCACGATCAAGCTCCAAAAGCCGCCGTCGATGGTCATCATGTCGGCCGCTGTTCGCGTGGAAGCTTCTTGCGCCGCCGCTTTCGTACAGACAAACCCGCTCACTCCCAGGGTCACGGCCAGGAGCGCTGGTGAGGACTTAAAATGCAGGTCACACCTCCCTTTGGGCGCGCCGCCTCCCGACGCGCTTCTCTTGGTGTCACGCACCGCTGCGCGTGCATCGGGCGTGCCAACGAGACAAAGCCGATTCTTCCTAGATACCCGCGACTGGAGTGCGCAATGGATGCGTCGGACGACCGAATCGCGAATCCCGTGCGCGGCGGAACGATGAAAGGGCCCGTGTGGCTCGCCACCGATTGTCCAGGACCATGGCGTCGCGATGTTACGCTTCCAGCGCTTTCTGTGGGGGCAAGTAGTCTGAAATTTGGCGGGGACCGAAATGATACCTTTGCCGCAGATAGACAATCTTCCGGACCACGTTCTGGGCGGTGGACCGAGGCGAGTGCAGCGGAGCACGGGACCGGTCGCATAGACCCGCTTCCCCGTGCTCTTCGTAGCGTGCCTTCCACTCGTAGAACGTCTTACGGGAAATCCCGAAGTACCGGCAGGTCTGAGAGACGTTCTTCGTTCTGCGCCGGATTCCGTACGGACGTGCTCGTGCAGCTTCGGAGACTGCCGTCCTGCGGCTTCAGGTGTAGCTCAGTTACTGCGCGGCGTAACCGTCTCCGCAACGCCAACCCGGGTTGGGTCGCGCCAACCCGGGTCGAGTCGTGTGTGCCAAGTTGCCGAGGTCGCTTCAGCTCACTGGCACGACGGCGGAGTCCAAGGTGGCGGCACTCCAATCGTTGCGTCGAACAGCGAGAAGAAATACGCGTCCTCCGGTTGATTGTTCTCGTAGCAGTTTCGGTGGTACGGGGTGTCGTCACCGGGTAGCCCAACGAAGCTCGCCGGCAGCGTGAGCAAGGTCAGCTCAGCCGCGAAATCCTGGAATGGGCCGGGATCCGGCATCGTTCCATTGTTCACGAGCTCATTGTTCGCGATGCGATTGTCCTCGGCTGCCTGGTCGAGAAGGAATTCGAGCGTCACGTTGCTGTCGCTACCACAGGCATAGGGAGTCCCTTGGAAGGGGAGACAATAGTCGACGACGGCGATCCCAACGAAGTTGTTGTTCTCGATCAGATTTCCCGACGCCACCGACTCGTCCACTCCCACGTAGAGGACGCCCTGTCCCCTGGGGATGAAGGAGAGAATGGAACCCGGCCGCGCGCCGTTGGTGTTGTTGTTGTCGTGAATCCAGTTGTTGTGGAGGTCGATGCGTTTGGCGCTGTCTTTGTTGTCGTAAATGTCCGGAAGGAGCAGGATGGCCGCGCCAATTGCATTGTTTCGCATCTCGTTGTCGACCACCAGAACGTCGTCGCTGTTCGAAACTTCGATGCCATTAGTGCTGTTTTCGACGAGGTTGCCTTGGACCAAGACGTTCTCCGAAGTCTCGACCCAGAGTGCGCTGTCCAAGTCCGAACCCGTGGAACGGCTGTTCTTGATGACACCGTTCTTCGAGAGGACCGGGAAGATTCCATAGTTCCTGTTGTTGATCGATTCGACGTCGTCAAACACGAAGCCATCGACGTGCTCGGTGAAGATTCCATTATTACTGAAGCCTTCGACCGTGATGCCTTCGATCACGATGTCGTAGAGCCAGGGATCGGTGTCCATCGGGATGACATCCGGCACGTCTGGATGCCGTGGGAAGGGCGGTCCCATGTCTGTGTGACAGCCCATGCAGTCCGTCCGCTTCAGCAGGGGCGAGCCAGGTCGGATAGGTTGGGCCGCTGCCGGAACGTCCGGCGGTACAACCACGATACCATTGCGCTGCCCGTTGGTAGCCAAGAGGCGTACGCGCTTCTGCGAGTTGCTCTGCCCGATCAGATGGATGCCGCTCTTGGTGATGTTGAGTCCATTCGTCGTGTTGTCGGGCTCTGTGTAGTCGCCGGCCAGAATGTAGATTCGGGTGCCTTCTTGCGCACGATCGATGGCCTTCTGGATCGACTGGCCCGGGCTGACAACGACGATCGTGTTTCGCTTGTACTGGCCCGGTGGAAACATTTCGTCGCCGCCCGTGCCGCCTTGGCCACCCATGCCCCCGGTGCCGCCGGTGCCGCCCGTACCGCCGGGGTCGTACGGGTCGATGCCTGCCGGCGGTTCCTGATTTAGGATCTCCGCGGTTAGAGTGAAGATGGTGTTGTTCGGGCCATCGGTCCAGCCGGGCTGTGTGCCTAGCTCGATCTCCCCTAGATTCGAGAAACTGCCCGGATCAAAGTCGGAGTCTAGTGCCTCCACACAGGGAACCGCCTCATCGTAGGTGACGATGCCATCTGGTATGGATCCGTCGGCGCCGTCACAGGTCAGGTCATCTACTGCCAGCCTGATATCCCAGCCGTATCCGTTCCATTCGTTTCCCCCTCCCTGGTCTTGGTGGCACAGCTGACAGTTCGCGCCCCCGGGGATCGGGATGGGATCATAGAAGTCCAACCATGCTTGCCTAACCCCCGAATTCGCACTTGCGGGTGCCCCGCTGACGAAAAAGACGGCAAGTAACGCGCTAAGGACCACCACGCATGAAGCGCACGGCCTTCTCAGAACAGCATAGATGCCCATGATCCACTCCAATCCTTAATCGACCACGAATCCCGGAGGAAGCCTGGCCGGTCTCAACAAAACAAGCGCTGCGAGTATCACAAAGCGGCTGATGTACTCAATCGCCACTTTCGGACAGGAATTGCCGCGGCGCGCCAAGGACCTTGCGAGGGGGCATTTGCCCCGCCGCTTCCGCGCAGCGCCAGTCGCGTCTGCAGGGTTTGTCTGCCCTTCGCTGCGCCCTACTGCGAAGCCCAGGCGTCGTCGAGCTTCGGGGGCGCCCAGGCAGGCGTGAGCTCGATCCGGTCTGAAGCGAGACTGCGATGGCGGAGGATTAGGCGGATGGCGCTCGACAGCATGATGGCGGCCACGGCAGTCCGAGCACTCGAGCACATGCAGCTCACGAGCTTTGCCGCGCCATCCCTTCGCGGGAGGCGGGATCTGGAACACGAGTACGGCCACGTTGACGCTGACGAACAGCATGGTGTCGGGCAATACAGCGCTGATTGGCGGCGGCGGCGTCGACAACAAAGGCACGCCGACGTTGACGAACAGGTTGGTCGATGGCGACTGCAATGTAAGCGTGGCACGACGTTCTCCGGGGGTAGCAACGTCGGAAGTTGACGCATGGTTGACATGAGGTGGCGCGGTGGCCGCCCTCGCCTCTATCTATCGCACCAAGAACCAGAGCTGGGGGAGGCTGCCCACGGTCATGCCGCCGGCGAGGACCGCGTAGTCGCCTGTGGGAGACACGGCACCCACGAGCGTCGTCGTCGCGAGCGTCACGCTCAGCGTGCCGTCCGCTGCGACTGTGTACGAGTCGTTCGTCATGGCGGCGGGAAACGACCCCACAACGCCGTCGATGTTGATGGTGCCGCCCGCGTTCGTGGTCACCGTGCCCACGCCATCGGCGCTACGGGTCCCAGTGAACGAGCTGAAGTGTGGTGGCGGAGCACCTGCGTCGGCGAGGAACGCACCGATGTGGTAGTTGCCGGAGAGGACGGATGCCGAGGCCGAGTCACTGCGCCGAATCAAGACGAGGAGGCAGGGCGCTTCACCGTCGGTCGGCCCAGACAGCAGGAGGAGGTCACCGCCCATCAGAATACCGCCCTGAGTCGGACTATCGAGTGCCCCCACGGTATGCGTAACCGTTCCATCAGCGGCCACGGTGTACGTTTGCACCGTGCTAGGGGTCGGCCCCACCACCAGGCCATTGGCGTTTCCGGAAAGCTCTTCGGTCGCTCCACCGGACCCGTCAAACGTGACCGTTCCCTACAGGGCGACGTCGTCACTGTCATCGATACAGAAGCCGTTCAGGTGGTAGGTGTCATCGAGAGACTCACGCCGAGGGTGCTGATCCAACACCAGTCGTGGAAGTTCCGCGATCGACTCATCGATGCTGTCGGCGAACTGTTAGGTAGAGCGCGCACCCAGCCCCGTCTCAGCGCAGAGCCCTTCATCGATCGAGCGGTCGAGTTCGCCAATCAGACCCTGTGGGGAACTCTGTGTGCGACGATCATCGCGTGCATCCCAAATCGTTGCATGACCTCCGCCGCTTCGCCTTCCACGAATCCTTCGCGACGCGAATGTAGAGCACCCGGTCGATCGGGACATAGACGATGCCAGAGGAGCGGGCCCGGCCCTTGGGATTCACGTAGGAAAGAACCGCGAACGAGTGCTTTTCGATCTCTCTCCAAACGAGGTCCGGGGTGACGGGAGCTGGCATGGAACCGTGGTAGATCTTCGCTGGCTCCCGTCAAGGCGAGCTCCGCGGGCAAAGATCATGCGGTCTACAGTCGCGTTGACGCGCCGCTGCTCTTGCGGTTAGCTGAATGCCGGGTCCGGCTCTGAGCAGGGCTCGGGGAGCACCAATGAGCGAATTCGATGTCATCGTCATCGGATCGGGCATGGGCGGCATGACGACCGCGGCCGCGCTGTCCCGGTTGGGGCACAAAGTCCTGCTTCTCGAGCAAGCGCAGTCGATTGGAGGGCTGACCCACTCCTTCTCTCGAGAGGGCTTCAGCTGGGACGTGGGTCTTCACTACTGCGGCTTGTTTGGTCCCGACCAGTCCGCAGGTCGGATCTTGGACTGGCTCAGCGGTGGCACCATCGAGTTTCGCTCTGTGGGAACGGTCTACGACACCCTTCACTTTCCGGATGGCTTCGACATCTCGGTGGCGCGCCCGGAGGCCGCATACAAGATGGAGCTCAAGGACCGGTTCCCGGACAACGCGACCGAAATTGACGCCTACTTCGAGGCGTTGGAGTCGGCGGAGACGGTTGCACACATGGTCGCCGGTGGGCGGTCGGTTCCCGAGCCCTTCCGCTCCGCGCAGCGCTGGTTGAACAAGCGCAAGATCCAGCGGTGGTGCGGTCGGACGACCGGGGAAGTCATCGCAGACATCATCACCGACCCGAAGCTCGCGTCGGTGTTGTCGGCGCAGTGGGGCACCTACGGCGGCAAACCGAAGGAAGCGAGCTTTGGCGTGCACGCCATCGTCATGCGCCACTACCTCGACGGTGCGGGCTATCCCGTGGGCGGCGCGAGCGCCATCGCGGCGGGGCTCGTACCGGTGATCGAGGAGGCTGGCGGAAGCGCACGCGCGGCCACGCCCGTCACCGCGATTCTGTTTGAAGAGGATAGAGCCGTCGGCGTCCGTACGAGCGCTGGCGAAGAGATCAAGGCGCCCGTGATCGTCTCGGCGATCGGAGCCGGCGAAACGGTGAAGCGATTGCTGCCGGAGGAGATTCGCGAGCAGGAGTGGGCCCGCGAGATCGCTTCTTTCGAGCCGTCGATCTGCCACTTCGACATGTTCCTCGGGTTCGAGGGAGACATCGCTCGACACGGAGCCACACGCGCGAACCATTGGTTCTACGAAAGCTGGGACACCAACGATGGCATATGGGTAGACACAGAAAGCAGCCCTGTCCCGATGATGTTCGTCTCGTTCCCGTCGCTCAAGGACCCCGAGCACGATCCCGGCCCATCGAACAAACACACCGGTGAAGCGCTGGTTTGGGCCGATTGGTCGTCAGTCGCTGGGTTCGCGGACAGCGAGCCCGAGGAGCGCGCCGCCGAATGGGCGGCGTTCAAGCAGGGCGTCGAGGCGAAGATGATGGCGTTCTACGAGGAGAAGTTCCCGGCGCTGGCGCCGCTCCTCGTCTACCATGAGCTCGGCACCCCACTCGCAACTGCGGCATTCACCCGCCACGAGAAGGGTGGGTTCTACGGCGTCGAAACGACGCCGCGCCGCTTGACGTCCGAGGCGCTCGCCGCCCGTACGCCGGTCCCAGGCCTGTTCCTGACGGGTCAGGACGTCATGATGCCGGGCATCGCTGGGGCTCTCGCGGGCGGCATGCTTGGCGCCGCGGCAGTCGATCCTCGGGTCTACCGGAAGTTCGTCTGGTGAGAACGCCAAGGCGCGTCCAGAAGAAAGCCGACCACCGCGCATAGACACGCCACCACATTGAAGCGCCAAGGTGGCGAAGCAGGTGTCTCATGAAGCACACTCAGGGTGGCAAGCAGTGTGGGGACGTAGAAGAGCAAGAGAGCGGCTGGTGCAGCGAGCCGCGCCCAGCGCTCACCGCGCCGAATCGGAAACGCAACGAGCAACAAGACCAGCGCTCCGAGCGCCAGCCAGCCGCCCGCCGCAACTTCCATGAGGGCCTTGAGGAGCGTCTGAGTCGCGGGGCCGAGCTCGGTCCAACTCTTGCCCAAGGCGGCCGCGTGATACGGCATAAAAGAATCGCGAAACAAATAGATCGTGCCAAGCACCAAGCTGACGATGGCCATGGCGGCATACAGGAAGGCAGCGACACGGTGACGGCCCCGGAGACGCGGTCGCTGAGAAACCATCGCCACTACCCCTATGACCCCTCGCTCACGTGGGTTTGTATGCCCAGCTCCTCGAGGACTTGCAACAGGCTTTCTGGGTTCGATTTCTCAATGCAGAGCGCAAATCCGGCCTCTGTGGGCTAAGCGGCGCTTTCTTTGGTCACGTCCCAGCCTGGAAAAAGCAACACTGCGGGATGGACTCGAAGAGCACGCGCCAGGGTCTTGGCACGTTCCGCACCGAGCTGTGTCCGCCCGTTCTCGAGGTTCGAAATGGTCGATTGTGTGAGGCCGGTACGCTCCGCGAGCTGCGACTGCGTCAGCTCGTTCTTCTCTCTAAGGATACGGACCATCTCAGCGGGCGAGAGCTTGACTCGAATGACCGACTTCGTGAACCGCTCGCCCCGAAGTGCCTCCTGAACCTTCTTTCCGCGCTTAGTAGTCATGGGGATTTACCTCCAGCACGAGAACCTCGAAGCGGTCGCCTTCGACCACATAGAGTACGCGCCATTTCTTCGTGAGATAGCTCGACCGAGCGCCTTTCCACTCGCCCTTCAGCGCATGGTCTCGGTAGCCAGGGATCAATCGGAGCGCTCGTGGCCCAGACGCTTGAACGACTTCCTTCCATGCCTCGTACTGTTTGACGACCTCTTTGGGTGCCCTCTTGAGCTGCCTCTTGCAAAGCCTGCTCTCGAGGACCTCCCACATTTTGTATTAGTAATATGTTCCTAAGGTAATGTCAATCGCAAAGCTCCCGGGCCGGCGGCACCCGATCTGCCGTTGTGAGGAGCGCCGAGCCGAGACTCGCCCAACACGAGGCGTCTTGGATCTTGACGCGCATTTGACGCTGAGATCTGGAATGGCCTGATCTGGGTTGACGGTCCCGAGCGCCGGCCATTGTGTCTAAGTCTCAGTTATCGTGCACAAAGTGTCTCAAATGTCGGGGTTGACTGAAACTAAGAAATTGGTCGTTGCAGAGCTCATAACCCGGAGGTCGTCGGTTCAAATCCGGCCCCCGCAACTAAGTCAAAACTGTGAAATCCTAGGACAGGGCGTGACAACTCGGCTCTCCTCAGAGAGAAAGCCCAAGGAGGAGAGTTGGATTACGAAGGCAGAGCAGGTTCGGCTTGCGCGATGGCGGATGAGAGTTCTCCGGCACGCTCGAGACACCACGCAGAATGTCTCGCAAACATGTCGATATTTCGGGATTTCTCGGAAGAGCTTCTACAAGTGGAAGGCTCGCTATGAGGAATACGGGGAAGCGGGCCTATGCGACCGGTCCCGTGCTCCGCATCGCTCTCCGAATGCCACGCCAGCGAACGTGATCCGTAAGATTCTCTATTTGCGCAGGAGGTACCATTTCGGGCCCGAGCGGATTGCCGGCTATCTGCAGCGGTATCACGAAGTCTCGATTGCGGCATCGTCGGTTCATCGAATTCTTTGCCGACACGGGCTCAGCCGCCTCCCAGCAAGTCAGAAGTACCAACGTCACAAACAGCGTTGGAAGCGCTACGAGAGGCAGCAGCCGGGTCACCGACTGCGGGTCGACGTGAAGTTCCTGGAGCGCATCCCTGGGACTCGCAAACGCCTCTACCAGTTCACGGCCATTGACGACTGCACCCGAGTACGGGTCCTGAAGATCTACGACGCCTGCAACCAGAAGACCGCAATTCAGTTCATGGACGAGGTGATGCGACGGCTTCTCTTTCGCGTACAGGTGGTCCAGACCGACAACGGCGCTGAGTTTCAGTCCAAATTTCGTTGGCACCTGCAGGACCTCGACGTCCGGCACGTCTACATTCGACCCCGAACGCCGCGACTCAACGGCAAGGTGGAGCGGTCCCATCGAATCGACGACGAGGAGTTCTACCAGCTCCTTGAAGACGGCCCTGTTCGCGAGAGCATCCAGCTTTGGGAATGCTCTCCATCGGAATGAGCGGGACTGTCTCGATCGGTTTCCGCTTCCGACAGAAGTGGAGAACCGCCCGGGCGAGCGCCAAGCGGTTGTTGACAGACTTCTTTCCCAGATGGTCCGGAAGTGCCTTTTTCAAAGCGTCGAAAGCCACCGCCGAAAGAGCGTGCACCTATACCCGGCCTTGCGCAATACGCTTCCCCCGCTCGCTGGATCCGACCCGAGGTCGGCGGTCGGCTCTGCATCGAGCTCACGCTTGATCGAGGGCGCAACACGCCCAGATCGGTTTGCTTCCGCTGGCACGAAAGGGGAGAGTTAATCGCTTGGAGGAACCCATGGCTCAGACAGCTCAGCTCCGCCGCATCGAGGTCGTCGAAAACGAGGCCCAGCGCATCTTCAAGCTCCAACGCGAGGCCTACCTGCGCGATCCCTATCCAAGCCTCGAGGAACGTAAGGCGCGCCTGCGCGCGCTCGAGCAGATCCTGCTTCAGCGGGCTGACGCAATCATCGACGCCATCCGCCAGGACTTCGGACATCGCTGTCCCGAAGAGTCGAAGATCCTCGAGATCTTTCCGTCGGTGGAAGGGATCCGCTATACGCTGAAGAGTCTCTCCCGGTGGACGCGGCCACAGCGCCGGCACGTTTCGGTGGTGTTCGCGACGGGATCCAACGAGGTCATTCCGCAGCCCAAGGGCGTGGTGGGCATCATCTCGCCCTGGAACTACCCGCTGCTACTCATGGTGAGCCCCCTCACGAGCGTCCTGGCCGCGGGCAATCGCGCCATGATCAAAATGGCGAGCCACTCCCAGCACCTTTGCCAGCTGCTGCATGAGGAGTTCAGCAAGGCATTCGCGGAGGATACCGTCGCCATTCTGCCCGGGATCCGCCCACAGGACTTCTCCACGCTGCCCTTCGACCATCTTCTCTTCACGGGCTCGGCCGACGCAGGCCGCGAGGTCATGCAGGCCGCGGCCACGAATCTGACACCGGTCACCCTAGAGCTTGGCGGGAAGTCGCCCACCATCTTCTGCGACGATTTCGACGTCGAGGAGGCCGCAGCAAGAATCCTTTACGCGAAGCTCATCAACGCTGGACAGAGCTGTCTCGCGCCAGACTATCTCTTCGTTCCGGAGGCTGTGCGGGATCGACTCGTAGCGTCCGCCGAGCGCATCGTCCCCATGCGCTATCCGGACACGAGCGACCCCAGCTACACCTCGATCATCAACGACAAGTCGTACCGCCGCCTACGGGCCACGCTCGACGACGCCGCCGCGAAGGGAGCCAAGCTCGTGTCGCTCGTGCCGGGTGCGTCCTTCGACGACGCGCTTCGGAAGATCCCGCCGCACCTGGTGCTCGACGTCACCGACGACATGACGATCATGCGAGAAGAGATCTTCGGTCCGCTTCTTCCCATCAAGACGTATCAGAGCCTCGACGAGGTCATCGCATACGTGACCACGAGGGATCGACCGCTCGGCTTTTACGTGTTCACAAACGACCGTGCACGGCGCGAGAAGCTTCTCTACTCTACCATCTCCGGGGGCGTCACGATTAACAACTGCATGATGCACATCGCCCAGCACGACCTGCCCTTTGGCGGCGTCGGAGCGAGCGGCATGGGCCACTACCACGGCTATGAAGGGTTCCTCGAACTCAGCAAGATGCGGCCAGTCTTCACCAACCCGCGCCTCCCGTTCCTGTCCCTCTTCTACCCACCCTACACCGGGCGGCAAGAGCGGCTGATCGATCTGCTGATCAAGTGGATCCGCTAGACAGACCCTGGGACGCCGGTCCCACAGCTGGATCTCCTTTTTTTGAGAAGCGCCTGTCCGTCACTTCGAGGCTCTTCGAGCTCCGTGGTGACCGGTTCGAAATCGGGCAAACGCCACGTCGGTACAAAAGCAAGCCGCTACCGTCAACGCCGCCCAGGCGCGCAAGCACGCGCAGCTCATGCTCGACGTTCGTTGTGAAGCGCAGACCCTCGCTCAAGCTGCGACGCGGGTGCAACGATGATGCAGCCCGCAGACCATCGGGATGGCGAAGACCTTCCCTTCGTCGGTGGACTCACGCTTGCGGATTTCCGGGGCGTCCCTGTCGAGCGCGAGGTGGGTGCGGGAACCATGATAGTACTCGAGATACCTGCGCAGAATGCGCCGTAGGTGCCGCTCTCCGAGGACGATGACGTGGTACCGGCACTCCCGCCGAAGGGTCCGTATCACACGCTCGCAGTAGGGATTCTGTCACGGAGACCGGGGCGCGGTCGGGACCTGCTCGATTCCCATCGCACGCACGCGACGAACGAAGGCCGCGTCATCGGCCGTTAAAGCGGACATGATAGCGGCGAAAATGCTGTTACAAGAAGAGCTAATTGCATGCTAGCGTGCATTTATGGGCAAGCCCAAAGCGGACATTGATCCGGACATAGAGCCGGCCCTAGATCGGGGCGAATCCATCGGACTGATGGAGCCTATGCTCGTGCCCGAGGGCTCGCGGCACAAAGCTCGACTCGACGACCTCGCCGTAGAGCTCGCCTCCCGCTCAGCGGGGTTTCGGCGCAGCCTACCTGAGGGCGTTCTCAAGCCACTGGCCGACCTCGTTCGCGCCATGAACTGCTACTACAGCAACCTGATCGAGGGTCACGATACGCATCCCGTCGACATCGAACGGGCGTTGAACAGCGATTACAGCGCGGAGCCCAAGACGCGCAACCTGCAGCTCGAAGCCAAGGCCCACATCGCGGTCCAGCAGTGGATCGACGAGGGCGGGGGCTTACATGGAAAAGAGTTCTCGGCGGACGGGATCTGCGAAATCCACCGACGCTTCTGTGAAGGTTTGCCGGAAGCGCTGCTTTGGGTGGAGGAGCTCGATACGAAAGAGCGCATCGAGGTCGTTCCCGGCAAGCTGCGCAACAGGGAGGTCACCGTCGGTCGCCACGTTCCCATCAGCCCCGGTGCGGTGCCTCGTTTCCTAGACCGCTTCGACGAGGTCTATTCGAGCACGGGTAGGGCAGGCACGATCCTAGGCGCTGCGCCAGCCCATCACAGGCTGCTATGGATTCACCCATTTCTCGATGGCAATGGCCGCGTGGCAAGGCTCGTGTCACACGCGACGCTGCTTGAAGCGCTCGACACCGGCGGCGTCTGGTCTGTCGCGCGCGGCCTTGCGCGACGCGTGGCCGACTACAAGAGCCACCTTGCTGCCTGCGATCTCGAGCGGCGCAACGATCTGGATGGCCGCGGCCATTTGAGCGAGGAGGCCCTTGCTCGCTTTACGCAGTTCTTCCTCGAGATCTGTCTTGATCAGGTCTCCTTCATGGAGGGGCTGGTCGAGCCGAATCGGTTGCGCGCGCGTATCCTGCTGTGGGCAGAGGAGGAGATACGCCTCGGTGAGATCCCGGAGAAGGCAGGCAGCATCCTTGAAGCCGTGCTCTTCCGAGGACAGCTTCCTCGTGGCGAAGTCGCACACGTGCTTGGCGTCAGTGACCGCCATGCACGGCGCGTCGTCTCGGCCCTGACAGAACGCCGGGCGCTCACCTCCGAGAGTCCGCGCTCACCTCTCCACATCGCGTTCCCAGCGGAGCTCGCGTCCCGCTGGATGCCAGGTTTATTCCCGGAGAAGGCGACCTGAGCCCGTTCATCAGCATTGTTCCCCCTTTCTTCTTCGAGCAGCTACGCCTCGATCACCACCTCCATCGGCACCCCGATTTCCACCGGACAACGCTGTGCGTAGCGGGCCCCCGCAACTGAGGAAGTCAGGCACTTAGCGAATCGGCTGGGTGCCTTTCTTTTTGCCTCGGTGCTTGAGGGTGCCATGAGGTGCCACGGCGGATTGAAGACTGGCGCGCGAGCGAGGTACGGATCGCCCGAAAACGTTGGGTTTCCGATCCTGAATGCACGACAACGACGCGACGTTCCGGGTGCATGACCCGAAGGTCGTCGCGCCTTGTTGCATGCTCTTGACATTCATCAAGTTCATTGGGACCCATTAGCAGTACGACCGAATCGACGGCGCAACCTTGGGAAGAGCAAAATGAAACAGATTCAGCCTATTCGAAACAAAAAGGATTGCGACGCAGCAACGCGTGAGATCGAACGCCTCATGGTCAAGGAGACGAGCAAGAAGCTCACGAAGGCGGAAGCGGCCCGGTTGGAGGTTCTCGCGACCTTGGTCGATGCATACGAGTCCGCGCTGGTTCAAGACGTTCCCCCGGACCCGGTCGAAGCGCTCAAGTTTCGCCTCGAGCGGTTGGGTCTACCCCTTGCGGACTTACGGAGAACACTGGGCAGTCGTCCGCGCGCCAGCGAAATCCTCAGTCGAAAGCCTCGGATGAGACTGCCGATGATTCGAAAGGTTCATGAGGAGTGTGGCGTCCCGCCCGGCCGCAATCCATCGCATTCTCGTGTGAAATCCATGCTGGCGACCGCCGGGAGTCCTGGCGCGAGGCAGATGTTCCCTGCGGGACGGGCTCTCTGGGCTGCCGGTCGCTCACCTATATGGTCACTGGTTCCGGCGACGGGAAGCCTGTAACTTGGGCACTTGGTTTTCACAGCGCGGGAAAAGCACCATGAAAAAGATCGCCAGCATCAGCCTGGGTCCCTTCAGCCTCGACTGTAACTTCAGGGCCAAATTCCTCGGCCACGATTTCGAAGTCGTGCGTATTGGCACGGATAACGATTTCAAGGCAGCCGAAAAGCTCGTCATCGAGTGGCGGGACAAGGTCGATGCCATCGGGCTCGGTTTGGTGCACGACCACTACTCTGTGGGAACCCGCTATTTTCATCAGCGCGACACCGCCAGGCTCGAAAAACTGGCAGGTGATACCCTGGTGAGTACCGGCGCGCGACTTCGGGAGATCGTACAGGAGTGGTCGTTGCGCTCGGCCCAGCACGAGCTCGGCAATTTCTTCAACAACGCAAAGGTGTTGTTCCTGTCGGGCGCAGCCAACTATCGCCTGGCGTCCGTAATGGGGGAGTTCACCCAGAACCTGTCCTTTGCCGATCCGGTTCTCCAGTTCGGCGCTCCGGGCCTGCTGCACTCACTGCGCGCCCTGGAGTTGTATGCGGCGGGCAGTCATCCGGTGCTGCGAGTTGGTCCCGAAGACCACTTGCCGTCGTTGGCGCCCGCAAGGCGGTTCAACCGATCCCTGCTGAAGAAAGCGGTACGGGATGCGGATGCCATCGTCGCGTCTTACCACCAGCTCGAGCGATATGGTCCGGACGAGCTGGAAGGGAAGGTCGTGCTGACCTCGACGATTTCGCCCGACCGGCTGCAGGCCCTGAAAGAACGTGGGGTTCGGGTCGTAATAGACTGCAGCATTCAGTTATTCGAGCAGACCGTCGGCCTCAACGTCGTGGAGGCAATGATTCTGGCTGCACTCGGCAAGCCTGCGAAGGAGATCGCCCACGACGATTACCTCGAGATATTCACCGATCTGGATCTCAAGCCGAGAATTCTCTATCCGATCGAGGGCAAGAAACAGATCAATCGCTTCGCGTTTGTGATTCACCCGCTCTCGCAAAAATACCTGACGAACGTGAAGCCCCTGGAGCTACTGGCGAAGGTGTCGCCGCCGGCGGTCATGGATGTGGTCGAGAAGGCCGCCGCGTACTCGCCTCCCATGGTGTATTCGGAAGTGGAGGGCATTCGGTCTCCCACTGGGGTGGAGGCCAAGGGATGGCTGATTTTCGTCGGGGGCACGCCCAAACAGATCATGTCTCATAGCCCCGAGTTCACGTATCGCCAACTGTTGGCGGCGGCGGACATGGCCAAGAAATTGGGCGCCCAGATCATGGGTCTCGGGGCCTTTACCAAAGTGGTCGGAGACGCGGGGGTCACCGTGGCCAGGCGCGCTCCCTTGCCGATCACCACTGGCAATAGCTACAGCGCCTCCGGCGCCCTGTGGGCAGCCCATGACGCTGCCGCCAGGCTGGGCTTGGTCGAGCTGGAGAAGGGCAAGAAGATCAAGGGCAAGGCAATGGTGGTGGGTGCCACCGGTGCGATCGGCTCGGCCTGCGCCAGGCTGCTGGCGCGGACAGCGGAGGAAGTTCACCTCGTGTCGCCGGAATCGGCAAAGCTGCTGGTGCTGGAGAAGTCCATCCTTAGGGAATCACCCGGGGCAAAGCTGGTGCTGGCTTCCTATGCAGACAGCGACCGCAGCATTGGCGACATGGACATGATCGTCACCGCCACCTCCGGGGCTGGAAAGAAGATTCTCGACATCATGAAAGTGAAACCGGGCTGCGTCATCACTGATGTCGCGCGGCCACTCGACCTGCCCCCAGAAGAGGTGGCCAAGCGTCCCGATGTTTTGGTCATCGAATCGGGCGAGGTGTACCTGCCCGGCAAAGTGCGCATGAAACAAATCGGTTTTGAAGACCACAACGTGGTGTATGCATGCCTTGCAGAGACCATCGTGCTGACTCTGGAGGGTCGGTTCGAAAACTTCACTCTGGGCCGGACGATCGAGTGGGAAAAGGTGCATGAAATCTACAAAATGGGGCTGAAGCATGGCATGCGGCTGGCCGCGATTTCCGGCGTGAATGGCGTTTACTCCGATGAAGATATCGCCAGGGTACGGGAGTTGGCCTTGCAAGCCCGCGAGAAAGGCAAGCGCGAAGCTCCGACCGACGTTGCCGCAAACGGAGCAAGCGGCGGGTAATTCCGTCGTGTTGTCGGGGGCTGGCGGGCGCCGGCGAATCGCGGCGGGCCGTTGATCGCTGTGCTTCTCGGCCTTCGGTCCCGCCTGAAGATGTATTCGAAGCCAAAGGTGCCGACAAAGTAGACATTGTGGTAGCGATCATCGACACCGAAGCCCGGCTCGTCGTGCACGGCTCCAACCGTTCGGAAACCGAAAACAACTGCTGGCTTCGTGGTTGGGGAATCATCATGAACGACAGGCACACGGAAACCCAGTCCAACGAACCAGCCTAGAGTCTGATCAGGAACGCCTTCGAACGAGTCGCCGTCGTCGGAAGTAAACTGAATCTCTTGAGCACGAATCGGCTGACTGAAGAATCCGCCTCCGGTGAGGATCGGCACGAGCTTCGGATTCTCCCAGGCGAGAATTGCACCGAAGTCCGGGCTGATAAACCCGCCTCCGGCTGACCCGCCGCCACCGATGCCTACCATCAGCGCGAAAGGAGTCGCGACTTCGTACTTCAGCCCCAAGCGGGCGGAGTAGATTCCATGGTGTGCTGGGCTCGTCCAACCATCCGCCTCGTTTCCAACGCGAACCACATTTCCTTGAAGCGCAAGATCCAGCTGGTGCCCAAGTCCGTACCGCGCACGAACCGAAGCGCTGAGCAGGCCAGGACCCCAGTACTCGCCCCCGCCGCCAATTTCCCCTTGCAGTCCCCACTCATCTTTGTTCAAGGCTTTGGATGATTCGACGGGAACCGTGGTAGCCGGAGGTGAAAGCACATACGGACTGCATCCGTTCGTAGCCAACAGACCCAAGGCAAGCGAGATTCGCGCTCTCGCGAACATCTTCACCTCACCACAACCGAGTGCCGCATGACACCGGAGTGAGTCGCTGCATTATGCGTGCCAGACGCAATGCTGGCTTTTCTCGGTGATGTGCAAGCACCGATGTGAAGATGTTGCGTCTATCGGTGTGACGACGAAATACATGCGCGAGGCGGCGTACGTAATTCTTCACCCGCTGGATGGCGCCAGGCGAGCCCGACCAGACAATGCTCTTTGAGGTCCGCCTGTTCAAACGCGATCAATCCGCTGATAGGCTCGGCCATGCGGACCTCGCTGGGCAAGGGTCAATTCCGCGGAGCGCTTGCTCGATCGGGGGCGCTGGTGGCCGTCGCGCTGCGCTGGTCCACCACACGGACTTCCGCCGCGGCTCTTCGCCGTGTCGCCGCGTCGGGGTGGGCTTTGGCAGCGTCCGCTAGCGCTTGCCGTGCGCGCGGTGTGGCCACACGTCCGAGGCTCCGGAGCGCGGCCATCCGCACACGCGCAGAATCGGATCGAAGGAGCTTGGCTAGCGGGGCGACGGCCGTGTCGTTACCAGGGCTTCCGAGGGCGAGGGCCGCGGCGGCCACGAGCTGCGTGTCTTCAGTCTCGAGCAGGGCGGCGAGCTCTCTGGTCAACGGCGTGCTTGGGTGCGCCGCGCCGGCGCGGAGGACGGCTAGGCAATCTTCGCCATGGGTCGTCCGAACGAGCATGACCCAGCGGGGAGGGCCATCGACGAGCCCCCGGCGTTCGAGCTCGACGAGGAGACCGATACGGATGCCGATGGGCGTGTCGGGGCTCGCCAGGAGGCGGTTGAGGGTCGGAAGGTCACTCGCGCTGAGAAGCGAGGCGTCGCCTGCGATTACCAGATCGCGCAAAGCGGAGGATGAGAGCATTTGATGAGGGGACGCCAGAAGCTCGAGCGTGATGCGATGCATGGCTTGCGCCCGGGCTTCGGGTTGGAGCGCTGTGAGTCCCGCGTACGATCGCACTGCGGCGGCAAAGTCCGCCCTCACGCTGGCGTCGAGTGCAAACTTACTGCCCGCTTCCTGCTCCGAGATCCATCGAATTCGCTTCGCCACGGAGCTTGCACCGAGCTCGCGGCTCCGCTCGATCCGCTTGAGAAAGACCGCGACCTCCTCTCCTTTCACGTACTCGAGGGAGCCGTGGCCATGCTGAATGAATCGAACCCGCTCTTTCGCGTAGCTGCCCTTCAGGGTCTCCAGCACCTCAGCCACGACGACGAGCTCCCGCGCCGAAGGCTCCTGCAGCATGATCTCGTTCGCCGGATCGATGATTCGGGCGCGCACCACGAGGTCGGAATCATCCGTCAGGCGCGAGAGGGTTGGTCTCCCCATGACCACGTGGGCCTGCGTCGATCCCGCCGAAAAAGCGAGGACCGTTGCGATTGCAAGTGCGATGGCACCCTTGTCGGTGCAACGACGAAAGGCGGCCGTCATTGGGTCGCTCGGCTCAGAGACCGTCGATCGCCTCGAGAATTGCGTTTGTAACCTCGGGGTCCACCTGCTGCCCGACGTTGTTCTGGAAGACCGTGCTGCAGTCGATGTCCGGGAAAAGGGGACAGAGCTCGGGAACCCCGGCCAGGATGAAAGGCCCGCACGCTTGACAGCTCGGATCGAACTTGGAGAACGGAACCTGGTAGCCGATGTGGTCGTTCCCCAGTCCCGCGATGAAGCTGTGCTCGACTCCCGTGGCTTCGACCAGAGCGCCCCGATAGGTGGCGCCGATCTGCGGATCGAGCTCGGTCGGCACCACTGCAATCGCGCCGTTGCCGATGCGGACCGCACTGACTTCGGTCTGAATGTCCTCCCCGAGCGCCTGCGGGATCACGTCGAAGGGCGGAGGAAATGGAAAGCCCACGCTTGGATCGGGTACGCCATCGGTGAAAAGAGATCGCCGCACGTTGAGAACGCCAACGGCAGTGAAGAAACGGAAGAACGGATTGTCGAGCCGGATGGCGATCCGGTCGGCCACGGCGTACGACATCTCGGGAGCAGGGGCTCCATTGCTGGGGCTCGGGCGACCGCTGTTTCCGAGACGCTCAGCCTCGATCGCCTCGATCGCACGCTCTGCGACCTGCGTGCCGTGGACCTCTGCGAACCGGAACGTTCGTCGGGTTGCGGGAGCGCCAGTGAGTGGATCCTCGACGTCGATATCGAGCGGGCCTTGCAGAACGCCGAGGTCGCCCGACAACCAGATTGCGAGACCGCCGTACTCCGCTTCGATGCGCTCGCGGACGTAATGTGGGAAGTCCGAGGTAATTAGGGTGTTGCTCGAGCCGAGGCTCTCCGGGTGGCTGCCGAAATTGACTAGGGTTGCAAGCACGTCGAGGGAGCTTCCGTTGCGAACAGTGAGCTGCATGACGCCGATATTCGGGTCTACGATTCGTCCTTCCGTATCCGGGGCGATTGCGTCATCGCCTTCGAGCACCTTGCCGTCTGCGACGCCGAAACCATCGTCCTCGGCAGAGAGTCCCAGCGAGAGCCCTGCGCTGTTCGCCGTCGCGTAGTAGACTCGTGCCTTCTGAAGGTTGGCTGCGGCCTCATCGATGCAGTCTGCGACAGCCGCGTTCACGAAATCGAGGTACCCGTAGTCGATTCCCGTGGTGAGGTCGTCGGGTCCCCAAAGGCCCAGCGTGTCGGGGCCCTCGTGCTCATGCGTGCTCGACACGACGACGAAATCGACTTCCGACGATGGCGACACCAACGCTCGGATCGTGTCGATCTCGTTTTTGAAGTAGCCGATCAGATCGATGCTGACGATTGCAATGCGTAGATTCTTGCGCTCCAAGACCATGCCGCGGGCCCAAAGGCGGTCGTTGTAGCCGGTGGCTTGGCGATTGTTCCCGAAGCCCGCCAAGAAGATCGGGTCCGTGTGGTTCACAACGGCCGGTGAGCCAAATGCAGCCTCGTAAGCTTCTGCGAGGCCTGGCGAAATGGGCGTGAGGTCGCGTTTACAAGTGCCCACGCTCAGCGAGCCGTCTGCGAGCGCGGGGCTCGATGCCGCCATCAGCGCAATGAATGTGGCGCCAATAAGTGGGAGGTAGACGCGCCGCGCAAGATTTAGGGCTCGTAAAGGCATCGGGGGACCTCCGGTGTGAGCACGAACCGCCAATCGGGAAGCCTCCGGCGAACAGCTGCCCGATGGAGGAGCAAGCAGAATACGGTAGGAACCCGCAAAGGGTCAACCGTGAGGAGGCCGCACGCCAATGGCCAGGCGCGGGCTGCTTTCCCGCAGATGACAACATCGCACTTCAACACCACGACCAGTGCCGCTATGCTTGGCTTGTTGACCAGACCGCAACAGGCCCCGCCCATGGAGCGTGGGATGATTCTGGAGGCGGGAATCGGGACCCTCGCCGATGGTCGTCCTGCGATCCCCACGCGGATCGAGAGCGTTGGCTGGAAGATTCCCGACCGCATCCTCACCACTGAAGAGCTCATGAAGAGCACGCGGCATCATCCGCACATCGAGCTAGAGCGCCTTACCGGCATCCATCAGCGCCACGTCTGCTCCGATGGCGAGGATTCGTTCACGCTCGCGGTCGGCGCAGCAAGAGACTGCTTGGCCCACTCCCGATATGGGCCGGGGGACATCGAGATGCTGATCAACTGCAGCATCAGTCGGTACAAAGGAGGCCTTGTCCATCAATGGGAGCCCGCGCTCAGTCTCGGCATCAAGGACGCCATCGGGGCACATCGCGCGATCAACTTCGACGTTTCGAACGCATGTGCAGGAATGATGACCGGCGTTTTCATACTCCATGACTTCATTCGTCGCGGGGTCATACGTTGTGGTATGGCGGTGAGCGGTGAGTGTATCTCCAGCTTGGGTCGAAACGCCGCAAAGCAAGTGCGGTGGGTTCTGAGCGATCAGCTGGCCTCCCTCACGTTGGGCGATGCAGGGACGGCGGTCATCGTCGAGCGCGCCGAAACGGAAGGCGATCACATTGCCGTGGCCGCGTTCGCTACGCTTTCCGAGCACAGCCGGCTGTGTCTAGGTGCCCCCAGTCAGGTGGGACCGGGCGCCTCCATGTTCACCAAGGCTCGAACGATTCACAAGGTCGCGATTTCGGAATCGCCCCCTCTCTTGAAGGAGGCGCTCGAAACCGCGGGGCTCAGCTTCGGCGACATCGACTACGTCATCCCACATCAGACCTCGGCGCGCGCCATCGAGCGGGGCGCCAAGGAAATCGGGGAACGTCTCGGGGTCCAACCCAAGCGTGTCGTGGTAACGGTAGACGAATTCGGCAACACCTCGTCCACGACTCACTTCGTCGCACTTCGAAAGTATCTTGGCGAGAGGCGCTTCAAGAAGGGCGACCAACTCATGCTCATCTCGTTTGCTTCGGGGCTCGAGGTGGGCGTCTTGATCTTCCCGGTGGAAGAGATCCTCGATCGGTATGGGAACGACGATTGAGTCTGTCAGCACGTCGAGGCCTCGCCTTCGTTTGGGTGGCACTGGGGCGATCAAGCTTGCCGACGATGCGGCCCAGGCTTGCTTGCGGCAGGCCGGCCGCTCGGCTTCCGACATCGACTTCTTGATCAATGCCGGTGTCTATCGCGACAACAACATCGGTGAGCCGGCGGTTGCAGCGATCATCCAGGAAGACATCGGCGCCAACCCCGATCCTCCACTGCGGGGTGGCCACGGAACCTTTTCTTTCGACGTCGCCAACGGCACCTGCGGAGTGCTGACAGGCATTCATATTCTCGACGGTTTCCTCAATTCGGGGGCGATCCGGCTCGGTATCGTGGTGACCTCGGATGCCGATCCGTCGCGCGGCAGCAACTGGGATTTTCCGTTCGGCCTCGTTGGAAGCGCCGGCCGCGTGTCCCGAAGCCATTCGCAGTTTCCTTTTGGCGCGTTTGGCGGCGCCGTGCTGCTCTCGCACAACGATGACGAAAGCAAGGGGTTTTCGCGCTTCGCGTTCGCGACCTATCCGGAGTTCGAGCACATGCTGGAAGCCGACGTGCGATGGCACGAAGGCTCCATACGGCGCGCGGTGGCCGATCGCGTTCCGGGCGTCGAGCCCGGCAGGAACGAGCTGCGGATTCGCGAGCGGGAGGGCTATCCGGAACGGTGCGCCGAATGTGCGCTGACCTCGACGCGCGGTTTCTTGGAGAGTCTGGAGCTTGCGCCCACCGACATCGACCTACTGGTCCCGAGCCCCACTCCGTCGGGATTCGTGGATCGGTATGCGCAGGCCCTAGCCATTCCCGCAGATCGCGTCGCCCGCGTGGACGAGAGCTTTGCCGGGATCTACACGGCGGGGTTGATGGCAGCCACCGAAGGCGCGATTCGTAGTGGACGGTTGGGTCAAGCGCGCAACGTGTTGTTCCTGACCGTGGGATCCGGGATTACGGTCGGTCTGGCGCTCTACCACCCATAGCCGCGCCGACCGCCCCCGCAGACCGGTCTTCGGCCACGCCTTTGAGCGCACGGTTGAAGGCCTCGAACACCGGGATCTGATCGCGAAACAAAGAGCCCAACGGCCCTGCCAGCGGCCCTCGAAACACCTCGCCGTGGGTGACGTGGGTTCCCCGCTCGGTCGGGCTCAGGTGGAAGTAGTGCTCGCCCGAGATGCCCAGCCGAGAGCCAACCCAACGCAACTCGCGCTCCGGCTTGGCGCGAGTGATGCGCACGTCAAATCGGAGCGGGAGACCGACGTGCGATCGATAGTGGAGCCTCGCGGTGCTTCCCTCGGCGGCAGCGCCCTCTGCTCGGGTGACCATGGGGTTCCATCGATGGAAGCCCGAGAAGTCGGTGAGCGCCGACCAGACCACCGAAGGTGGCGCTGCAATGTCGATCTCGGTGCAAATCTCGGTCTTGCTCATGACTCCGCTCTCGTCGCTTGCCGTTTCCTCTCGGGAAATCCACTCATAATGCCCTGATCTGACACGCCGCGTACGGTCGCGATAGCTGAACGAGAACCCCGGCCAGATGGCGATGTTCTTTCCATCTTCCTGGGTGTACCAGCTCTTGCAGCCCGTGGTCCATACTGTGTGCTCGAGCTTCCCCTCGAGCTCCTCGTTGAAGCGACGCAGCGGACCGGGGCGCACATCCATGTATTTGGCCTTCTTTTGCTCGAGCAACCGAAGGCACTCCATGACGTAGTGGACCTGCGACTCGATCATGTAGAGCAACGAGTTGTGTCCGAGCCCCGTGTTGGGCCCCACCAGCGTGAACATGTTCGGAAACCCCGACACTGAGATGCCGAGATAAGCTTCCGGGGCACGAGCCCAGTGTGTCTGCAGGTCTTCGCCCCCGATTCCCCTGATCGCCAAGCCACTAAGGTGGTCCCGGGGGTCGGCCTGAAAGCCCGTTCCGAAGATGATTGCGTCCACGGTTCGCGCCACGCCGTCCGCCGAGACGACGGCGTTGCCTCGAATCTCGGCTAGCGCATCGGTGACCAGCTCGACGTTCGGTCGGTTGAAAACCTGGTAGTAGTTGTTCGAAAGCAGCACGCGCTTGCAACCGATCGTGTAGTCGGGAGTCAGCTTCGTGACCAGCGCGGGGTCTTCGATGTTGCTT